>JAABUL010002503.1_pt1 | contig 30184 bp, 23 predicted proteins | sample 5559151 | NCBI WGS metagenome assembly JAABUL01 (sample SAMN10711876, study PRJNA513368) | rock metagenome | isolation source: Antarctica rocks | place: Antarctica: Victoria Land, Pudding Butte sud
CAGACTACAGCTCCACGGACTCCGCCGTTGTTGATGCTGCATGGGAAGGATACGTTGTCAATGGCTTTGTGGCCTTACCTGCATTATGGACCAAAGACCGAAAATGGCCACCTGGGAGGCCAATGCCGGGCGAGACTTCCAAAGAAATCTACGTAGTGGATGGGTTCCATCAGCTACATTGTCTCGTAAGTTTTGAACCGCCACTTTTAGTTTTTTAGGCATCTCCCCGTGGCTCTAACCCCAAACCTTTGTTCCACTTGAAGATGTCGATCCGCAACACTGTCTCGGACCTCCTAGACGGCCAAGCCATGCCGAATCGCACGCATACGATCCGTCATTTGGATCATTGTTATGATGCGCTGCGACAAGCCATCGTCTGCCGAGCGGATGAGACACCGCTTCATGTGCCCAAGGATACGTTCTGGGCGGGTGATGGGCAGCAGAGGCGATGTCGAGACTGGGCTGCGTTGGAGGACTGGGTGATTAGACATACGGCATGCTATGATACGGTGAGTTGTTAGTTTCAAGCGTGCATTAAGCAGCGCTCAGTTATGAAACTCCGCGTGCAGAAGGGGGTAATTCGACGCTGAGCCGTATGGGCTTGGGGCACACAGAAGTCCGCCGTCTTCGACCCGCTTCAAGTACCAGACAGGTTGTTAGATTGCACTACTTTACAGCGTCGAGAGTATTCGACACAATTCTCATGGCTTTCAAATCACTTTAGGAGGTGTCCGATATATTATAGCCATGAGCTCTCCCGTCCATAAAGATTTGCCAGGCCATCTTTTTCATGCCAACAATGACTTGCTGGATTTCTAAAGAATCATAGGACTCCCACTAACACATCTAGATGAAGAAATGACTTTAATTTGCCGCCAACGTATTGACCCACTTTCTGACTCGCCTCTAGTGAATCGAGCTTGCTAAGATGATACAGCCATATATCATCGACAGATCGCACGGAAGGGAGTTCAAGAGCCGATTGGAAACTCTATACGAAAACTTTGTCAGTGGGGCAGCTATACAGCATGTATGAGTCGAAAGGTATCGGGCCAGATCCAAGGTCATTGATGGGCCTACAGCTCAGCGAGGGTGATAACTTTCTCGGCGGGGGCGAGGATAGGCTCCGCATAGGCAGTCCATTAGGGGTGAAATGTAAATACCCAGCATATACATAGACCTCGGTAGGGGTAAAAGTTTATAACTTCTCTCTTTTAGGAATATATGCTAAGCATAAGTAAGTTTTAGAGGTCCTAGCTCGAGGGGTCTCTACTAAGGCCTAGCCTAGATAGGTAAGTAGCTACCTAAATTATCAGGTTATAGGTTATTTAATTAGTGTATATGCTAAATATATATATATTCATCTACAAATGTCGTTCGTAGATGAGTTCTTGCTGGAGCGTCTGGAGCGAGCTCATCTGGCTTAGTAAGGTTCAGGTGCTTAGTGTTAGAAACACCTTAAATCATTCTAAAGAACGAGCTCATCCAAGCTTATCTAGCTTAAGTCCTGCAGCGACTGAGAAAAAGTTAGCTAAATTTCAAAATTCATAATATAATATCTATAAGGGGGGGGAGAGAGGGGGTTATAAGGGAAAGAGGGAGGTAGGTAGACTAGTAGATATCTATATATAGTAAATTTAGTAAAAAATTCTATTTATAGAACAATATTTTAATAAGGAATAAAAATAACTTCTATAAAGAGATTCTAAGTTACCCGCTTTTAGCGCCGGACGCTAAACTTTAAGAAATCTTTAAAAATAAAGGTTATATTTAGTAATTTTATCTTTTTTTAGATTTTTTACCTGAATTATCCTAAATCGTCCTGAGTTTTAACTATAGCCGCTGAAGTAGCTATAGCCTATAAGAATTTCTCAGTCTACTAGCCGGAAAGATATAGGATAGTATAGGATATAAGCCTTCCTAGCTATCTTATAAGAGGGGATAGGTTTAGGGGTTTTAATCCTATCCTATTATAAGATAATATAGGTTTTCGTAGGATAATCTTATAAGATAGGATATTTATAGGATATCCTATAATTATTAAGAGAAGCTAGGTATCTATATAAAAGATTATATTAAGTAAATATTATAATTAGAATAATAATTAGAAATTATATATTTTAAATATTACTTTAATTATTAAGCTATTATATATAATAAATAAAGTATATTATTATACTTTCTAAGTTTACTAATTACTAGGAAGTTTAGACCTTATATTTTATATTAGAGTAAAGAATCTATAATTATAAGAATATATAATATATAAGTATAGCTAAATATCCTTCTATTATAATATAATACGCTTTATATATATTATATATAAGTTTAAAGCTACTATAATTATTAATATTAGTTATATAGAAAATATATAAATAATTTATATTTTAATATATTTATTAAGAATACCTTTATAGCTTCTTATAAGCTCTTAAGGGCTTTCCGCTAGAATTTAATACTATTATATAAATTAAGAGTAATCTTATAAATAAGTCTATAAAAAGGGCCTTTCTAAATAAGGAGATTAATTTCTTTTTAGAAGTAGCGGATCTAATAAAGGGTAATAATTATTATATATTATTAGCTAGGATTAATAAGTAGAATAATAGTTATAAAGATTTATTACTTTATTTCTATCTAAGCTTCTTCTTTATTATACTTAAACTTAGAAGGTTAGTAGTATTAATAGACTTATAATCTAGGACCTTCTTACTACTTATAATACCTATAATACTTATAATAGTTATAGTCTTATAAGGTTTCTATATTACTATATTAATTATTATAAATTAAATAGCTTTATTAGAAGTATATACTACCTTTAATATCTAAGTAGAATATTAATAATTATTTCTATTTAATTAAGTTAGGAAATATATAAATACTAGCTTATAAGAATAAGATATACTATTAATTATAAAAGGATAGATATACTTAAATTATAATATAATAAAATAAAGAACTTTATAATAAAGATATAGTATATATAAGGTAAGACCTATATACTCTAAGAGTTATATAATTATATATATATATAATATTTAAAGAGGTTATAAATTAGATAGTTAAGTCTTTTAAATAAGATATCCTTATTATTTAAAGTAAATACTTAGATTTCTTACTCTTCTTTATTTGAAATTACTTTATAATATATTAAACTTATCTAACTTATACTAGAAAAGATTATAATTAATTTATAAATTTAGTATTATTATATAATATATTATTATAGAATTCTATAATATAATATAATTATTGTTATAGTTAGAATACCTATAGAATTATTATTTATAGAGAATTATTACTAGTAGCGGGAAGCCTCCGCTAATATTATAAGGCTAGGAACTCTAGTTCTATTATTAATATACCTAATACTTCTCTATTTAATACTATTTAAGATTATAGAAATACGCCTCTATTTATACTATTATATAATATATTATAAGGAGTATCTATAGTTAATAATAGTTATAATTACTTACAGAATTTAATATTTATTATATTTATTACTAATATTAAGTATTAATACTAAGGAAAAGTAGTATAACTATTTTAACCTAATTAGGAATAGTATATTTTAGAATTAAAATAAATCCCTTAATTCTTATTTCTACCTAATACTTTTTATATATATTATTAAAATCTAGTTAAGTATATATAATTTATAATATAATAGCGCGCGGTATATATATCTTATTATTAATAATTATAATAATAGATAGAACTAATAATCTTTATAAGTAAATATAAGGCGGTAAAGGTAAAGTAATTAATAGAGTTTAACTTACTAGATTATAATATAAAGGCTCTTATTCTATTTATATAATACTCTACTAACTTTTATAAATATTAAAGATAAAGAAGATAATTTTAATAAAGCCCTCCTCTATTACTTTAATACTTATAATAGTAATAATAAGACTAATACTATATAAGGCTTAATACGTAGTATAAGGGGTTACTACCTAGGTATTTAAGTAAAGTATAAGGCTATTAAAGAATTAAGTAAGAATATATATATAAAGTATTTATAAATACGCCTAGAGTCTTTTATACTAGGTAAAAAGGTAGTAGAAATAATAAAGAAAGCGGATATTATAATAATTAACTATATTATTAGGAAGTATAAGAAGTCCTTATTATATCTTAATAAGTTTATATAAGAGAGGGAAGGATAGCTCCTTTATCTTTAACAATTTATTATAAATTAATAGTAAGACTTTTTAATTTATAATTATTATTCTAAATATCTAATATTTTTATAGGATTATTACTAGAGTTTATATTAAAGTAGTTATAAGGCGTTATAGTATATAAGCTATTATATATATTATTATTTATACTAATAATAGTAATAGGAACTTAATATAGGAAGATATTAACAATAAAGAGGCTAAATTAAATAATTTATATTTAGCTAATTCCTATCTAATCTATATATTAATTATATAGATCTAATTTTTTAAGCTACGCGTAAGTAAGACGCGCTCTATAATTAGATAAAATACAATATTACTTAGTATCAGCCTATTAATTAATAGATAATATATAAGTCTAGCTAATTATAATAGGAATATATAATAAATCTTAAAATAAGTTTATTTATTTATACTTAGCTAGTATAGTGTAAGTTAATATATAGCCTATTATATAAGTTAAATTACTTAAATTAATACTTAAACCTAGGATATTATCTTAACTATTATATTAGTAGCTTATATCTACTACTTATTAAGGTATATTAATTCTATAATTCTAATTATTATTCTAATTATTATTATATATATTATTAATCTAGGTAGAATAGTTTAATTTATAATAAATCCCTTCCTCCGCTATATATATACTTTAGTTATAGAGAAAAGGCTATTTAGTATAATATAACTAGCTATCTTTAAAATTAATATCTTAGTATTATAAATAATACGCGCTTAGTCTTTCTTCCTAGGCCTACTTCTTAATAGCTTAATAATTATAATCTAGTAGCTAATAGTTTTAAGCTTAATATAAATATAATTAATATTACTTGAGTATATCTTCTAATTATTTAGGATTTTTAATAGGTACCTTAGGAGTTTAACTACCTTACGCCTTTTATTAATAAATCATACCTTCTATTATAGGATATAGCCTATTTTCCTATATAAATAGCTATATTTATAGATATAATTAATTAAAGATTTCTCCTCTTATAATACTTTTTAATTATATTATACTTATCTAGTTTAAGTAAGGGTTCCCTCTTTTACTTATTTAAAAGTCTATCTTCACGCTAAGAAATATTATAGATATACTTAATAAAGCTATTAATATCAAGGCCTTTATAACTATTAAATCTATATTAATAGATATTATCTTTAATAAGGTAGGATAGTCTACTTACTAATTAATAATAAGAGCTTAATAATAACTTAATAGTAGGTTTCTACTTATCTTATTAATAATTAAGTATATTAAAACTTTTTAATTCTAGGAGTCTTTATACCTTTAAATAACTTAAGATAATTAATACTACTTATTACCTACTTATAAGCTTCTTACCTTTACTTATAAAGAATTTATAAACGCTATCTTTTAAGACTTATAATAAATAGTTAATAATATTAGGAGTTTTTAAATAGGGAAAGGGTTAGAGTAGCTTACTACTTTAATAGATAATACTTAATAATAACTTAAAGTAAGAGGAGAAAGAGATATTATTAATTAAATATTTCTTTATAACTTTAAGATCTATTAATATTACGGGTAATATTAGATAACTATTTACTCTTATAAATAATATTATAATATTTAGTACTATCCTTAAAAGAGTAGGAAGATAATAAGCTTATACTTTATTATTACTAATATATTTATAATAGATCTCTCTCTCCTAAGTATTCTTAATAAGATTTTTAATACTTATATTAATAGAGCTTAATATAGGTAATATACCTTTAATTAAATTAATTATTAAATTAATTAAGCTATACTTTATTATCCCCTTATTCTTCTTCTCTTTAATATATTCTTTAAGGTCTTTATAATTAGCCTTCTTATTATTATTATTAATATATATAGATATAATCCACCTTTATATTCTTTATATTTATAATTATTATTCTAGTTATTAATAGTACTTATTTAGAAAAGAAAAAAAGGTACTATAATTTTAATAATATAATATAAGTATTATTTAAGAAATTTATATTTAAGATTATCTAGAGACTTATATTATTTTATAGCTTTTTAAATAAGTTTATATCCTTTACCTATATAATAATCCTCTTTATATAGAATATATATAGTTAGGCTATTAATAATTTATTAATATTTATTATATTAAATATTTATATTAAGATAAAATATACTATTAAAATTATTAATAACTTTAGCCTTTATAGCTTCTTAAAGTATACTTAAAGTAGAGGCTTATATTTATATTAATTATATAAGCTTTTATAAAAGGTTTATTATAACCTCTCTTATTAAATAATTAAATAATAATTATAACATTATTAAGTTTATTATTTTTTATAAATAATAGATTTCTAGTAATACCTATATTATAATATTATATTAATAATATTCAATTATATCTATATACTTAATATACTTCTAGGTTTTCATTATTATATTATAATTAGTTATATCCTTTACTTCCTTTTTACCTAACTTTTAATAGCTTTTTTACTACCTACTAGCTTTTAAGGACGCTAATATTTTAATAAAGTTTACTTATTTAATAGTAATAAATTATTTAAATTATTTAATAGATATTTAATATTAATAATAATATTATTAAGGTTTATAGATATAATTATAAGGATTATTAAGCTATTAATAGTTATTAGCTCTAGATTTTAGGATCTAATATAGGATCCTAGCTCTAATAATATATAATAGGTTTTATAGGTATTAGATCTTATAACCTCTTTAGATCTAACTTTATTATTAAGAGCTAGAAGAATAGTAGTATAACTATTTATAAGTAATATAGGAAGTATATTATATATAAGTAATAATAGATATAAAGAAGAGAAGGAGTATAAGGGAATTTAGGAGATTAATATTAATTATAAAATTAGTTAAAAACTTAGTTTAAATATTAATTTAAAAGTAGGGATTATAATACTTTACTAGTTAAGATAGTAATTAAAATTATAATTAAAAAGATTAATATATAATTAATTAAATTATTTATAAGCCCCTAATATAATTTTATTTTATTATTACCTAAGATTAGTAGTAAATTAGTAGATATAAATATTATAATATAATAAGAGCTTAGAATTTATAACCTAAATTCTTAACTCTAACCTTATACTTATTGTATTAGTTATAATATATTATCCTACTCTTTAATTAATAATACTCTATCCTCTTCTATTATTAAGAGTTTTATAAATACTTTAATTATAAGTTTAATAAAGAAGGATAAAAATAAATCCTATTATATCTTTTAATATAAGTAGAAGGATAAGTAGTTAGATTAATAAATAAAGATAATATAAATTATTAAGAATAAAATATAATCTAATTATAATTATTATAATATTTATTAGGATAGGATAAAGAAGTTTAATAAATAGGAATATTTTTATAAATATACCCTTATCTCTAATAGAATTTTATAACTTATTTACTACTATTATAATAAGGTTATTATTTACCCTTTTATAGGTTATAATATTAATAATATAGGTATCTACCTCTTATTTAAAGGATATATTAAGAAATTAGGTCTTACTTCTTTATAATAGATATTAATTATTAATAGTTATTAAGATAAGATATATTAATAGTATAAATCCCTAGGCTTTTAATAGGTAAAATAATAACTAGAACTAATATACTACCTTCTATCCTAAAGGAAATAAAATAAGGATATAAGATTAATATTAAGTAGGTAGAAACTTATATATAAAGACTTCCCTAAGTAATTTTATTATTAGGTTATAATTATAAGTATATTATTTAATATTATTAATAACCTTAAGATATTATAACTCTTTTACTACCTTAATCTTACTCTTTAATTAGACTTAATATCTACTATTAAGAACTATCTAATAATAAAGGTTAAAGAAATTAAATAGAGTCTTTTATTAAACTTACTTATAAATAATATTAAAGTCTCTTTATTATTTAATTATTAGTTAACTTTAAATTATTAATTATATATAATATTTATAACTTTCTTTATTAATAAATATAGATATAATATAAGAAACTCTTAGGCTTTAAATATCTTAAAGGTTAATATAATAGCCTATAACTTATAATAATTATAAATCTAATTATTAGGTAATATAAGATTAAAGATTAACTTCTTATCCTTACTATTAATAATATAAGTAATAATACTTTACTATATAATAGACTTATTAACTCCCTTCTTATAAGCCCTTTTTATAATTTTATTAATTAAGGAGAGAATAATCTTAAATATCCTCTAATATATATTCTATATATAGTATATATTATTTAATTAGCCTTAAAAGAGCTACTTAAAAACGTCTATATTAATTTAATTAATAAAGAGTTTTAGAGAAATTAGGTTAATAATAATAAATAATAAGATATTTAAATAGTAAAGAAAGGCTTATTAATAATCCTAGCTAAGGTATAACCTTTATAATTATCATTTTAGTTATCTTATAACTAATTAATTAAAGGTATAAAAAACCGTAGTATTTATTATTATAAATAGTTAATAAAAGGAGCCCTTTTTTAAAATATAAAAGGATTAATTATAAAAGGATAATATAATAATAATCTTAAATAATAGTATACCTACCTTAGATAAGAGGTATAAGTAAAGATATCCTCTTAAGCTCTTTTAAGATATTAAAATACGCTAGGACTTAACTTATTATATATTAAAATCAATATATCTACTTTATATAAATATAGATTATTACTTTAATAAGAAACTAGGCAGCTTTCTTAAACTTATTAATAATAAGTAATTATAAGTTAGATATCTAATTTAGCTTACTAAGCCTTTTTGTATATTTATATTATTAATAAGTAGAGGGAAGAAGGTTATAATATATAATATTTTTACTATCTATAATAGGCTTTTTAATTATATAGAGTTAGAAGTTAGATAATTAAAGTATAAGTAGGTTATATAAAAAGTTAAGCTTCTTAAAGCCCTTAAAATAGCTTATTAAAAGCTTTCTATATATTATAATTAAATATAATTAGGTTTAGGATTTCTTTATAATTAAATAATACTTCTTTATTTAAATTATAAGGATATAATATTTAAGGATAGGAATTAGGCTATTAAAATTAATTAATAGTTATAAGTAGAAGTCTATTAATATATACTTAAAAGAACCTTTTAAAATTATTAAAATTATAAAGAGAATAATTAAGGTTAAAGGGTTATATTAATAAGGGGTTATACTACCTTTAGCCTTAAAAGCTCTATTAAAGGATTTAAATAATATTATAAAGGATTAATTAAAATAGTATAAGGCTTATAATAAGTTTTTTAATTATTATTATTATTATTACTAGTTCTCTAATATTCTTATAACGCCTTTTATTTACTTAAAATAAGGGTTTATTCTTAAGTAGTAGAAGGCTTTAAAGCCTTAATACCTATTAATTACTTATATAATACGCGATATCCTTACTATTATAATAGGGGCTATTATATATAAGTAATACTTCTTTATAATAAAGAGGTATTATATAAGTTATATATATTATATACCTCCTACTTTTTATACCTTAATAATAGTCCTTTATATTAAGAATTAATAGAATTTATTTAAATAGGTAGGACTTAATTTAAAGGCCGACTTTAATATATTTAATTAAGTAAAAAGGGCTAATAATATTCTATATAATATATAAGTAGAGGAAGGTTATCTTAATAATAATTATATTAATAATAAAGATAAGGATAATAAGGATAATTTAATAGATAAGTTATAAGCCTTATTATATACTTTAAGAAATAATACTAATACTTAATTTAATAGTTAAGAGGGCGCTTTTATAATTAATAGGAGTCTACTAATAATAATATAAGTATATTAAAGAGGTGGAGGTAGGACTAATAATTACTATTTATAAGAATTTAAGTAATATTATCTAATAGGACTAGTATATTAATACTCTCTATAATTATTATAAAGTAGAATAGGAGGGATAAATAATAATAGCTAGTAATAAGAAGATCTAAGAATATACTAGCTTTATTCTATTAATTATAAAATTTCTGATAAACTATATTATAGAGATAAAAAAAAAGTAAATTCTAGAAAAACTTTATAGTTATTAATCTAATTAGTAGGTTTATTATAAAGAGTAGATTATTATATAAACTAATCGTATCTAATTTATAATTAAGTAAATAGGATATCCTATAAATATCCTATCCTATTAATAGGTCTTATAAATATCCTATACTATACCTATCCTATACCGTTATAAAGATATGGGATTAGGACCTCATTTTCCTATATTATACCACGGTCCCATACCGTCCCACGTGGGATATCCCGTGGGATATCCCATATCTTTCCAGCCAGTATCTCAGTCCAAAAATGTTTTGTAGATGTTATCAGGGTTTAAGTAGAGAGACCTCTAACCCCTAGAACTAAAGTATAGACCTTATCGGGGGTGAAATGCTTATACTCAGCACATGCGCGGACCTTATCGGGGTAAAATCGCTTATTTTAGCACCCTCGCCGAGAAACTTTTCACCCCCGCCGAGCTGTACACAGTAACCCGGTCATGAATAGGACCGGGGATCTCCGGCAATCTTATCTAATCTTAGGCCGTGGGTAGTACTAACCACTTCCGAGGTTCGCTTGTCACTTCGAGCGAGCTTCTCCGCGACATCCTTTGAATCACAATACTTCGGGTCTTCGTTCTGAGTGACCGTCAACGGACCGGTACCTCACGCGATTTCCACCTATGCCTTATGAGATCCAGATCTTGCCCTTGTAAATAGTTTGACTGAGCAAATCTGCAAGACCTCCACAAGCTCCCCCCCAGCCGCTCAAGTAGCAGGCTTTGAACACTGTGAATTGAGCAACACCATCCTTGGTCGGTAGCTGGGGCGCACTCAATGGCATCCGTCATACAAACCAGTCTCGGGGACTATCTGCCTCTGGTAGCGTCTGGAAAGGTCCGCGAGATCTATTCGCTTGACGAGTCAAAGCTCCTGTTTGTGGCTACAGACAGAATATCAGGTACCACCGGTCCAATAGATCCTCGACTCATCACTGACTTGTCCATAGCATACGATGTCATCATGAAGAATGTACGGCCATGAGAGCCCTCGGCTCATCCTCTATCGGCTCGGGTACAAGTTCGACTGATTCGTGGTGAATACCCTAGGCTATTGACCAAAAGGGTGCTATACTCACGCAGCTCTGCAAATTTTGGTTCACCCTACTCCAATCGATGATACCGGCTCTTCATACGCACTACATATCCATGGGGGTTCCTCCGGCAGTCCAGGAACTTCTACCGCCTCACATGGTGACCGAACTTCAGCTGCTGCAACGTAGCATGGTGGTCAAGCGCGTCAAGGTATTTCCAATCGAGAGCATCGTGCGGGGTTACATTACCGGATCTGCTTGGAGCTCATATCAAAAAGATGGCACAGTATGCGGTATCCAGCTCCCCATTGGTCTCCAGGAGTCCGAGAAGCTGGAGCAACCACTTTGGACACCCAGCACAAAAGCCGAATTAGGGGGCAAGGACGAGAACATCAACCCAGCTGAAGGTATGTCAGCTGTCAGTCTAAGAGATCCGTCCCTTGGCCAATACAGAACGCCCAGCTAATAGCTCCCTGGTAGCGGCTGATATAGTGGGTCAACAATATGCAGATCAGATCGAAGATCTATCAATTCAGATCTATCGATCGGCGAATGATTACGCTACCAAGCGAGGCATCATCATTGCAGATACCAAGTTCGAATTCGGCCTCGACGAAACAGCGACGCCACCTACAGTCGTCCTAATTGACGAGGTACTTACACCGGACAGTAGTCGATTCTGGAGCGCGGACAAGTACGAAGTCGGCCGAAGTCAAGACTCCTATGACAAGCAATACCTCCGCGGTATAATCCCGAATTGAGCCAATCCAGCTGCAACAGGACAGATCTCGCTAATACTTCGAATAGATTGGCTCATACGAAACGGACTTAAGGGGAAGGGGGCTGTGGAGATGCCATCAGATGTAGTATCGAGCACGTTGAATCGTTATAAGGACGCATATCAAATGCTTTCAGGAAAGCGTTGGTTCGCCGGGGCTTAGCACGATATATGCTTCGGCCAATCAGATGGCACCCCTTTGTGCGCCACAGACGTCTTGAGCTGAACGCCACACTGTATCAACCCATCTTTCAAGATCCATTGACCAGGATGCCGGTAAAGCTTAACCCTAACACACTCCTCATGCGCGCTGATTCGATACTCCACACTTCTGTCAGATCTGCCAAACCTACGCATCGGAGGCTCAACGATGACTGCCGAGACTGCTTGCAGATCAAGCTGCTCGGGAATACCTGCGAGAATGCTCCACCAATTCGCACCATGGAGGAGCAACATCGCAAGCTGTCTTCCTATAAGTACGCCTTATCACGCAGGTTCAGCAGACACCAATAATATTAGGAGTGTCAGTACATCGTGGCCTCGAAATCTGCCAAATTGCCGAGACCTGCGGGTACCACAAACACGACAAAATTGCAACCTTATCAAACGGGACCTCGCAGCTGCTCACCCGATCACTTGTCATTTCCAGTTAATTCAAGTCCATCATCGTGTCAAATTATTCAATCCACTCTTAATAGCCTGTTCAATTGCTTTCTAGCCCCGAGTCACTTGAAGCACCCTCCTATCGCCTTTGTTAGGCTTCTTTGCCTCGACCAATTCACCTCCTACCTCCTCGAACAAGACTCTTTCCGCTCAGCGTGCATTCCTTATTCAAGACCTCAGATATTGCTCCAATTCGCTTACGTTCACTTACCCAATATGTGTATGTCCTTTCAGGCTTACTCTCCCTCGAAGCACTCAGCTCATTGACTCTCACTATGTTCTTCGGGAGCATCGATCCCTTCTCGTCTTCTCCAATAGACAGACCTACCACCCAATGCGACCATCTATCAGCGACTTCCTATGCTGACCCGAGATCTACGTTCAGGTCACACACATATCACTTACTACTCCTGCGGTCACGTGGAGGACTCGAACCACACTATGTGTCCCCAAGCGGTGACAGAAATGAACCACAACACGACGACAACGCAAACACACAAGACATACCAATGCGCTGCATGCTTTGCGAGAGGGGTTGAGCAAAAGGCTCGGGCAGCAAGGGATGCACAAGCAAAGAAGTGACAGCGGACAGATGCAGGTGGTAGGGCTGGCGGCATGTCTGAACCGTGAAATTTTGTAATTGGACAGAGAAGGCGGAAGAAAAGCGCAATGACATGGGTACAGCTGTCTCGCAGTGCGAACGGTACTTTTGTTGGTTGAAGACGCATGCACGGACAGGGTATCGATGCATTGCAGCGAGCTGTGGTAATACTGAATTGGAATTCTCATGCAAGGGGAAGAAATTTTTTCAAATACGAACTTTGCTCTCAAATGTACTGCTGTGTGGAAATTGTACAGATGACTTTTGAGATTACGGAAGGAAATCAACGAGCCCACTCCTGTTCACAAACCACGCATGTCCAAGGATATACCCAAAAGCAAGTGAAACAAGGAGACACCTCAAGACGCGCATACCTCCTCTCGCCCATTAAGTTCTTACCTCCGCCGGGTCGAAATGGCACCTAATGATTGCCATTGACCTGACTCCCACCCGCACTCGTGTCTTCCTCCTTCTTGATCTGATCCGCCATAGAATGTCCCTCCTCCACCGTCGAAAAGCCAAGCTTACTCTGCTCCCTCCCACGATCCTGACTCGCATCCCTCGGATCCGGGACGCTCCTGCCCTCCAAATGCCACTGCTGAATACTCCTAATGATATCCACACTCAACTGCCCATTCTTCTTCAACGCATTCTCCCAATGTTGCGGGATCGTATCGCTGAGTGTCAGATAGCGCGCGATCGAATTGACCATCATTTCGCGCATGAGATTATCCTCGCTCGTATTCGCATACACATACTGCACCCGTCTCAAGCCCGGATAGGTTTCGTTATTGTGGTAGAATGCGCGTACGGTCTCGACCACGTCATCGGATAGTTTCTTGATCTCGAATTGTTCGGAAAGGAAGTATAGGTCGAGGAGGGGGCCGATGTCGTTTTCCTGCTCCGGGTAGCGCAGGGATTTGGAGTAGAGCCAGCCGACGAAGAGCTCGAAGGGGAGGTCGTCGGAGTCTGGGAGGCCGAAGGTTTTGGAGGAGGCGGAGGAGTTGGATTTGTTGTAGAAGCGGTGGCGGAAGAAGGGGGAGTGGTGGCAGAGGAGCTTTTCGTGCAGGATCCAGTGCGTGTTCTCGGGACCGATATAGATGTCTACTAGTGAGTTTGAGAGGAGTCTGTGGAGTGGGGGTATTAGTTGGTGAAGGAGCTGATGGGAAAGGGGTAGCGTACTCGTGGAGGGGCTTGTCCACTTTCTCGGCACCGCCAGTATTCTCGTTGGAGGTGCTGATACCGCTGGTGTTCTCGTTGGATGTGGTGGATGACATTTTGATGACGCCTGGTTGCTTCCGTTCGTTTTGCTAAGGTGAAGATAGAGAGGGCGTGCGATTGGGAGGTATTTTGGGGCACACTCGTCGTGAATTCAATGAATACACAAATCAGAAGCCCTTGGAGGTGGAAGCGGAAAAGTTTTGTAGATTGGATTATATGAGAGAGGCTGGAACCTCATTTCCTTGCATCGGATGGCTGGCAAGGCTGAGAATGACGTGCGTCAACAGGGTCCTTCGGCTGCTTCCGCCGATATCAAGCTCTTTACTCGGAAATTTCAGCTTCTCTTTCACCGCATAAGTAGTTATATCTGCAGCTACAATATCAACAACTTCCAGCTCCATTAACTTGCGCTGAAAATTGCACATTCATATCCGCTACACCAACGCATATCACATTGTTGTATGTATGGATCTGATCTTCGATAGTACTGCGATGTGCAAGCCCTGCGGCTGTAATCGTTTAGAAGGTTCCTTGATAAGGTAGTCAGATGAATTCCGCAATGCTAGAATTATAGCCGATTCAGCGAAATGCTTGAAGGAGAGATGACAGTCACTTGGACTCGACCTTAGAATCATGGAGTGCTCGTATTGATAGAACAGTACAAGACCCTGATCATGTCTGTCTCGGAAGTCGTGACTGCGTTTGTGATTTCATGTGGATTACCCTTTCAATACTTACGCAAGGTCAAAAGCAAGATTCACAGGCGCTTAGTTGTCAGCCTGGATGGACACCCAAGAAGACGGTTGATCAAACTCCATTCAATGCCTTCAGAAGCGTCCCTCCGCTCTACCAATAGGCTTGTCCGACAATGGACAAACCTCAACACATTAACCGTGGTAACGGGGAAAGCTTTTTTATAACGGTGGCAATGTACGCAACGGAACGGCACGCTTCTGTAGCGATGCTGGTATCGTTCGTCCTGGGAACTTTCTGCACAGAATCTAGCTGCTCCTGACAATAGTTTCGGCCGTTCCCGTGCATATGGCTTCTCTTGAGCCTTTCGGTAGATGAACGGCCTTGGGAAGTACGTTCCGGTATGACCAAATGGCGGCTACAAGCCATGCAAGTCAGCAGTCGATTCCGCCCACGGATATGTTTCAGACCACAACATGGACGTTCTGTAGATCCCTATGATCTATCATTTTCGTCAAACTTTGCCTTCCAAAACCCTCTATAGTGCTTCTGCAAACCCAGCTCCGATAGCTCTTTCACCTCCCTCGGCGTCAACTCAAACGCCATGGCCCGTAGATAATCGCTCAACCGCTCCTCCTTGCCACTCGTGGTAATCGCCACCACGCCCTGGTCGATGCACCACCTCAAAGCTATTTCGCCTTCGGAAACATAATACTTGTTCGCCAAAGACGCCAACATTTGATCGCAAGGCCCGGGCTTTGCCTTGGTCACGGCAGTCAGAGGACCGTATGCCGAGAGAGCGATGTTCTGGGCTTGATGGTAAGCCACGAGATTCCCGTGCTGGAGGTACGGATGAAATTCGATTTGGTTGATGGACGGCGGGATTCTCGCAGTCGCAAGGGTGGCCTTCAAATGCTTTTCCAGATAATTGGATACCCCAATACTCTTCGCTTTCCCACTCTCCTTCACCTCTTCCATGGTCTTCCATGCCTTTTGCAAATCTTCCTCCGTCTTCGCGAACAACGGTGAATGTATGAGGTACAGGTCCACATACTCCAATTGCAGATTCTTCAGGCTTCTGTCAATGGCTCCGTGAATATCGTCCATGCTCTCTAATACTTTTGTAGTCACGAAGAGTTTTGAGCGGTCGACTTTGCTTTCTTTTATCGCCACGCCCATCTCCGCCTCGGTGTTGTAGGTTTCGGCGTTGTCAAGGTGTGTGTAGCCCATCTTGATAGCTGACTTCACAGCCTCGACTGTTGTTCGCTCGATGTCGCGAAAGAGGCTGCTGGAGATACTGCCAAGAATACCGCTAGCTGAGGGCTTCTTGGCCCATGCTGTGCCAGTGCCATAGCCAAGCTTGGGGTAACATCAGCTCTAATTGCATAGCATGGAAGATTTCGTGCATTTACCATAGGTATAGAGGTCCCGTCATTGAGCTTCAGTGTGGGGATTGTTGCGTGCGGTATGCTAGCCATTATCGGGAACTGTTGTATTGCGTTAAGACTTCTTTTGCAATCGCAGAGAATGTAAGATAGGTCAATTCGGTCGGTCAGGAGCTGGGGGAGGCCTTAAAAGATTGGGCTTAGTAGACTTACGACCCTGGAGCAGTGGAGCTTCCTCCGGGAGCATACATTAATGGTTGTCTCCAATCAGATCGCGCTGAGTAAGCGTCGTACCTCGGGCTTCTTTCATCGCGTCCGAGGGTCGGTATCAAAAGTCTCTGCCGACTTTCTCGGCCTAATGGTGGGAGAAAGTCGGCAGAGACTTTTGACACCGACCCTCGGTCTGCACCTAAAAGTTAGTAAGTAATGTAACTTTGCTTCGCGTTCCCACTAAAACGTTAGATTTTTCAACCCCCCACTACAGGCTACCACAACGCAATAAAGATATATAGTAGGAGTGGGAATAATTAATTTAATATCAGTAAATATCGTAGACGTGCTGGAATTTTTAGATATATCTTACTTATAACTAATACTTAGAATAAGTACAGCGCACGCATATTTATAGGGTAAATTATATAAAATTATATAAAATTTAGCTATTAAAGCTGTTCGGAGCTAATTTAAAGGGATAAAGTTAACTTTCCGGTCTAGACCTTGGGAGCAGAATTTATTCGTCTTGGCGACCAGGGTCTGGCTAGTGAGACAAATTTATGGCTCCCTTCACCCGGCCGGGGATATCGGAATTAATCTAGATCTACGTCATTTAACTAAGGACTTGACATGGGTTACGTCGTTCCGACATGATGGCAATAGTTATAATTTGCCTTTTCCATCATTTGCCATGCAGCATGTTGACCTTACGATTCATGAGCTTGTGACTATATGAGAACCAACACCTCATATTGTACATGATTTTCCGCGCTTTGTCTCACCGTCCACATATTCCATATCTGCGTATCGGCCAAATGGCTGCCCATCTCTCCAATGGCGCGACTCATAGCGCAAGCAATGGCACCTTTCATGGTGTATCGCTGCAAGATCTTCCCAAGTCAAATACATTCACCAAGAATCTCCCTCCAGATCCCGAGTTCAAGACACCCTCTGCATCATACAATGCTCCTCGAAGCGATTTGGGACCTCGAATGGTGAAGGGTGCATTATACACTTATGTGCGACCAGAAGAGACGGAGAATCCAGAGCTTTTGGGCGTCAGCCGGACTGCGATAAGAGATATCGGGTTGGTAGACGGCCAAGAGGACACGGAAGACTTTAAGAACACAGTCGCTGGCAACAAAATATATTGGGACAACAAAACAGAAGAAGGCATTTATCCTTGGGCACAGTGCTACGGCGGCTGGCAATTTGGGTCTTGGGCCGGTCAGCTTGGTGACGGAAGAGCCATATCTCTCTTTGAATCCACCAATCCTTCCACAAAAACTCGATATGAGGTCCAGCTCAAAGGCGCTGGAAGAACACCGTACTCAAGGTTTGCCGACGGAAAGGCCGTTTTGAGATCAAGTATCCGTGAATTCATTGTCTCAGAGGCTCTTAATGGTCTTCATATACCTACCACTCGCGCTCTCTCCCTCACTCTGGCTCCAAGCTCGCGCGTCCGCCGTGAACGTCTCGAACCTGGCGCAATAGTTGCTCGCTTCGCACAGTCATGGTTGCGTATCGGCACGTTCGATATCATTCGAGCTCGTGGCGACAGGAAATTGCTTCGAAATCTATCCGATTATGTAGCTGAGCATGTATATCAAGGGTGGGAGTCACTGCCTGGAGCCCAGAAAGACCCTTCGAAACCGAATGCTACCGAGCCTGTCCATTCAGTACCTGAGCATATCATCCAAGGCGCAGAAGGTGTAGAAGAAAACCGCTACACCCGCCTCTACCGAGCCATCGCCCGCAGAAATGCCCTCACAGTCGCCGCATGGCAGGCGTACGCCTTCACAAATGGCGTCCTGAACACAGACAACACATCACTTCTTGGTCTCTCACTTGATTTTGGTCCGTTCGCCTTTCTAGACAACTTTGATCCTAATTACACTCCCAACCACGATGATCACGCATTGAGGTACAGCTACAAAAATCAACCAAGCATTATCTGGTGGAATCTCGTTCGTCTGGGAGAGTCAATGGGTGAGTTGATTGGCTCTGGGCCAAAGGTCGATGATCAGGACTTTGTGGAGAAGGGAGTGACCGAGACCTTCGCACCGGAGCTTATCAAGAGAGCTGAGACGGTCATCCACAATGTAGGTGAAGAGTACAAAGCCGTCTTCTTGGCCGAGTACACACGCTTGATGCGATCGAGGTTGGGTTTGGTAAGCGAACAAGACACCGATTTCAAGGAGTTGTTTTCAGAATTGCTCGATACGCTTGAAGCGCTGGAACTCGACTTCAACCATTTCTTCCGTCGGCTTTCGTCGGTTAGAGTGTCCGAATTGGAAACAGAAGAGCAGCGAAAGCAGAAAGCACATATCTTCTTCCACGCCGAAGGCATGACTGGCACGGCGAGCGTCACTGAATCCGCGGCCCACGATCGCATCGCTTCTTGGCTTGCCACATGGGCTGTGAGAGTGAAACAAGACTGGGGCTCTGATCGGGACAGCGAACGAGAGGCAGCGATGAAGCAGGTGAACCCCAAATTCATCCCCAGATCGTGGGTACTCGATGAGATAATTCAGCGCGTCGAGCATGGAGGAGAGAGAGATGTGATCAAGCGAGCTATGACGATGGCCGAGCATCCTTTTGAGGAAAGCTGGGGAGGCGATGCAGAGGAAGAAGAGCGATGGTGTGGCGACGTTCCGCGACATGAACGCATGATGCAGTGCAGCTGCTCTTCATAAACAACGGTTCGTGTATGATGATTCATGTACGGTGATGAGCAACAACGCCCATGAAAAGTCTCTTCTGCAATACTCATCGCCAATCTGTCCGCTGTTGTCTGCTCATCATCTAGCGTATCAAATACGTACACCAACATATCCTTGTCGAGGAATATATGCACCTTGTGAGCCACAGTTACATTTCGATGCTGGCTCAAGCTCGTAAAATACATCATGAGCAAAACAAACATGGCTTGATAGAACGCAGCTCGACCTACAGGGCTTAAGAAACATCGACCACTAGACGACATTGCACACTAGATTAAGTTCCAGAGCCCGCAAACACTCAGCTCACTGATCGACTCAAATCAGCATAGCAGCAGTTGCCTCACGCGACCAAACCGTAGCCCTCGACTTGGACGCATATCCAACAGCCAAAATCCCGAAAACCCCTGCTCATCATTCTTTGAAGCATTCACAGCTTCGCCCGTAAACTTCCTCTTCAAATCCTAAAAAACCAACTTAGTCCAAATACCTAGTCCCAAGAGACCACCCGACAGCCATATCTCAAAGCATTTCTACATATCCTACAACCCCAACTACCCCAACATCAACAGCTACACCGGACATAGCCTTCCCGATAGCCCCAAAACATCATGATCCATTCGCCCTATCGACGTTCGGAAGTAGCTTTCTTAGCACCAGGACTGATCATCAATATCCAAGGTCGAAGCCAAGATGTTTACTCTGGTCAGCGCTACGGATAGTCGTATAGCGAGATCGATTGCGTGCATAGGCATTGATAAGGTTGCGTGATTGAGGGGTATGTGGAGCTGACAGGAGGTGGGGTGGTTAAGCTTGGGCCGCAGGTTGGAGGGAGGGATGGTGGTATTGTTTTTCTTTACCCGGGGGAGAGGTCGGTTGCGTATGAGGTTGGATAGCCGGGTTGTGTTCAATTAGGGTGATGATGGTGGTGAACGATTGATCGATGCGGGTTGTGCTTTGGTGCGAGGGATGAATTTCAGTTGAATGATGAGAGTAATTGACTAGTAGCTTAGCTAATGCTTTGACCGCATCGGGTTGATTAGCGCAATGTGGACGTCTCCTTTGGAAACCGTTCGGTCAGCTTTGCGGATTTCGATTGGTCTTCTTGCCATCCATTCCTCCTTCATAAGGCGGTTGATACGTCAGGGCGGAGAAAGATGCAGGAGCATTGATAAATCGTCATTCCCAATATACTTTGATTCGTGCAAGCGTAATTGGTGACCCAAAAACAAGAGGGTTGCACGCAGACGTCTTCCTCTATTGGATCTAATGCAATGAGATATACCATCATACGAAGTGTGAGTATTACAGGCCATTACTTACCTTACGCGACAGACATTTGCTTTTATATACAAGAGGCGCCGCAACCTCATACGTTCGACGAGGGTGTCGATGCGAAGAATTTCAGGAGTGGCCGAAAACGAAGTAATGACTCCGTCAGATCTCTAGATGAATCTTCTCCATTCCAGCAGTACGGACATGCTATTCCATATCCTGACGACCTGTGTCCTGAATCTAGGGGTATTTTCGTGGTAAGCAGACGGCGTTATTGCTAGGAACTATTCATTAATTGAGATAAATTCATTACTTCGTAGTGCGTCGCTCTTCACTATCAAACCAGGTAAGCAGGTAGCGAAAGAGATTGATCTATAATCCCTAAAGCGTGAGTAAATAGTCATCTTAAGGAGTAAGGGTCCTCGAGATCTTACTATAACACCTCCAATGGTCTTTACTTTGCCCGTGGTGAAAGGTATTATGCAATCGAGACCTAGATTGATATGGAATATCACCGATGGTTGCAAAAGGAGAGGCCGATCGCAGGGCAAGCCTCCTGTTTCATTCTTCGTTCCTTGGTCTGGAATTGCTGTCACTGCTTGCGGCCGAAAAGGCCAGGTAACACTCTAAGTTTCTGCGCCATCGATTTGCCTCATCGTTCGTATCTCTCTCTTTCACTTCCATGGGCCTTCCCAATTACAATAACAGCATACGTTTCCAACATGCCTTTCGAAACTCCCGTCACGGAGGAAACAGTCCAAACCGGCTCGATGATCCTTCCTCATCTACCGAATGAAGTGTTGATCAAGATCCTTTCCCACCTTTCTCTAAGCCGCGACCTCGCGTCAGCCGCTTTGGTGTCTCGAAACTTTACTGCCCTGGTCCAAGGCATTCTGTATCGCTCTATCCAACTGAACCTTAGCTGCTCGAAGGAGGAAATTCGATCCTATTACTCGCGCGATAAAAAGTCACGCATGTTCGAGCGATTCTCCCACCTCATCAATAAACTCTCGGCGAATCATGAGCTTGGGTATGTCGATCAACAAGTGTTCCATGCCTTTCACTGCCAGCGCAGTAAAGAAACGAACCCGAAAAGCTGAGATCATTGTAGGCAACAGACTATCGCTCTTTCTTTGACAATTCCATGCCGACTCTGGTACACAGCTGGCGACCATCGCAGGCTCATGCAAAGTATCCCCAATGTACGACACGTGACACTACGCCCACCTCCATTAGGGTGCGATTACCCGAGCGTACGGCATTCGAGCGGTCTCTCTGCGTCATCAGTCCTGCTGGACTTTCAGCTTTTGCCTGATCACCATAAAATCAACTTCGATGATTCCAATACTAACTGGCTTGGGGTACGTATTCCTGATTCATGATTCTTGGGTCGCTGATGTGCTTGCATCATCGCAATCCCTGCCATACCCACGGGACATGCCTGGCTACTTGATCTTTTGACTGCAAAGAACACTGCTAATCTGGGACCGCTCTCAGGAATGGATCGCAGACACAATTGTCCGACATTTGTGGCTCCCCAATCTTCGCAAGCTGCAGGTCGAAAACTCGTAATTCCACAAATTTCGACTTCCTAGGTACGCCGTGGCTGGAGCTTCTTCAAACGGCTACTCTACTGTAAAGGACCTTCGCTTGATCGATTGCCATGAGGCACCAAGTGGCGACTTCTTTGAATCCCTCCTAGCTCAAGTCAAGGCCTTAAAACGTTTTGTCTTTGTAAGCAACGATTTGTCCGTCTTCGAAGGCTTAGAAGTACATGTTCATCCCTCTATGCGTGGCATTGCTCGCGGCCTGATACTGCACATGGCTTCTGTAAAGGAGCTGGTCCTTAGCCCAAGCGATGGCACCTACGGAACACTCCTCCTCCGCGAATGGTTCTTCGACCATTGTTTCACAAATCTCCGAAGTGTAGCTTTGCCTAAATGCCTCCTTGTCCAGGATATGACCAGAAGGTCTCAATGTCTCCTTCCCAGTACGGTGGAAGAAGTGCAGATCCAATTTACCATGTCTGCGGAACATTATGAAGAATCTGACCAAGCAGCCATTGCACAACAGAAAGACACTGTGGAAGTAGAGTGGTTGGCGAAAGCGAAACTGGTAAGCTTACCACAGCTGAAGCGTGTGATTTGGTGGTATCAAACTTGCGAGCTGGACGGCTCGCGGATGGGTGTTGGAGTGAAAGGGAATCCCTTTTATGACTCTCTTGATCAGTTACGGCGGCTTCGTGAGCAATTCAGCGACGTTGAAGTCAATTTCCAGTGGGTATTTGTGCCGCTGTTCAATGATACGCCATTTGGCAGGCGATTAGACGAGTAAGCTGTGTGGGATCTATAAAGCCTTGGGTGAGCACAGGCTTCAGATTTGAGGGCTATGAGTGTTTATCTTGCGAGATTGACTCTGAGAAAGCTTTGGTAGGCCGCCTGGGATCTTGGAGGATTCGTAAGGGTCATGGGAAGCTCCATGCGTTCCTGGACATTCAACCCGACGGAATCTTGTACGGCCGACGATATTGATTGCAGTACCGATAGGCAGTTCTTGTCCACTGTACAGGGCCAGCATCGGATCGGATGCTTTTGGATTCGCAAAGTTCGGGGAGTGAAGCGGTAGTTCTAGCAATTAGATGGCCCAAAATGCTCACATATATCGTCTAGTTTAGCTAATGCGCATTCTCCCGCGCTGGATGGCCTTCACTTTGACATAAGCTTGAAGAAAGCCGAAGGATTCCTTGCTGTAGGCGAGGAGGGACCTAGTGTCAGCAAGATCACGAATATAATGCAATTCTGTCGAATCACCATGACTTATTGGTTCTATTGTGAACGAATACTTATTATCATATCAAATGAGTCATTTCAGGAGATTCCACTGTATTTCAATCCATGGCGCCAACGGTACCGTTGAGAGTAATGAATGGAGTAATTCAGTGGCGGCATCCATCCACGTTGACAAGATAGACCGAGAGCGCCGAGATTGAGGTGGAACTCATCATTGTATCACAATTTTCCCAATCACTTCTCCATGAAGAAGACCAATATCTAAGCATCATGAAGCAGTTGCTTGATGTGTAGAAAACTACTTTACGATGGAGGAACGGCCTTATCGCCAAGACGCTAGTACCTTCTTCGACGAAAACGCATTTCAGAGGCGGAACTGCCCCAATTCGTGCTTCCAGATAAGCAAAGAATGTGGCTATCATGACCCTGGCTAAATCGTAATACGTCTACACAGAACCCCTAAGCAGATGGTTATCTAATGTCCAAACAATACCAATCCGTTTGCCATGTCATGCTACGCCATCTCGTACCCATTGCCCCTTAATTCCGAGCCACCGCCATACTCAATAACAGGTTCGTTCAAGCGTGTTATCGCTGCTGAGTAGGCAACCTCATGGGCTGCAACAGCTTCCTGGTCTGCTCCGCAATATACTGCACCAACGATCCCACTCCCATTTCCACCCTCCTGTCCCGTTTCCTTCTGGCCCAAGCAACCAATATTCCCAGGACAGCCAGATCTAGAAGCGCATGCCTGATGGCTGTCCACACCAGCCATACCATCCACGCCCATATTCCACTTCTCTTCTTCCCCTCGCCTATTGTCTTGGCTTCTAATTGCTCCCTTAGTGCAGCGACTTCCGTTATCATTTTCGCGAGGGCTTGCTCTATTCTCTTCCTCCACTTGCGGTTTCGGACGTCCAGATCCTTCGTCTCTGAGGTGTTGTCTTCCTCGTTGTTATAGGCGTCGTTACGAGCTTCTCGATGACCACCCTTCTCATTATCTTCCTCATCCTCATCCCCATCACTGACCGGTCGAAGCACTCTTAGTCCGCCATCACCATCCTCGCCTACCCTCCTAGCGAGTCTTGCAGAGGGGCCACCAAGGCTTGCGTAGCTAGGATTTGTGATTTGATGGCTCTGTTCCCGGGGCACTTGACCTGGCGATGAAGCTGCTGAAGATGCCGAGTTGGACTTTATCTGATCCCAAACGAATTCCAATTCGGATACGAGTTCACGCGCTTCCGATGTAGTAGTCGCGTATTGGTGCATAGTTTCGATAAGGGTAGAGATGTATCGCCGTTTAGCTTCTGTGCGCGAGAGGCCATGGTGGGCGTGCCATGCGTCCCTGTCTAGGGTCAATATGACGATTGCCTCTACATTTTGCTGGCAGGGAGCGGATCACCATTTATCCCTTTCCGTTACCGCTTCTGGATCGCTACCATCTGGTCGTTGCGAAAGACCCTCCACATTACCTTCTGTGCTTTGCTTGTACAGACCGTAGAGCTTGAGGCGGTCTGAGGGAGGAGGTCGTGCGGAGCCGGTCCGCGGAATCCTCTTGACTGTGTTGAGAGCGTGTACGAAGACCCTATCTGTGAGAGCTATAGTCAGCAAGGGCAGATGCAATTCGAGCGCTGAGGGGCATGAGGGGCACTTGCCTACAGAATCGGACATTGCCGTGGTACATGGGCAGCCGACGGGGGCAGCGTCTCAGGACAGCGACATTTTCAGAGTAGAGTGGGAGACGAAAGAGGTTACTGTAGCTGGGAAAACGGGCCTTGTATCGATCAGAAGCAGCGAAGTCCTTCCCCCTTGCATATGGCTTGTTCGTTCGGTGATAGATCTAGGACTAGGGCTAGGCTCGATGACGCGCGATTGTGATCTTATAGTATTTCAGGACTAGCCTGGTGCGGTCCGTCCTTGGTCCGATGGGACAATAGAACTAGCGACTATCTTCATCAGAGTATGGTTGCGCGCTTGTTACTCGTTTCACAATGCAAAGATGTTTTCTAATTGCTGCACGTACCCACGAGGGCCAATTGCGAGACTACAGGCCCATAATATGTACATTAAATCACATCCTTCCCTTGTCTGGAAGAAGCCGTTCAGTGACAGATCGAGATCATTAGATAGATTCTTGACGCTTTGCCTAACTGGAATGAAATCCGAGGAAATTGGAGTCGGCTGCACTGCCATGCTTTGACAATGAGAAGAGGAGAGCACCGGACGTGTTCTGTCAAATAATTTCATACTTCAATCTGGCCCATCTCGACGTTTGTCCATTGGGACGAGTCTTATCTTTCTACTTGAACCGCGACTGCCTTCAACGCAACCTCTTCGTGAGATCGGAATGCCAGGGTTTCGCGCATGCTGAAGTCGTGGTTTAGAGGGTAGTCACCACCCACCCTGGCTCTCGAACAGCACACTGCGCAACAGGATCGGACGTCTTGACGACTCACCATTCCAATGCTGCTGTCTTCGAATGCACCCAAATGATCGGCAAGAAGCATGGTTTCCCTCCGGAGGTGAATTATGTTGATCCGCGCTCACCATCCTACGCAGTATAGAGTCCTTTCCCCTCTCCCACTCATCATCTCAATCCAGGCAGCTTAATTGAGCACATCGGCAAGGCAAGATCACCAGCCTATTCCGATCACAAGAAAGCTCTCACCACAGGACGCTGTGGTTGTAATAGGCGCTACCCTGACTTCTTGGAGCCAGAATCAAGGATGGAGTACCAATTCAGAATATCATTACGGCATGTATGATCATAGCCACACTTGGATGAAAATGGAACTTGTTGAGATCATGCTTTCGATCTCAATTGACCGCGAAGGGAGTCGCAGAGCGACAGGCACCCTTGTCGAAAAGCGGAAGACCACGGGATCGAGCTTGACGAGGGCCACAGAATAGTCATGTCGTCAGGAAAGGGTGACAAAGATGCGCTATGCACGAGGAACGGACCCAGTATGGATGAGCTGTGTCTACGAAGCAAATATTGAGCTCCAATCTGTCGGCTTGGATGAGTTGTGAAGGCTTTGAGCTAAGACGTCTGCACGGTGTATCACAAGTACTGACACTCCATATGCTGTTGTTCAATGAGGTCGCAACGGAGGTTTATCAATCAAGTACCCTTCCGCTGAGATCCCACGCCGGCCTTCATTGTTGACATTTACCAGGTCACCCGTGCACCACTCAAAGGTATACAAGAACTTGAGCCCAAGACCCTGAGGCGGAGTGGTATTTTCTCGATGGTCACGAGATTCACTGGTGTAGCTATTACCTTGAGACTCAACAAGCCAGTGGCGTGAGTGGGTGGTAATCAAAGTCATTAAACGGTGTCATGCCTTACTAGCCAGCATCATTGTTGGATGTGGTCCATGCCATGCGCATGAAAGTATCGGTGGCAAATTAGCTTTCACGCCCTTGATCTTGCGCGCCTTTGACAGCCTCGCAACCAGGGGCCTTGAGTTTCAACAAAGCTCCCCGCCATGTTGGACTTGGACGAAAAGAAACAATATTCGTCAAAATATTCCCATTCAAGATGAAAAGCGTGGAAAGGTTTCTTGGCGTATGCAGGTTGCTCTTGACTTGCATCGCTACTAGCCCTCTTGCAGGTGACAGACCAAACCCTGCATACTTCGTGATTCAAGTCTTGCCGATACCCCATATTCACACAAACCTACCCTTCCGAAGAGTGATTGTACGAGAAGTTCTCGGCTGAGGGTACAACGATATGGACAACTAGAGATAAGTTTGTAGAGACATGGGAGAGGATGTCTTGGCGTGTCGAGGCGGGCTAACATCTCGCGCCGAGCCCGCAAGCCCTTAACCCTAGAACTAAAGTACTTCAACACTTTACCATAGTAAGTAAGTACTGTACCCCTCCTCGGCCCGCTGGCTGCAAGTTGAAGTTAAAATATGTTGTAGCTTAGTTCGCGCAAGTGTTGTGGTTGCCCCGCTGGTGAAGCGAATATAAATTTCAAGCTCTGAATCTCCCGCTATGAACACCATCTTCTTTCACAATTGTGCTATCTTGAGCGCTCATCAACAAATTACTGGTATATCTACTTCTTGCTTAATCTGATTACCTGTGATTGGAGAGTCGCTATGCCTATGTAAGCTCAGCAAGCATGTGCATGTCATTGAGCCGTCACTAACCTTGATCCCTATATGTAAATGTAGGCTTCGAGATCCTTCTCAGAAGTATCGTCGCTTTAAACCTCTTCATCTACCTGAGCGCCAATGGCCTTCACGTACAATAGACAAGCCTCCGCGCTGGCTGTCGACGGACCTTCGCGATGGAAACCAATCTCTTGTTGATCCAATGGTACGTACTCATGACCTGCTTTCATTTTCCAGTGAGGGATTCTCAATAAACACTAGAACGAGGATCAAAAATTCCATTACTTCAAGATGTTAGTCGAGCTTGGTTATAAAGAGATCGAGGTCTCATTCCCGAGTGCGTCAGATACAGACTTCAACTTTACCCGCCGCCTCATAGAACCTGGGGTTGTCCCCAAAGATGTCTGGCTTCAAGTGCTCTCGCCATGTAGGGAGGATCTTATTCGACGAACCGTGGATTCTGTGAAAGGTGCTCAAAAAGCCATTCTCCACCTTTACCTGGCCACAAGTGAATGCTTTCGACGCATCGTCTTTGGTTTCACTCAAGAACAGAGTGTTCGCCGCGCTGTGGAGTGCACCAAGTTTGCTCGTTCAATAACAAAGGATTTGCAAACCGACACCGAATGGGCTTACGAGTTCTCCCCTGAGACTTTCTCCGACACATCGCCTGAATTCGTGGTCGAGATATGTGAAGCTGTCAAAGCAGCCTGGGAGCCCTCAGCCTCCAATCCTCTGATCTTTAATCTTCCAGCAACAGTAGAAATGGCCTCTCCCAACGTCTATGCCGATCAAATCGAATACTTCTGTACCCACATGACGGAACGAGAGACATTTTGCGTATCTTTACATCCACACAACGATCGGGGATGCGCTGTAGCAGCGGCCGAACTTGCTCAGATGGCTGGTGCTGATCGTGTCGAAGGAACACTGTTTGGAAATGGTGAACGAACTGGTAATGTGGACCTTGTTACTTTGGCATTGAACTTGTACACCCAGGTATGTACGATCGACTCCATGTCGTTAGTCGATTTCTAAAGCAGCAAACTGTGTAGGGGATTCACCCAGGTATTGATTTTTCAGACCTAAATTCCGTCATCGAAATGGTAGAAAAAGCAAACAAGATACCAGTTCACCCAAGAGCCCCCTACGGTGGGCAACTCGTGGTATGCGCCTTCAGTGGATCGCATCAGGATGCAATCAAGAAAGGATTTCACGTTCGTGATCAACCCACTAACTCCACCCAATGGGAGATCCCATACCTCCCTCTTGATCCACAAGACATCGGCCGCTCTTATGAGGCGGTCATACGGGTCAACAGTCAAAGCGGAAAAGGCGGTGCTGCCTGGATCATTCAAAAAAGCCTCGGACTCGGTATGTATATATTCAGCCGTCATCAGCTTTCGGGAGATTGGGTAATACAAGGTCACAATCGCAGCCTGTCATTCTGCAGCTATTCGAATCGTCATTAACCCCTGCATATTTATGGGTCTTAGCTTCCTTGATCTTATCCCACATGGGCAACGCTGACTTGAGACTCGTCGCAGATCTTCCTCGAGACTTGCAGATTGTGTTTTCACGCATTGTGCAGCGTACCACAAACGCATTGGGGCGGGAATTGCTCTCTGGAGAGATTCAGAAGCTTTTCGAGGACACATACTATCTCGGACCCACATCTCAGCTTCGCTTCCTCCTCGTCGATTACAACATTCTACCAGACCGCCCATTCAGCCCCCCCTCGATGAGGGGCAAAAGCCAAGACACTCGAAATCTCAATCGTTGTTTCGATGGCGTGATCTCGGTAAATGGTAGCGAAGTACATGTCTCTGGTCGCGGAAACGGCCCCCTTTCCTCTTTTGCAAATGCTTTCTACAAAGGATTTGGCATCGATCTAGACGTAAAAGGTTTCACTGAGCATACCGTTGGACAAGACAAAAGCGCAAAAGCTGCGGCGTATGTTGAGTGCACAGTCGCCGGCACCGAGGAGACGGTCTGGGGGGTGGGAATCAACTCAGATACGGCTCAGGCGAGTCTGATCGCTTTCCTGTCGGCAGCGTCGTCCTATGTCACGTCTCATCCAGATGCACTGCCGGTAGCCTACACCAACGGCAACTCAGAGGGCGGCATACACCACAACGGCCAGAGCAATCACCTCGAGCCCGAGCGAGGCCGGGTCAATGGTAGTAGATCATGTGGCACGGGGTTCGTGCAGCTATGATGAATGGCAATGATGAGTGGCTATGATACGTGGCTACGATAAGTGGATACCATATTGGATATGATAAGTGGCTATGATGACTGGATACCATAAGTGGCCATGCTAAGTGGCCATGATAAAAGCAATGATGAGTGGCTTGGATAAATAGCAAGTCTTGTAAAACATTCCATATACCAATC
>JAABUL010002504.1_pt1 | contig 30180 bp, 32 predicted proteins | sample 5559151 | NCBI WGS metagenome assembly JAABUL01 (sample SAMN10711876, study PRJNA513368) | rock metagenome | isolation source: Antarctica rocks | place: Antarctica: Victoria Land, Pudding Butte sud
CTGGGTTCAATCCGTTCGGAAAGAGTCTGATATCCTGAGGCGATTTCATGTGATCCAACGGACCACAAGGATCTCGACCATCAGTTCGACCGCTACCGTTATTGTGATGCTTGTAACCTATCAGGGGTTGTATCTGATATCAGGGCGTCGGCTACCGGTTTCCATATCTGTTTCCATACAACGAAGAAGTCCTTGGCAGGCTTGATCATCCTTTCTTAGGCGTCTTCTGCGTACCGCCTTTGAAAGCGGATTCAGCTAATCTCACGTTCTTAATTTGGTGTATCTGTAAGTCAAAATCAAGAACAGACTGACATACTAACCTATATTCAGAAGAATATCCCATACTGATTTTAAGCATGTAGTTCAATACTTGCAAAAGGACCTGCTTGGAGAGTAATTGCAGACTCGTGCTTTGCGACTGCCAAGAGCCAATGCAAAATCTAAGGAATGACTCGAAAGCGTCAGGAAACGAGATTCAGATACCATAGGTCCTCTCGCAGGAGACTTGAAGCTATCATCTATTGGAATACGAGCCCATATGGCGGCCTTTAGATACATTGGTTGTTGCTGTTAGGAGGCTACTTAGGAGATGGATGGCTACTAGCGGGCCCCAGCACCACCAGCCTTATGAGGCGGAACTTACCAACTCCCCTATTTCCAACATCATCGGTTGGTGGTACGCTCGAAGACTCCAAATACTGGAGACACCGCCTTTCGATCTCACAACAGGCTTACGATGACTCTGAGCCCAAAGTCCTCGCTCAGTGGTTGTCCGACCAGTGTAAATGGGTCCAATGGTACATCTTCTGGATCGCAGTTTTGATACTTATTCTTAAAATCGTCTTTGCCTTCTTCCGATCCGTGACGAGTATCATGCAGGTTTACTATTCCAGTCATCCTGTAACGAGTGGGCGACGCTAACTACTCGCTACTCGTCTCCAATGCTAGGCCAAATCCTCTCTACTCTTGCAAGCTTAAAGAAAGATATCAATTAAGGTACTTGCTATACTACATAAACTTTGTCGCTTTGCTGTTATGTAAGCAAATCAAGAGGCGGACTTCGAATGTTGTTACTCACACAACTTGCCATTTAACGAAGAAACTTGCATTTGATATCCCTAAAACAAAAATGATGTTTCTCAGCCAGGAGTGGTAATTGCGCGTCTGCCGCTTTGTTTCTTCATTTTTTTGGCTTACTACATTCACACCTACTTCGAATTAATGCCGACGTTCCTTGAAAGTCTTTCTTTTCATGCGATATCACACTGTTCAGCGTCAATGTTATGATCCGCCAGTGTATGGCGCGTAGTCAATCTGTGGGCGACAGCACCTACAAACGTTCGTATATTCGAGTTCAGACTTCATGCCGAGACCAAATACCTATGTGCTTGGGCCTACCCAGCACCACTAGGTAGGCTCCTAGGCCAACAGAGGCCTTAAACTCTACCCGAAGCGCTGTGGACTTCTTCCATCCGTGCAACCAAGTCTGTGGATTGAGGAACAGAAGTTAGAGATAGGTGGGCGAGCCTTGTATCTTTGCCGTTGGTTCTGGCTAGCGCAATCCTTTTACTCCATTTCGCTTTCCAAAATCCTCCGCTGTTCATGCTTGAAGTCGAGTAGGGATCTATATGATTTACCTCGATTCGTTCTTATTACTGTCTTCTTAGATTCATCCACCTACTCAACCCCTTACACGCTGCCTGAGAGCCACCGTGCTTCTAGCATTGCGTGAAGGGCTCTCTAAGGAGCATCGAATTGTGGTACATCCAACCACCTAGGAAAGCAATACCTAGTCCGCCAAAGAGAATCGCCATATCAAACCTCAACTCATCGTCGCGAAGGACGTTTCCAGCCCGTGCTATTTACGACTCGATTGTGCTAACCATCATACCAACAACCTTGAAACCACCACATCCCCACCACAAACGTCTCAAAACCCACAGCATAGCCGAAAAACTTCCAGGCTGCCCCTCGTTACCGTTCTTCATGACTATACCCTTGTAATCTTCATACGACGGTTCAAAGCTGCTAAGACAAGAAATATTAGCCACAAGAATTGATTTCTCCGTTCATACGACACGGGGTACGATACTGAGCCTTAACGCTATTCACCTCCACACCTACGTACAGCAACCTCCCAGATCTGAAAAGGGCGTTGAACGCTGGATACTGGTCTCCCAACACCCACCCCACCTCTATATTTACCCCCATCCTAAGAACAAACCCTTTGTACCAAGGCACAGGACGTTGTTGACCCGATGATGGTTTCGCTACAAGAAACGCGCAGCCTCTCCTCGCCATCACCGCGAGGAAAATCCTAATACCCCCACAATACCTCCATCTGCCGGCCCTGCCCCCAATCTCCCCGCCCCCTTTATGTTCCCATATACCACCCCATCCCCAACCTCAACGAATTTGCATTCATGACGCGAAAGCGAGGTGTTTTAGAAAGGGGAAAGGGGGGTTGAGATTGTACAAAAACTGGGGTTAGAGGGATGGAAAGGGGGGGCTGAGGTTGTGGAAAGGGGGAAGGGGGAAGGGGGAAGGGGGAAGGGGGAAGGGGGAAGGGGGATGGGGGATGGGGGATGGGGGATGGGGGATGGGGGGTGGAGAGAGGGTGGTGGGGTGTTGGGCGGTGGAAGGTGAGAGGTGAGTGTGGGGGGAACCGTTGAGGAAGGGTGGAAAATGGAAGTGATAAATTGGAAGCGAGAGAGGGGAACTGATGAGCCATTGAACCAGGGAAAAAAATGTGTGTTTTGCGAATATTGTCCATACAACAATGGCAATCTCTCCGACCGACCACACAACCACCTCGTCGCTCTCCCCACGCAGAATCGGCCAACCCCTCATAATCTACTTCCCCTCTCCCAAGGGCTATATTAATCACATTGAAGTCTTACCTCACCTCGTCAACACGGAAGATCCCACGCCCACCACACTCACAATATTCAAATACAGGAGACACGAGTCCGGCATCGTCACCATCATCCACAAGATTTATCCGTTCGTTATCATCACCCTATCCTATCTGAACCCGCACCTCTCTCGCGAACGGCGATGCATCATCCGACCATCTCCTAACCCTCCCCCTACCACCGCATCTACGCCTCCAGCCCCCCGTGGAAATCCCACCCCATCCCCCCATCCGCCTCCAAGGCCGCCCATGCCCCCTCCATAACCTCAACATCCTCATCCTTCACCATCCCCTCGTTCCCATTCTCATCAGGCACTCCTTCGGCCTTGATGCCCCTCCCATTGCCTTTCTTGGTCGGCGTACCATTCTTGCTCACCCTGCCCCCCAAAACACTTTCCTTCTTCTTCGTGGGGTTTTTTGGTTTTTTCGGCGTTGTGGATTGCTGGGATGAGGTGGCGGTGGAGGCGAAGGAGTTGTTGTTGGTGGTGGTCGTGGTGGAGGAAGTGGCGCGAGCGGGAGCGGGGTCGCGGGCGCCGGAGTCGATTTCGGAGCGGAGGGTTGTGGCTTCGCGTTTTATGATGCGGAAGCGGCCTTCGATTGAGTCGTAGGTTGCGCCTGTTGGGGGGGAGGGGGTAAGTTGGTGGATGGGAGGGGGAGGGGGGGTTGAGTGGGAGGGAAGTGGAGATGAGGTGCGGAGAGAAGAGGAGAGGAGGTGGGGAGGTGGGAAGGTGGATGGGAAGGTCTCAGGAGAGTGGTGGGACATACCTTGACCATACATGCTGGCGATGCGGCGGTAGTCGAGCTGTAGAGATGAGGGTAGTTAGTATTTCTGTTTGGATAAAGGGGACGAAAGGCGAAGGAGAAGCTTGAAGGGAAAAGGTCAAGACATGGTAAGATGAGGATGACAAGGTATGAAAGTATGATCGATGAAGGGGGATTAAGGGGAAACAGCAATTTGGTATCGAGACGAGAGGAGACATTGGCAGTGAAGTTGCGAGATACAGCATAACTGGTCGAAAAGAACAGAGGGACATCAGGTATAAAGGATCAGACAAAAGCGATCATAGACCAGCCATAAGATACTTCCAGACGTCGGGCCTCGACCAACCCCATATACAAAACCCACCCAAATTTGCAACCAAAAAAACTTCCAACATCAAACACCCCAACGCTCCGCAAAAACCCAATGACACCAAGAACCAATAAGCACACATACCTTCATCCCATCCTGCGCCGCCATAATAGCCGCCAGCAAACGCTGATACGCCTCCGGCGACTTCCAGTCGATCGGCATCCTGTTGAACCTTGCTGTTTGTATTGTATCGTTCAAGGATCTAGTGAGATGTCGAGCGTAAGCACTCGAGTTTGTAATGTTTGTGCTGTGCAATGCTGTGTCTGATGAAAGTTGTAAGTGTGATGTTCAACGTAGTTGTAGGATGTAGAGGCGAGGAAGTGCTGTGCTGGGCTGTGCGGGCAAAGAGAGTGGTACTCACTTTTTGGATATGGATGTGGCAGAAAAGTGAGGAGGTCGGTTTGTAAAGTTTTTGTTCGAGTGGAAAGGTGGGGGGTTGTTGAAGGTGTTGAAGGTCAGTGCTGTGTTAAGACAACGGTGATAATGAGAGTTCGAGTCCTCGACGAATGTGCTCGCAATGCAGATGAGATGTTCAAGAAGATCAAATCCCCAAGTCCTCTTTCCCAGCACCCCACGGCAACACCCAACCCACCACGCCCCCCTCCTTCCCACCAATCACCACCTCACCCACCAACAACCCCCAGCATCTCCTCCCCTATCGTCCACATTCCGTCACCTCTACTTGAGTCCATCTGCACACAACAGCACACAATGACTCACATCCCTCCATCCCTGCTCACCTCCCTGGCCCTCAAACCCTACGCCAGACCCCTCTCAACGAGTCCAGCTGCAGCTCCGCGCCTGCAGGAACCCAGTCGTGGCATGCAGCTTGTGGCTGCAGGAGAAATAGCTTGGGTTCCTGCAGGCTGCAGTGCCTGCGTTGGGGTTTCAAGGGACGCCAGCGGAGTTCGGCGTACTCGATGGCGTCGTGTCGGACAGGCCTGGTAGAGCCTAGCAATCCCCACTACAGTACCACCGCCTCAAGCCGCCATCATTCTCTACCTCTACCAAGGCGCATTCTAGCATCCAGCCAAACCCTCAATGCTAAATCGTAGGTTAGCCATCACCACCAAACTATGCATCGCTGACATTGGCGTGGGGAAGAAGCTTTTTCTGCAGGTCTCCATACAGGGATCACACGAGAACGCGTGAAACCGCGGAACGCGGGCTGCACGCACTATACGCGTGGATCCCTGTACCTTTGTATGGGCAGCGGCATTTGGCTGGGCGACGGATAGGGATGTTGATGGTGGGGATTGAGGATTTGTGATGGCGACGATTTCGGGAGATTGGGTAAGGGTGATTGGTTGAGGGGTGGGTGATTGGTTGAGGGGTGGGTGGGGGGTGAGGGGGTGGTTTGGTTGTCGTTGTCGTCGGAATTTTTCTTAGGAAATAATATTGTAGGGAGAAAAATTGCAGGATGGCATTGGTGATTGCTCTCCTATGCAGGAAGACTGACTACGGTAGACTAAAGTACATCGAAAATTCTGAGACCAACGCGATAGGCACAAGTTCCAACGTTGACCATCATCCGTGAAACCACCGCATTTCACGAAGTCTGCTCATGCCTCCTCCTCAACCTTGATGACTTCCTCCTCGGCAGCAGTCTCGAACTCCCCATCAGTCAAGACTGTGTCCTCGCTTCCCGATTCTTCGGGCCCACTAAAGACATTCTCTCCGTTCTCGTCTTTGACATCTTCCATCTCAACGAAAGGATCCTCCATCTTTTTGTAGTCTTTTTTGACCGTCTTTCGTGGCGAAGCGCGAGGCTTCTTTACGCGACCATTGATGACTTTGGTCTTCTTCGTAGTAGGAGTTGCAGGTGTTGGCGCAAGCGCATCGTCAGAAGTTTCGGGGGGCGTAATTGCCTGCTCTGAGCCATCTTCCTCTTTGATGGTCTGCTTCGAATTGTCAGTTATAGACTTTTTGCTACCATGGAACTTGATTACCTCAGTCTTCTTTACTTTGGTTGTAATAACGGTCTGTGCACTGTTGGTCCCCGGAGTGGGTGAGGGGATAATTCCCATGGCTGCGGCCTTCTTTCTCAAAGCCTTCATTTTCGTGACAATGCAAGAGGCGGGTACATTGGGACCTGAAAACAATATTTAGTAGGTTTATCGTGGGGCGAAACAACGTGAGGTCTGGATGCGGTGTGATTGTTGAGTGGCCGGAGATGGAACACCGATTAGACTTAGAGTAGGATCAGGATAAAACTTACCGAAAGCTTTGGCGACCTTAGAGTTATCGACTTTAATATCGTGCACCGCGATAATCGTATAGAAAAGTTTTGCCTCATTTTCGGGCGTCCAGTCGACAATTTTCTGTCCCTTCGGCATTGTGGATAGCTTTCTGAGAGCAGTGGTTAGAGGGGGTGATCATCAAGTGAAGTGAGATTCCCCCATCTGAAAAGTGTAGCTTTAGAAAATTCGAGATGATCATTGGTTGACCGTAAAAAATATAACAAAGAGGGAGATAAACGTGGGTTGTCGAGAGGGCGATATGATTAGGTTGTAAGAAAAATATGAGAAGCGTTCGCAGAATGAAGAGGTTAAGGCAAGCTCGAGGATCTATGGAACTTACTTGTTTGTTCGAACTTCAAGTGTAGTAGAAGATGTAATGAGTTGTAGTTGGCTTGCTTTGTCACTGAACAATGCCAAGAGTGTAAAAGCTGAAGAATCTAGCTTTTCTGCATTGCGTGGTCGTAAAGAAGAGGTTGAAGAAGTATGATGTGACGAAAGTCAAGATCAACACACTCAATTGTGGTTTGTCGAATGGTACCGTCGGAGCTAGTTCAAAGAAGGCTCCGGAACCTCAGCCAATATGATATGGTACAAGACAGAAGCGTCGGATAATGATGAATCTAAAGATCATTCATTTTTCTCCAATAAGAATTTAGAGGTAGAACAATCTAGGTGGCAGGATTCTCATGCCGTGATAGCGTCAAAGATGAAGAAGCTAGCGAGCTTCGAATAGCTTCAGAGCATGGTCAAGACGCAGAGTCTACGCCGAGACGACATGGTGTACCAACAACAAAGCTGTCAAGTTATCTAGCAGGGCTAATTAACCGCGCGAGCGCTATGTATCAGTATTTCAACAAGAATAGATGGCAGATCTCAAGTCATTGCCCATGTCGTTCGAGTACTCCCAGTAGCTCATCCTTGCGATGCGTCGCGTCGACGCAGCAAACACGTACCTGCATGCACTCTAACAGCCTGCAGCCACCAACATTGCCCCGTCACGAATGTAATCGCACAAAGCCTTGATCATATTTCCCTCGATAACACAAGACGACCCAAGACAACCCAAGCGGGTTCGATGCCGGGAAACCCATCACACATCCACGCTGTGTCTGCCAAGTATCACCCAGCGTAAAATCCGCGGGGTCAGCGCTTGGACTTCCCAGCACGGAATGTGACACCGCTGCTTGAAGCCCCAGCATCCTGCAATCTCCTCAAGGGTGCTCTGCAGCAGGCTTAAGTGGCTCATGGGTTGAATGGCAGATACAGAGGTCTGTGGAAGTGACAGGTGAAGTTGAAGGAGAGTTGCCGGGCTAACGTAGCCTGATGTGCTGGTGCCGCTACAGTAGTTCGCTACCGGCATTCAGGGGGTAGAGAATCCCTGTCTGTCAGCTTTCGACGACATGCCCCGATGATTAGATGCCATTAATTAGGGCTTTTGCCAATTGCCGTTATCAGAACCTGGTTGCTTCAAAAGCGTTTCCACTCCTTGATCTGCGCTTCTAGTCAAGGCCTTGTAACGGCGTAGGCTTTTCCCAGCAATGGAAATGCTCGGCTTGTTCCCTTTGCCGAAAATGCCACCATGGGTTCTGCCAGAGACTTCCCACTCTGTACCTGACTGACTGAATGGAAAATATACCCTTACACCTAATACATGCAATCCAAAGCCAAGGTTGGATCGAGAAGTACTCTATACGTGCTGCAAAACGACATACGCATACTCGATCTCTTAACATATTCTCCTAATACATTCACCAAGATTCTGCCTGCAACAATCTTAGTACTATTCTATACAACACATCTTCTCTACCGTTTCTCAAACTCAGCAAACCCTAACCACCTTGCTCAACACCCCGCGCCCAACTAAAACCTCAAACCTTCCTTCTTCCAGCCAACCTCACACTTTCGTCTCAAACCCTACCTCAACCTCGCTCTCAACCACAGCTTCGCACCTAACAACCAGCTTGCACAGCTTAACCACCACATACACTCGCAAAAGTATGTTGCATCTCATCTCTCAGATTATCTTTCCGTCATTCTCCCCTCCTTGACTCGATCTCTTAATCTCTGCTAAACCCTCATTCAAGATCAACCAAAACTCAAATCACGAAACCACTGTAAATCGCTCTTAAAATGCCTATTCGTTGGACTGCAGAGACCGACCAGATCGTAAGATTCTAAACTTCCATTTTAGTCTCTTTCTTAACCCGCATCGCAGCTTCTCTTGAAAATCCTCGAAACCTCCGCCATCACCGTCGACGTTAAGAAAGTCGCGGCGGCATGGCGTAAGTCCTCATCCGCCCCTCTTTCCCCTCCCACATCCTCCCACCACCACCCTTCCCCCACACCTCCCCGCAAATCCCCTACCTAACCCCCTTTCTCTCACAGCAACCAACCTCGAAACCCCCACCCCCCGCGCAATCTCCGAGCGACTCGTACGCATCCGATCCCTCGCAAAATCAACCAACGGCTCCTCCACCCACTTCGCCGTCTCCAAGCCAAAATCCAGCACCCCAAAGTCCAGCCCCTTGAAAATCACCAAAGCTAGAGGAACGCCCAAGTCCGGCGGCAAACGTAAGCGTGGCGCGTCAAGGTAAGTCTTCTCTTTGCTGTTGCTGTTACTGTTGCGGATGTGGGAGCGAGAAGCGAGACTAATGACACGCGCAGCGAGGACGACGATGAAGCAGCCGAGGGTGTCAAAGATGAAGGCAGCGAGTCCGAGGCTTCGCCCTTGAAAAAGAAAAATGCTAAGAGCAGCGCGATCAAGATCAAAGCCGAAGAAGTCGACGAGGGCGTAGATACCGCTTTCGACGACGCAAACGACGAGGACGAGGACGCCGCGACGGCGGAAGCGGAAGAGGACGAGGGTGGGGAGGAGGTATTGGCTTAGGGAAGGGGAATGGGCGGGTTTTTTCGCGTAATTTTGACGCAAGATTACTTCTGTCTTACGATGGGTGCCTTGTCGTCTACGGCGGTTGCTTTGGTCTTACGCAGCTCCCTCTCTTCTTACGCCAAGCTCCTTTCCCTTCACGCACCCACCCACCCGCACATCCATTTCCCTCACGCTCTCGTCCTACATAGCACAATCTCAACTTTCTTTATCACCGCAAGGGGACGCAACCATTCCTGTACGATAGCTAGTTTTCAGACACACACACACACGATACAGTCATTCCATGCACATTACGCAATGAACGCACGTAGCCACTCTCTCAACGCTCCCTTTCTACAAGCCTACATCTACAATCCTCCTACCACCAGCATAAAAAAATCACAGCATCTCATTGAATTAATCCTAGAAATTCTGCATTGCATTCATCTCATCACAAAGACTTATCCACCCAAGAGAAAAACACCGCAGTTTGCTAGAAACACACGCCCATACCGCTACTTCCTCCCCTTGCAGTGAAGATCCCCCGAACAAGAAGAAACCGCCAAGCACTCACCCCAAACCTCAAGCTAGCGACCGCACCAGAAGGAAGGCAGGAAGGAGCCCGAGGTCGCAGGAGACCAAGCTACTCTTCCCCGCCTCCAACAGACTTCTCCTCCGCGTCCCCATCCTGCTCCTCGGCGGCGGCGACAGCGCCTTCCTCAACCTTGACCTTCTTCCGCATTCCAAGAAGCTTCTTGGTGGCTTCGATCTTGGCAGCGGCGGCGTCGTAGTCGAAGATGACGGTTCCGTCATCCATCGCGTCGGCACCGCGCTTCTTGGTGGTGGCGGTTGCGGTAGGTTTTTCGGCTGGAAGGCCGTCGTTCTTCTTAGCCGTAGCGACGGCGGGCTTCTTCTTAGGTGCGGCGTCGGTGTTCTGAGCAGCGCTCTTTTGGACAGTCGCTTTGGACTTGTCGGCGGCAGGGGGGGCGGTGGATTTGATGGAGTTGCGGAGGATGCTGAATTGGTGTTTTAGGGCCTTCGCAGTACAGTCTATACGCAAGGGTGATTAATAAGGGCTCGAAAAGAAAGGTTTGACGAGGGAAGAGGATGAGATGATATAGGACGAGGGAATTTACCTGGTCCCATCTCTTTCGCAACAGCATCATAGTCGATTTGGATGGAATGAACCTTAAGTACAGCCAAAAAGAGCTTATGAATCGTCAGCAGAAGTGATGCTTAGTGAGTGGGAAAAATCTCACCTTGGACTTCGTCTCAGCATTCCATGTCATAACCATTATGAAGGTAGTGGATATTGAAAGATTTGTTCGCTGAGTAGTTTTCAGATTGTAATATTGAGGTTATCTTGATGGTTATTGTTGAAAGATTAAAAGACCGGTGTGAAAACGTTGGTTGTGGAAAGTTGAGGGTTGATCTTTGTAATGATAAGGCAGAAGTGTAGTCGGGTAGCTCATGGGTGGCGAGCAGTATTTTATGGTCGGGTTGTGAAAGTGAATGTTGTGGCCCTCGAGTAAAGCCCAGGCGAAATTATAAGACTCTCATTGCTGTACCGAATTCCCAGCTCATCTATTACGAAGCACCTTAACATCAAACCGAATAACCAGAGTCTCATGAACAAGTCGATCCATCTCCTGGATATATTGACTGGACAGTGCGTTGCTGCGCCGGCTCATCCCAATGACTTCGAGTCGGCAGCGGACTTGAGATCTTTGATCCTTGTTTCATCGGTTTTCGACGCTCAGGATGATCTCTCAGGTTCTGCTCTATAGATCCTTTCACTCTCTTTCGTACTGACGTCTCTAGAGCGACCAGAAACCTGTCGCTGCCGGCGTCGTCATTCCCCTTCGATTCAACCAGAAACACTCATGGATATTTCCTGCTATTCTTTCGCGAGCACGCCAACATGGTCGACACCAAGAGCACCAAGATCCGTTCTCCCGCGATATCATGTATTCAGCCCGACATGAGTCAGTAAAATACTAAGCTTGAACTATGGAGTTTTCAGGGAGTTCCTCGGTTCCAACCCCGGGCGTGGAAATTACAGTACAAGTACCACGATGGCCTTCGAACGGAGAGGGAATGGAGTTTTGTTTAGTGTATGCAACAAGGTGCAAGGGAAAATCCCTCCCGAGGGGCGCTTCGTCAAATACAGCTTACAGAATTTTAACGGTTTAGCAGACGGACTGATGGTGAAGACAGGTTCCAAAGGCCATTCGTTTCCACGACAGAGTTTGGCTGCTTGACAGAGTGCTGGAGATTACCGACTTACACCGTGCACTTCCAACAGTACTACTGATATAAGAACCTAGTGTATATAGGTACTCCATCTAACTTCAATCGGCTGCACAGGTTGGCACCAAGGTATACCTATCTTGAGGCGACTTGAAAAGCCAAGGCCCTTTCATTGTCGTATGAAATAATTAGGAGGTTTCTGGGTAGTTCCATACGGCTCGTGATGGCGCAAAGTCCAGAGGCATCTAGCCCAGGAAATTATCCTGTACGAATCTCGCAGGGAGAAGGTACTGAACCCCCACTATCCCACAACAACAGTATTTCTTCTGTTCATGAGAAGTGTTCTAATTATCCTTTCGAAATATGTTCAACAAGCTTAGATTACTGCTTTTCTTCGGGATCAGGATAACCCCCTCTCTGGAATAAAGTATTCCAACCTGGAGTTAATTGATCATCTAAGCGAAACCAGCTATAGAGTTCCCAATCGTATGAGATTCCTCTGTTCCCACCAAAAGGCCATTCAATAGTATGTATGCATCAGGCGTGTTTCTAATGCGAAAATGCTGGCTAGGTTCTGCATCAGCCCGTCAAACAAGGGAGTGACGAACGGCATCCTCAGTGTTCCTCCGTAAATTGTAGAGGATCAGATACTGAATGAACGATACTGTGTACTTCCGACAATAAGGGCTAGAGAGTTCCCTCTAGCGGTTGCCTTGCTCATATTTGTCAAAACTGTAGTGAAAAAACCGGAGTCTTTGTTATGCATGCCGGCAAGCAAGCAACAAAGTCTGCGTACAGCTTTGAATGAAACATCATTCTGCCGTGGCTCCATCGTTCACCGGACCGTTTATTTCTAGGATTTATCACCCCATTTCACTTCCTCTAAGATCAACTAGAACGCCATCGGTACCATCAGCAATACCACTAGCTGTGCGATCAAGCTTGTTATCCAATACTGTAAGAGAACTGCAATCACCACATCGAACAGCATCCACACATCAGCCGCGGATCTTCAAGGAAGATCCATCAGTCAAGCTGGCGAGCCTCCGAAGAAATAGGACTATGCCAACAGATGGCGCCATCGCCAAGTTCCTCTACACCATCTTGAAGCAACTGGATCTCAAATCGGTAAGACTTCTCTGCTGGAGTAATTTAAATCTGGCACTGAACTGTTCCGGATAGATTGACTGGAACAATGTGGCTGGGCAGCTCGACATTACCAACGGCCACGCAGCTCGAATGCGCTTTTCTCGCTTCAAGCAACAAATGGAGGGTATCCCACCAGCTCCTCGCAAACCAAGATCCGCTGTGCCACGCAACAAGAAGCCGAAACCTCAGAAGCCCCCCAAACGTGAACCAAGATCTAGTGATGATGCTCCGGTGGCCGTCAAGGAAGAACCAATGCCCATGGACGGTATCGAGCCTACAATCAAGCCAGAACCCTTGATCAAGGAGGAGCCGTATTTAGGGCAAGTAGGGCCGTTTCTAGAGCCTGAGAGCAGTGCGGAGGCAAACAGTTTACACCAGATGACTCTCGAACCCAGCCCCTATCTGGAGCAAGAGGCTTTCTCTGGACAAAATGGCAGTGAATATCCTTCGCCGCCTTCACCGATTATAAAGGCAGAACCTGGGGTAAAGATGGAGCCTTCTTGGGATAATTAGAAGCTCTCTTCCGGCCTGCTTTAAAAAAGAACGGATGAGCATCTGTGGCGGTGGTTCTCTATCATGTTTGCATTAGGCTGTATTTACCTGCCCACGCCCAGCTTCGGTTTGGTCATAGCAGGGGTGATTGAATTGTGAGGTTAGGTTCGTGGATGTGTCTAAACATAGCTTCCAAAAATTCGGCTGAAAATAGCCATGTGTGATCATCGTGTAGGTTTTCCGTCTCCGTAAATCCCCCATTCTCTTCCGTACCAGATTTTTACCTCTGATTTTCAACTCAGAAGCCTTCCTCCAGACATCTGGTCGTATTGCCAACCTGACATCCAATTTCAATCCATGTTTGATGATGTGAACCTTGTCCCGTAGTACACCCACAAAGTATTCGTTAGGGTCCTGCGAACTCTGGTCGACACCCGAAAATTGAACTCGACCAAACCCAAGCGCGATACCCACTGATATCTCGCACCAGAACAGCTACAAATAACGATCTCATCTCAAACGATAGGTAAGCTTCATGCAAACGTGCAGTCACCGTCTAGAGCTGTCAAGCTGATGCCGAAGTCTGCAGTCATACCAAAAGCCACACCTAAGTTAAGACGAACTCAAAACCACGACACCAAACTAACAGGATCAAAATGGAATCTGAAGCAACCCACGTCCTCACAGACCAAGAGGCCCAAATGTTATCTCACGTATTGGACAACATTAAAGGCGGTATCTTGCGGGTGAGTTTTACTGTGTCGTCGTGTCGCAAAGTACGCATGCACCAGGGGGACAAGTGTAACCCTAGTATCCTTCTTCTCAATGCACTATCAATACTCCTATGGACGCTCTCAGATGTTTTCCTAGCATTCGGCTTTGAGAATCTCAGTTTCTTGTCTAGAACCGATGTGCAAGCAGCCTTTGTCGAGAGGTGCTACAGGGTCTCTCCCAACACACGATACACCGCTGTGGCTGACCTCTAGAGCAACGCTGTCAACTTGTGGAATACAGCTATGTTGCGAGCGAAACATCAAGTCTCGGCATCCGTGGATAGATCTGTTTCTATGAATAGGTGTCCCTTAACCATCGAGAATATCGTCCGGTCCATCGACAGAAGATCCAAGAATCAGCTATCCGTGCCGCGGCTCATCCATAGACAACAGTCATATATTTAAAGCTGATATGTACAGTTCCTGCAACATGGCTGGACGGCTAGCTGAATATCTCGCTGTCATTCTTCTCACTCTTCCATGTCTTATCATTGCTGTCACCATCTCGGATAAACCGCTTGAGTGAGAAACTTGACTGGCTAGCCGAGTGTCTATGAAATCCATGGTATCATCTGATCGACAGAAAGACCATATGCTCCCTGAACGAAAGCCAGCAAGCATGCTAAATCTGTCCTTGGTCTGAATAGGGTTCTTAGTTAATGGGCCCACCCATTCATGAAATTCGTCTCATTAACATAGAAGAGCTTTTGATCCTTGAGTAATGATATCCGACAAGTTCGTGCATCAGAGTTCCTCTCGTCTTCAGCTGTTGGTTTATCGGTATCACTGAAGGTCATCAAGTCGGATTTTTTTTCAGGACTTTTCTGTAATTTTCCGGATCTTGATAGTCTGCCGCAGGGATTCTGGTCCAGGTTTAGTTCCTGGTTTCATCATGCTCTTTTGAGCCGGGGTTGATAATTAGAGATAATTTCCCGGGTATATTTATGGCTAACCCTTGTCATAGGTTGACTGGGAAGCAGTTGCAGAGGCGGCTGAACTCAACAGTGACCACATCGCACTCTCAAAGTTCTTCAAAATCAGGAAGAAGATTGCAATGATCCCAGAAACGAAGCAAGCAGGTGCTCAGCAGCCAAACCCAGCCACAGCAATGAAGAGCGCAATGCAAAAGGGGGCTCCCACAAAGCTCATCTTTAAAAATGGTTCTGCCCACATGGCCATCACTGAGTATGATGGTAATACTATGAGGCTTATTTCTGAGGACGAGCCGGCCCCCAAGGCAGACGGCAAGAACCTCCCGTCGATGTAAGCTGCAATTGTTCCAAGCTATAGGTCTGGGCTGCCGTGGTGAAGATTATGGTGCTGACAGAAATAAACAGTAAGAAAAAGGTGACCTTTGCGGCGGATGCGTAGGCGCAGTATCGTGGGACGCAAGGCTGCTGCGAGATCGGGTGCATTTTGTTGGTCTGTCAAGGCCAAAGATAACTTGTTGATGTTCTCTATCTTCTCAGCGCTGTATCTCGTCCAATTGATGATATTGTCGTATGGAGATCCTCATGGAGACAGGATACACATTTCCTGCCGATGATTAGTCTATCATCAAACCCAGCTCACTACAACTAGCTGATTGCAATGTATTCTTCTTTCCCACTCTGGCTCGCGGTGGAACCAATGTCCCGGTCTGGTGACCGCCTTTCAGGCTATGGTGGCAGGCCCCAAGTCTTTTGAACAACCATGCCTTCGCCTATCTCTGCGTGTCATGTATCGGACTATTGTTGCCAAGGCTTGAAGACTTGTGTAGTTCTCTTACGAGCTGGCTGTATATTTGTGAGGCTCGCAGGAGTCTCGGAAGCTGTTCATGCCATTCCACTAGGATCTGGGAGGCTGTTACGCATGCCGTTGAAATTTTGGTCGTGGTCTCAAGATCAACCAAGTCTTGAGATATCTGTGGGCGCCACATATGATACAGAAGCCTACTCTTGACAGTCCACAATAGGAAGACTACCAAGCATGATAACGCTGCTGATGCTGATGTCGGTACTTTACGTTACTGATACAGCATGAGTGCACAATAATGAGGGAGCATTCTCGCTTATGAGAAGCGGACGCTCGGGCCTCTATGGGGTCTGTGACATACAGTACATACTGTACATACATAGCAGCATTTTACTGTGGTACAGTCACTGGATAAAGCTACGAGTAACAAGATATCCTCCGTTGTGCTTCCCTTTCCCCAAACCACACTTTTTATCCTCAAAAGTCTGTGAAATGAATGTTGCACCTAGACTGATAGAGTCTCAGCTTTGCGCCCGTGGCAAGTTTGGGATGGCACCCAGGTGTGCGATGACCAGTTAGACCATTACAACCAATGAGAGACACCTGAGAATTTTCTCAAGGGAACATCAGTTGCTTCTTTTCTGTGTCCGATATCGCACTTTATCGTGAAGTCTTGTTGTCTGTGTTTGGGCTCGATTTCGGATTTTTGGAGCGGTCCGGGTTCTGGGTTTGGCTACTGGGAACTTGCAGGCTTAAGGCAGTGCTGCTATGCTCATCACTAAAGGAGTGGCATACCTGGTGCAGCTTCCAGTATGGTTTCTTATGAAATCGTCCTGCTGTACCGGACTCTAGACCTCTCCACAGCCAAACTCGTTATACCCACAAGCTATCAGCACTTATTGACAGATCGTCTACTTAATTACTTTATCTCGTAGTACAATCGCAACTGATACGATATGGCTTCTATCTATTGGGGACTGTAAGACCACCTCTAATAGTTCAATCCTGACTTCACAGGCTCAATTCCGTTTCTGTTTGAAGCGGTCCATGCGGGCCAGAGCCTGGCGGTTGATTCTTCCACTTAGTTACTGGGACTACAGAACAAATCGTTTCTGGTTTGGGCCCTGCTGAGAAATAGATGCTATTGATGGTAAAAGCTCGAAGGAGGTGCTGTTTACCAGACACCTTACTGCTCTGTTAATTGGGGGTTTTCTAGACGTCAAAGCTGTCCTGATATTCTATGGAGAAAGACATGCAGGTCTCCAACCTTACTTGAACCTATGAAAGGTCCAATGCAACAAGCCAGGAAAAGGCGGTATTCTAGCCCCCACAATGGAAATGTGACGCATTTATCCTCCAGTGCCATCTCAGCATTCATCAAGAAGAGTTTGTCCGGAAAGCTGTCATCGATCTTTCAGCCGATCTCAACTGACAATCCTGCAACCCTTTCAACTCCATTGGTCACCAGTGTCTATAAGTCCAGACGTGTCAGCTACTCTTCCGACCCCTACTTAGTCGTCAAATACAGGGTCCATCAGACATTTACAGTCAGCCTTACTCTGACCCTCGTCAAGATCAACCACTTCATCGACCCGTGGGTTTCTTCTCACCACAACAGCAAGTCACAGCAATCCACAACCACGAACAAAGATGACTAACGCCAGCAAAGCCAAGATGGCGCCAGCCTCCAATGACGAACAGTTCAAGTTCCTCATCTCTTGTATCAGGTACTCCAACAATGGCAAGGTAGGCTTCGTCTTCTTCACCTCACTCCTAAACCTCCATAGCTTACCTCTAACTAGGTTGACTTCACCGAAGTGGCTCGTGAATGCTCCATCGTCAGCAAAGGCGCAGCGTAAGCTACCCTTCAGCTTACACCTTTGATTAATGACATCGCTCCTTAAAACACTATACCATTATCTTGCGCGGACTGACCAGGATACACTTTAGTGCGAAAAGATACGAACGCATGATGAAAGCACATGGAATTCATCAAACTCAAGCCAGCATTCGCGACACTCCTATCCCTTCTCGTGCCAAAGCATCTATGTCCTCCCCGTCCAAGAAACGCAAGTTAGACCCCAGCTCGGACGATACCAACATTGCCATGGAAAACAACCATGGTATTGTGCCATTGGTCAAGCCCGAGCCAGCAGGTGTACCACAAATCAAGCCTGAACCAGCGACTGTACCAGAAGTCAAACCTGAGCCAGCGGGCCTTGCCATAAAAGACGAGCCTACCGCAGCGGAGAATGAGGGTTTCATCTTTGATTCAAAGGGACAACTGTCAACCTCACAAGCCCCGGTGCTCGATGAGGGCACGATGTTTCAAGACTTCCTTCAAGCTGGGGCTTTCCAACTTGAAGAACCACAAGAGCAACTTTGGAACACGGAGGAAACCGATCAGAAGCGAGAACTCAGACGAGGAACTGTGCAGGAGAGCATCCTCATCACTGATTGAGCATAACCCTAGTTCCATAAATGGGCATGAAGAAGACATCTCTGCAATTGAACTAGTTGCAAAGAGCCTATGGGGTATAGTATTTTTGTAACTAGTCATTATACTTTCTCCGGAGACTTACGTGTCTATGGCGTCGTCGCGGAATCTATCAGTGGTATTATCAAAGGGAGGAAGCACTTTTCTTGTTACATAGCCAGGGGACAATCAGTTCAATCATACTCTGCGGTAGCAGAATCATTCTTGATATCCATCTCAGGTAGCACATTCATGGTCGTGAAGTGTAGCTATATCTACAAAGTAAAGTACCCATAGCACAAAATTCCCTAGATGAGTGACAGGATTAGAGGGAGTTTGTGAATCCCGGACCGGAAGAACATATTCCCAACTAAACGCCCGGCGGCAGTGAAGCGCCGGCAGTGACTAGCATTGACCGCCCGTAACAGTCAAACATCTCCCTTAGCCATCTTATACCAACCTGCTGAACCACCTCACCGTTGCTGCCTTCAAACCAACACATATATACATGGCTTTCAATATGACGAGGCTAAAGGCTAAGGGCGTTCTTAGCCCCTGGCACTACCTACTTCCATGGTGTCCTCTCCCCCAGAAAGCCCAGATTAACTAACCGTCTTCTTCTCCAGCTGGCCCCACTATCAATGTGCAATCGCCCATTTCGCTCCTCCCCTCCGGCTACACCATCCGCCAAGTTTGGCGAAATTGCCTCTGGAAGCGAAGAACCTCCTCGGTCTCGCGCAACCGGTCGACCTAACTCTGACCGGACTATTTCGAAGCATTGTCTCGGTGCCAAGGAGAATCCGCAGAAGCGCAAGTTTGGCGAAATGGATCGATGGATATCTCTTTTCTCCACTAGTTTCATTGGCTCTTTGGGTGACTGTACGGGAGGGGGTTTAGGGAGGGTTTTAGCTAATTGTGGATATCGGTAAATTGAGATATCTCTCAAACTCGTAAGATACTGCGAGTTCAGGAATCCCCTGTACTTGCCAGTTGTTGCCCGCTAAAATCCGATGCCGTTATTTTATAACTACTGTCTATTCTGCGTCTGTACAAAGTAAAATTTCTGGAGGTTGTACTTTGATCTAGGCTGAGTCTTGGACCACATGGTACGATTGCCCAGCTGAAAAACCTTCCCCTAAACTCCCCCACCTTCGGATTAGAGTCGGTGATCTTTGAAAATCAGACATTTCGAGAAATTCAGGGGGGGTCTGTGGGTTCCGAGATTAGGGTACTGTAAGTGGGAAATAGTCCAGTGATTGTCTGAGAGAGATATTTTGCCGTGCTTCTATGACGAGATTTTCTAGCATCTGTTGAGATGTCTTTGGAAGGGATAGATTGGTGCGATATTGGTTGGAAGAGCTTGGAGTTGGAACAGTGGAAACAGGGGATGGGATTCAATAGCGCTGAAACGTGCGTCCGGTGTTCGTGCTGGCGTCCATCAACTAGGTCATATGCGCTGCTGGCTATTTGTGTGATTTATGAGTACAATGGAGATAGCTCATGGGTATTGAGAGTTCTATTGTCGATATCATGCATGCCTTCTAAGATTCGATACTAGGTCTAGAAGTATTCAAAGCCAATGAGCCGTGCTATTGTCTGACTACAATGCACACCAGATTACTTTTGAATGTCACGGAAACCTGGAGATATTGGGGGTCTATCATGGACGAAAGTCCCCTATCTCCTATAATGATTCCCAATATATGCGGTAAGCCGGAAATATACAGTATGCCCGCCCATCTATTGTCCAGGTTCCCAACTACCAGAGACAGACTCTGTGATATGCCAAGTGTAATCTACCCTTCTGCACGTTCGCATGTGCTCAATCGGCCAGGCGTGGCAGGATTGCCGCGCGCATGAACTCTTCGAAAAAATTGGGTGATCCTAGAGTTGGGACCAGGCAGCTATGGTGATTGCGCTGGATTTATGAATACCTAGATGAGCTAGATTCGAGTGTGCCGTGGATGCTCCCAATGATGATCCTTGACTGCCAGCACAGTTGATCGATCGTAGGTTGTTGCATTGGCTGCAAGGTTGTCAGTGTTTTTCTAGATTGCTTGCGGCTTCTGGAATACTCTTTATGCCATAAAAATGAGCCAAGAAGCTGCAGCGGCGACATAGGGGGCTTATCCACTGGCAGCTCCAGGTATTTCTTCAATTCGAGAAATGTAGGGGTTTCGCCTCACCTACACCTCGAGGTATACCTAAATAGTGAGAGTATCGAGGGTTCAATCTTACCTCGAAATTTGTGAATACTCCAGACTCAGGATCAACCAGATTTCAACCACCTACATGTGAATAAACCATGTTGATCGCCGGTGTGCGCCCTGCATGTATCAGATAATGGTCAAAACATTCATTGAGCCTAGACGCTTCGGTTATTTGTGAATGCTTGGTTGATAACGATTTGGTAATGCTCTTCAAGCTGGTGACTTCACGCCTAGAAGCTCGATCGGCATATCAAGGTGAATGAACAAACCCGTTGATCGCCCAGGGCTGTCTACAAAACCCCTGTGTAACTCGACTCCTTACGTAGCCAAGACTATCTTCCTTTCGCAATTACATCAATTGCTTTCGTCCGGACGGTGCTAGATGACTTCTTCAATCGCCTTCGCAGCTTGAAAAACAGCTACTGTTACTGGTAGAGCTACTGTACGTCGATAGCTGCAACCGAAGAGCTGTAAACGCCTGAAACCCAAAAGGTACGTACTCGAAACCCTAGTGACTGGACTTGTCTCCAGAAATTTCCCTCGTTTTGCATTCACTTTCGTTGCCTAGGGGTGGAAGGCATAGCAACATCCCAAGTATAGCTCGATTGATAGAGTGGTCGCTAGTGGCGTCTCTTGTTTTGGCGTACCGTAATCCTGCAGTTTTGCGATCTCAACCCCAGCACTCTACACCGCTTGCTCGTTCGCTAGAAATGACGAAGAAATATCGGGCAATCTTGCCCAATCCGGTCTTGACGTCTGCTGCTATTGGCTTTGGAACCATGCTGACTTATGCAGAACCAAATAGTTAGCACCACACTCGCATCTCCAGTCGTCATGGCTGGTCAAAAGACTCCGCGTCCGGCCAAGCGCCACTTGGTCCGCTGGAATGGTAAGTCTTCTTTCCTTGCTTTTGTAATGACGTCCCCCTTGCATTCTCCGTATGTATGTTCTTCAAGGCCGTCTCCATCCATGTACTCACCCTTGACCATGACATCCTCTTCCATATGGTACTGGACTTGATAGCCCTGCCTTCTCAATGCATCGTGCTACTTCCTCATTTCTCATACCTTTCACGACCATTATAGTCTCATCGTCGCTATGCGAACAAGCCTCTGCACTTTGGCGACATCATGCAATAAGAACAATCTGCTGACTCCGATTTAGATGATTTGGACAAAAAACTTCTGCTCACTATTCAATCTGTCTGTAATTCTGAGAATGTCAAGATTCCTTGGGACAAAGTTGCCGCAATCATGGGAGAACATATCAGCGATGGCGCCGTTATCCAGCATTTGGCTAAGCTTCGTCAGAGAATGGTCGCACAAAAGCTGGAGGTGCCTCCTCCTCTTCGACGTGGGGCTGGTGTAATCGTTTCGACCGCCTTTAGCGGTGGAGGTAGTGGTCGAAGCAAGTCAGCGCCATCGAAGACTGCTAAGTCAACACCGAAGAAAGGCCGATCTAACACTGCTAATGATAATGATGATGAGGAGGTTGAATACGATGTTGACGAGGCTTCGGACCCGGAGGAAGAATTTCGGCAAGCTCGCTCTAAGCGCTCCAAGCGTAATACAGAGGTCGGCCGTAATACAGTAATCAAGACAAAGGGGACAGATGAAGACTTCGATACACCTAGTAGGGCTGGGGATAAGCGAAAGGATAAGAGCTCAGCTTTTAAAGCGGAAAAGGGGGAAAAGAACACAGCTGGGAAGCAGAAAGATAAAGGTCTTATGGCAGATATGATTGCTGCTCAGACCATTTCAGGGGACCGTACTAAGTCAATCATCGACTACAATGAGGAGAAAGACGTTTCTGGCAATGATTATCAGGACAATAGCCAGAGTGAGGACAGCGGGCAGGAGTTCGATGGGGTGCAGCATGTTGCCTCGGGTGCGTCTTTTCTGTGCTTCGAGACAGATTCCGACACCGGAAAGGTGAAGCAGGACTTGAAGACTCCAAGTAAGATTGTTGTGCTTCCATTGCCAGGGCCCCAACAGCATACTGAGAATCACCCCGATACTCCAGATTATAGTGTCAGTCTCGAAACAGGATCTGGTATGACTGAAGATGTAGTTGAGCCCGATATCAAGTCGGACGCGGGATCGAACCACAATGTCATCTCAGGTCTTCCAATCATTAATGCGTCGTTCGATGAAGAAGCCTTGGAAACGGCACCCGGGCTGACCTACAACAACAACAGCGGCTCTGGCATGTTCGGTCTCTTTGGCATGGATGCGACTGCCGATACGAACCTGATCGACGCATCTTTTTTCCACCACAATGTAGACCCGGATTACACCCTGAATCAAGGTTTAGGCTCCACTGATTTTACCTATCCGTTTGGCGGCCAAGATTGGACTGCTGGCTCAAAGAACGCATCAGCATCAACGTCTCAATATGTCGACACAGGCAGTGGTAACTACATGTATGGCAATCAGGAGCGAAGCATTCTTCCTGAAACTCCCCTGAACGCCTTCAGCCCTTCATCAATCGCAACTCAATCATTCGATACTTCAAGGTTGAGAACTTGGTCATTCGGAATTCCAGGATTCGGTACTTCAGAAACGGCTTCCAGCTATAATTTTCCCGTTTTTGAAGACAACCAGGGACTTGGACAATATAGCACCGACAACAACAAGGATATACGATTCACTCCGGCTAATCCTTCCTTCTCAGCGCCTCCGCGGCCTTCGGTGGTTACTCGGCAAGCGAATCAGCCAAGCGTCTCCAGTGAACCGTTCTCAGCCACCTCCTCGAACAACAACCCAACCCCAACTGTTGTCCCAGCGGGCGACGCAAATGCCATGCCGGCTCTTGATTTCGGTGGGCCGTTCTTTGGCGCAGAGCTTGATGATCCGCTAACGAGTCCAATGGACCTTGATGCTCTTGATAGAGAGTGGGACGGAGCTTATGAAGATCATCGGAATGCGTGAACGACCCCATACGGTCCGAAGTCTGCTTGCCAAATTGATCTTTCAACATTCGTGGTTCAGGACGGTCTTGTGCATTGAGGTACTATCAACGCCTTCAAGTCTAGAGCCACCATTGGTTTTACCTATATGGTACGAGCTTCTTATTGGTCTAAGGGGACAATGGATCCGACAATTTTCGTGGACGTGAATCTGGACAGGGGCTTTTGGAGACTCCTTCAACGCAAAGAACTTATTCTCTTGCTCATGAAGGTCTTTCCAAAGTTTCGTCATAGTTCTTACGTACCTTTCAATTCTCTCTTATTGCTCTTATGGTGGTTCGGTAGCAGGGATCTCACATTCAGTGTTTGCGGTACCACCATAGCCCTGTCTTGCGCCACCACTGTATCTTTCGATTCATGGCGTGTTCTAAGCAAGCTTCAGAGCACACCTTTTTTCCAATCACGTTGTGCAATACACCATATTCCTTTTCGAGCATTCAACACGTAAGCTCGTCCGCTCCTCTCTGTTGGAACTTTCGGATGGCATAGAGCTATCCCAAACTCGACAGCCACCTTCGGTAGGGTTTTACTTGTGGGGAGCCTCACTTAGATAGACTGAAATTCAAGCATGTTTCTCAACGATTGGCTTCGGACATGCTGTTCTGGTTCAGACTTAGTTGCTTACCACGCAATCCATATCAGTGCAGTGACCAAGCTCGTTGCCTCGAAGGTGGTTGGCTCATGCAGTTGCAGCTATACGTCACACTCAGCCGCTTCGGGTCTTTCGCATCAGCTGCGTAAGACTATATAAGGTCGGGTTATATATTTCAGTACTTACCTTGTCTGAACTTTGATTTTGCGGTCGTTGCTGTCATTCAAGTGTGAAGTCCTGTCCATGATTGTTAAGGACACCAACCTGATTCTGAGCTTTTGAGAACAGCAGTACCTCTCAAGCAATACCTCTCAAGCACCAGATCCTTGGGTCAGTCGCTCCAAGGCTATTTGTGATGGAGGGTCTGAAGAGAAGGAAGGGAAGAACATTGACATTGGGGTGGAAGTAAACGACGATGGTGCTAAAGAGGTAATCTCACACTAGCGAACGCCGCGACGATGATGTGCTGCCTCGTATGTAAACGTGGGGTATTGGACGCTTCAAGAGCTTAAAAGCATTTGCTTACGTGTTTGAACATAGTATCATCTCTTACGCACGTGCGAGCTTTCGGAAAGACGTGGTTGGTTCTCATGAGCCCTGAACAGATTTCTCGAAGCGAGGCAGGAGCCCTAAGAGCCTAGCGAGAAATGCATTGGACTGTTGAAGTGCGATATACAAACTTGTGGGGTAAAGCTCACGTTAACTTGTTCATGTTCTGCGTGAGATTCCAGGAGTGGTGGGACCCAGCCAGCTTATACTGGGGTTACTTTTCCATAGTATATCTGACTTTTGAAGGACGCTTGGCGATGCAGAGCTTCATTCCAAACGATACTACAGTTCAACTGATAGACACTGATCTGATCCTGAGCGAGCGGGCTAACAGATTATCTTTACTTCATATTTGTCTGCCTAACTGTGATATACTTTCTTTGACTCAAGAACGTGAAGCAGAAGCTGCAGGTCTTCACTACCCTAGTGTTAGAGACCCTACGTCGATCGTGAATTCAAAGCAATAGATTATGACGCAAGACTGGGGATTCAATGTGGCATGAAATTTCACCTTCAGATGGTCTATAGGAAAGGTTGTGAGTCAGTATCATCTCATCGTCAGATGTGTTTGAAGTTGCGTTACAACCACTTCCCGTTTCCCCCTAGAATGTAGTAGCAAATCTTGTATCTATAGCTAGTATAGTCATGCTCTAACGATGGTTTATAGACGATGACTGTGTAGAGCCAAGATGAGTTGAGGTTGAGGAAGAGCTGGAGACGGTTGTCCGGAAACTGCCGGCGCTAATATTCTAGATCGAGCGGAATTACTTTCGACCAGAGATTCTCGAATTTTCCTAGCGTTGATATTTTAGATACTCCACGATATTTTCTCTGTTACCATACATATTACAGCACCTCTTTTCTCAGACTTCTGACATCGTCCTGTACATCAAACGTATCGTCCAATCTACGCAAACATGCAGCGGGCTTTAGCATCGAGGACTCGGGCCTCACTTCTGCCCTCAACATCCACATACTCTGGGTCTTTGTCAAGGCTACGACCTGCCACAGTGGCCGCAACTAGTATACAGCAGCAGAGATTCGCACACAAGGTAAGCTCCATTGTTACAGGGAATTGAGCCTTCTCTTGCTCCTCGTTGGAGCTTATCCGCGAAGCGAGCTCGTTGTATTCCGGTCCTACTCTGACAATTTAACATAGGATCTTAAATTCGGCGTAGAAGCTAGGGCTTCATTACTCAAAGGTGTCGACACTCTTTCGAAAGCTGTAGCGACAACTCTGGGACCGAAAGGCCGAAATGTTTTGATTGAATCAAGCTATGGTTCACCCAAAATAACCAAAGGTTTGTTCTTTTGGGAAAGCGCCAGATATAGCGCACAAATGCTAAAATGCCGTTCCAGATGGTGTCACTGTAGCCAAGGCCATTACTCTGCAAGATAAATTCGAAAATCTAGGTGCTCGTCTCCTCCAAGATGTTGCCTCAAAGACAAACGAAGTTGCCGGTGACGGAACGACAACCGCTACAGTGCTCGCCCGCTCTATCTTTTCAGAAACCGTCAAAAATGTTGCTGCTGGATGCAATCCTATGGACCTGAGAAGAGGTACACAAGCTGCTGTGGATGCGGTGGTAGAATACCTTAAGAAGAACAAGCGGGATATCACAACGGGTGAAGAGATTGCACAAGTAGCTACAATTAGCGCAAATGGCGATACACATGTCGGCAAGCTCATATCGAACGCAATGGAGAAAGTTGGAAAGGAGGGTGTAATTACCGTGAAGGAGGGCAAAACGATCGAGGATGAGTTGGAAGTTACGGAGGGAATGAGATTTGATCGTGGGTTCACTTCAGCATACTTCATCACGGATACCAAGGCGCAGAAGGTCGAATTTGAAAAGCCCTTGATCCTTCTATCAGAGAAGAAGATATCTGCTGTTCAGGATATTATACCAGCGCTCGAAGCCTCTACGCAAATGCGTCGCCCACTCGTCATCATTGCCGAGGACATCGATGGGGAGGCACTAGCGGTCTGCATCCTCAACAAGCTACGCGGTCAACTTCAGGTCGCAGCAGTCAAGGCTCCTGGGTTTGGGGACAACCGTAAATCCATCCTTGGCGATCTTGGTATACTCACCAACGCAACCGTCTTCACTGACGAGCTCGACATTAAGCTTGAGAAAGCTACTCCAGAAATGCTTGGCTCGACTGGATCCATCACAATCACTAAAGAGGATACCATCATACTCAACGGAGAGGGTAGTAAGGATGCCATCGCCCAGAGATGCGAACAGATCCGCGGTGTAATGAACGACCCGTCAACATCAGACTACGAGAAGGAAAAGCTCCAAGAGCGTCTAGCAAAATTGTCTGGGGGCGTCGCTGTAATCAAGGTTGGAGGGGCATCAGAAATTGAGGTCGGCGAGAAAAAGGACCGTGTGGTTGACGCTTTGAACGCAACACGCGCCGCCGTCGAGGAAGGTATTCTGCCTGGCGGTGGTACCGCTTTGTTGAAGGCTGCAGCAAATGCACTAGGCACCGTCAAGCCATCAAACTTCGATCAACAGCTCGGTGTAAGCATAATCAAGAGCGCAATTACCAAGCCTGCTAGAACCATTATCGAGAACGCTGGGACCGAAGGAAGTGTTGTGGTTGGCAAGCTCATGGACGATTTTGGATCAGACTTTAACAAAGGATTCGACAGCGCCAAGGGCGATTACGTCGACATGATCGCCTCTGGTATCGTCGATCCCTTCAAGGTTGTTCGTACTGCCCTCGTCGATGCCAGCGGTGTCGCGTCACTACTCGGTACTACTGAAGTTGTCATTGCTGAGGCTCCTGAGGAGAAAGGCCCGCCAGCAGCAGGTGGAATGGGTGGTGGTATGGGAGGCATGGGCGGGATGGGTGGTGGCGGAATGTTCTAAGCCTGATACCATTCTCCTTCCAGCGCTTACATATTTTTCACCCATTCACGAGCACTTGTCCTCTCGTCCCTTCATATCTCTCCACTCAAGTCGCTCAGATCCCTTTGTGTCTTGATTTTCTTATAGCATTTTCAAAAGCGACTACCTACCTTGTAACAACACACTTGTACAAACCAGATACCTAGGAATAATACAATACAGATTGGCGATCAAGCGCAAACAGCATGCTCTGCGACTTGAGTGAAATTTATTCTTCATTCTGTGGTGGGGTTACAATCACTATCGTTGCGACGCTAAATAAACAAGCTTCCCCCACCAAGCGACGCATCAAACCTTCGTACCACTTCCTCTTCTGACTCGCATCAACAAAGAATCCTAAGCGAACTATCTGGTCACCCCTAACAGTATCTCCTTGTCAACTCGCATCGTCTGGTACGGTTTTTGACTTCGTCTTCCGCCCTAGGGACACCGAGTCCTCAAGCTTTCCATCCTTGTCACTGCGCTAGGCTGCCCACATCGTTTACCTATCACCTATCACGCTGACATTTCTTGGGAAGAGCAGTTCCTTTGACACTTTTCTCCTTCTCTTCTATCGGGTTGCTTTCCCGCGGTCATGGTAGGCACCGCCTTTTCTCATGCCTATCTCATTGGCCGCTCGCACGTGCCTCTGCTGACATCCCTCGAAGAGTAGTAAAACTGGGTACGAAATTTTCCTATCTACACACCGAGCTCTAACATCGGTCGCTGTGGTCAGTTTTCAGTACACCAGAGGACTAGGCTAATGTATCGCCATCCCACAGAGCCGCCGTTGCGCCCGAGTGCGTCACGGAGTACGAGGAGCTCAAACTCGGCAAGAAAACCAAATACATCATATACAAGCTCTCAGACGACTACAAACAAATCGTTGTAGAAGACAAATCGACAGATGGGAACTGGGAATCGTTCCAGAACAAGCTCCTCAACGCCAAAGCCAGCCACAAAGGCAAGGAAGGTAAAGGGCCTCGATATGCGGTCTATGACTTTGAATATGAGCTTCCTGGTGGGGAAGGGACGAGGTTAGCGGAGGTCATACTATTCATATCCGATAGCGCTAACACAGCTGTAGGAACAAGATCGTATTTATCTCATGGTCACCAGATGAAGGCACGCTCATTGGTGTATGCGTTCCGTTTCCCTAATATATATTTCAAGGAGATCGGCTGATTATGCAATAATATAGCCTCGTATGACATATGCCTCGTCGAAAGAAGCCCTGAAGACGGCACTTGTCGGCATCGCCGCTGAAGTACAAGCCAACCGAGACGACGAAATCGAGTACGAAACTATCCTAAAGGATATAACTAAAGGAAAGCGCTGAGATGAAGTTTGAGTGCTGGCTTTCGTTCGGGATGAGGTCCACCCTCTGAGCACACAGTTATTGAAGTCTTGACCTGGCGAACTACGAGTAGGATTGGTCGGGTGGAATGTGTTACATAGACTCGAGTTCTTTATCATCAATCTCGGAAAAATTTTGACACGCAAGTTTTCGAGTGGCACCGTTGCTGGCTCTGACCCTGTGAACTTGAACGTTCTCGAAATGCATCAGTCAGTTGCGAAAGTCGTGATGCCTTTTTCATAAAAGAGAAAACATTACGAGAAATCGAGATGTCCCGGTGGGTGGCCATAAATGAAAGCGACCCTTTGGTGATTTTTAATACTGGACCATCTCAGAATGTGTACGCTACTGCTCAAACTTCAAGTCCACTCCCACCACCAACCTCCCACGCCTATCCAGCCCCCCTTTCCCTCCAGGCCCCCCTAAACGCCTCGAATACCTCCCCCGCCTTCCCCTCATCCCGCAACCTCTGCACCAAAAATCCCCTCAAATCCCCCCAAAACTCCTCCGTCCCCAGCACCTCCTCCCCACTCGGCCCCTGCGCCACCGGCGGTGTATCAACCTCCATCTCCGTTGTGGGTTCCGACTTCTTAGAATCATCCGCGCCGCCGACACCACCAATAATCATAACGCTAAACTCCACGCCCTCGCCCCCAACCTCCAAGTCCCCAACAACATCCTTGACGCTCTTACTATCCGCACATGGCTTCTTCTGCCACAGCACCCTCACCTTGCCCACCCCCTCCAACCCCACCTCCCGCGCCACCGCATTTTTCAAGTCCAAGATACTGGTATCCAAACTCTGCTCCTGCAGCTTCATCTCCAGCGGGGGATTCCTCATCGACTTTAGCGTTATGGAAACGGTTTTTTGGGCGCCGGGGGCGGGTTTTTGGGAGGCGCGGGTCATGGGTTTGGACATGCGGGGGAGGGTGTAGGGGCCCTTTGGGGTGAAGGTTTTGGGGTCGGAGATGTGGTCGGCGGGGAGTTTGAGGGGGCGGGCGTCGAGGGTGGAGAGGAAGGATTTGGCGAAGGAGAGTTCGGTCATTTTTGCGGTTTTTTGGGGGGGTGTTGAGGGGGATGGGTGTTGAGGGCTGAGGTGGGTTGGAGCGGAGGGTTTGGGGGATATCAAGGGTTGTTAAAGTTGGTTTGGGCCTTGAGCGGTAGGGCTGGTTATCTGATTGCGCTAGGGTTTAAAGGCGCTGTTTTAATTTTGACGTCGAGGGTCAAAGTTGTGCATCGTTGCTGAGTCTCTGTGACAGATGCAACTCGAAACCTATGTTACTGGACCATTAGGTGCACTAAAAACAAATAAGTTCTACACAATTGCTACCTATTTTATTTGAATTTTAAAAGTACCAGTTGTTTCTGAGATGAGTGGAAAGATTGGCCTTGGAAGCTTTGATTGGCAGGTAGCCACCAGGAGGAGAACTTCATCTTGCTGGTGCCAGACGTAGACAGGTCGATAACGTGTTAAAAGTATACAGGTCTGATCTATATTATACTTTTCACCACTCCCATTCTTTGTGCAAACTCAGAGGTCTCTAATATTATTCTCGACCTCTTTCTAAAAACCAGTCC
>JAABUL010002506.1_pt1 | contig 30166 bp, 26 predicted proteins | sample 5559151 | NCBI WGS metagenome assembly JAABUL01 (sample SAMN10711876, study PRJNA513368) | rock metagenome | isolation source: Antarctica rocks | place: Antarctica: Victoria Land, Pudding Butte sud
GAATGCCCGAGTAATACTCGAGTACTCTCAGAAACACACTAACGATTGCATTGCGTTTTAAATCAGTCTTGCTCCTTGCTTCAAGGAATACATCGGCTTCGTCTAGTAACAAGACACAACCCCATTTGTGAGCCAGCTGGAAGTGGTCCTCAAGCCTCCTCTCAACCTCGTCTGCAGACTCGCCAATATCACCACATGTGACCTCAAACAGTGGTCTACGCGTATACTCTGCTACAGATTCGGCAGTAGACGACTTTCCTACGCCAGGCTCGCCATGTAGCAGAATGATCAAGCCTTTACCTTTACCTCGCACGAGATCCATTTGTCGGTTCTCCGCGATGAGGCCAATCTTGAGCTCTTTGCCTTTGGAATGCGTTTGTACCAATGCTAGTAACGTTTCTCGATGCCCGGGAGGAAGGACCAGAGAGTCGAAGCCACTTCCGTGTTCCTTGATGTCCTCGACAAGGCTGACATCCAGTTTCACCCACTTGCGGCTCCTAAGAGCGTAGCCCCGCACAAAGCAGGCGCACACCAGGTAGTCGTCTTCCGACAGGTCATTGCCGGGCTCGATGAAGTCCCGCATGAAGCTCTTGTCTTCCCGCAATTGTGCTTTGCGCTGATAATCTATTAGGCAGTCCTGGTGAATCGAAACATTCTCGCAACATCCCTCCCTGCGGCATATGTGGTCTAGATACTCTAGAGTTTCGCGCCGATCTGGTTTTAATTCGTGTGTGACACCAAAACGTATAATCAGGTTGAGCTTCAACAAATACATACTGATATCGATTATGACCTCAGAATCGACCTGATCAGATGAAGATTAGTAAGTGGCTCCCGAGGTATTCAGGGGATGTCTTACCTCCTCTGTAATCTCACCCGCGGCCAGAGTCAGACCATCATATCTCTTATGCACAACATCGGTTCTGCGCGCCAAGTCGATGAATTGTTTACCTCTTTCAATGACGAAGTCGCGAGACTTCTTCGCATAGATGATTGGATAACATTCCAAGGATGTGATCGCTTTATTACCATCATACCACTTGATTTTAAAGAGTTGTTCACATGCACCAATGAAATTTCCATCCGAATCATAAAAGTAGCTTAGGATTTCAAATTTGGGCAAGTCTCTTCCGTTCGACGTTGACTCGGGTGTCTCCATGTTTGCTTCTCTCTTGCTACACAGAAATGGTTTCCCACCGCAGACGTCCAGAATGCGGAGTATCTGCCAGTGTCCATGAGGGTGATTGAAGACAATTTCACCTCCTAGTGGAAATAGATGCCAGAGATCTTGAAAGGCGATACTACGAGCGACACCGTCCTTGATCTGTTTGCGTAGATCAAATGTTGGTTTTAAATCTTTGTCCAGCAGCTCTATCAGGACGCGCAACTCTTCGAGACATCTCTTCGAGCCCAGAAGAGTTACATCTTCGTTTTTTCCACCGATCGAGGCATCTGTTGTCGTGTTTGGATTCTTGTTATCCTTGAGATCGCCCGGATGATTCTGGCTCGACGATTCGGCTGTGGGGTGTAAGGTGTCAGTAAGTGGCTGCAGCGGTGGACTTTGGCCCTCACTCTTGGACGTCTCGGGGGACTTTGCCTTGTTTCCATTGTCATCAGGCATGTGTATCTTTTCTAGTCGTGCAACTTCGTTCCTGATCTCTTGCTCGTAGGTCACAAGTAGTTTAAAGGGTCTCAATATGACTTGAGAATCGCATTGCCGCTTGTCATCAAGGCTTCTAGTGAAGGCCAGGCCGGTGATCTTCCCCAGGGCATCAAGCAAGAGACTTGAGTTGATGCGAATGCGTTCCGGTTGGACAAATTGCCCGTCACTCGTCGTCGGGTCTTGAGCTGGAGTAGCAAGACCGGGACTACTGGGATCGGGTGAATTTGTTGGTGACTTCGTACTTTGAACTCTACCCAGCCGCTCAGGCTGATGTGTAGCGCCAATGACGACGTCGATGAGGTGGTAAGGTCCTAGGCCAGGAAATTCGTGTCGGCGCTTGTGCTCCACATGCAAAGATGCTCCCGCCTTGGTTCCTTGGTCTGGATTGGTCGGTAGGTATTCTTGGAAGGTCATTCGCTTGAGACCCAAGATCGAATCTGTAGGCTGAATTTTCATTTCAAGAGTAGGTAGTTCAGGTTCTCTCCCTTTGTTTTCGATCTCTCGCATTCTCTTTTCCAAGTCTCCGATCCTATCTTCCATGAGCCGTGTGTATGCCATTTGCTGTAGGACACGATTTGGAGCGTTCTGGATGCGTTCCTGAAGAGTCGTTCTCGGCTCCCCAGAATATATAGTGTCTTGCAATATCTTATCAAGTAAGCTCTCCACAGACTCAGTATCGCTGTTATCATCTTCAGCATCAGTTTCACTAGTAGCGATGTTGTGTTCCTGCTTCGACAATTTCTCCTTGTCTAGAGAATCCGCTCCGTCTTTTTCGATATCTGGCGATTGCCCTCTGGAAGGTTCACCATTCACTGCATTGGCTTTTCCAGTGATTAGCCTGCAGTCCTACAAGATTATCCGGATGCGTATTACCTGCATTGACTCCTCCATTGGCGTTGGTAGAGCTTCCGTTGACAGATAGCTCACCCCTAGTAAGCTTTACTGAATGTGAGTCATTCTCTTTGTGACCGCTGTCTGAGACACCGGCCTTCGCTGAAGGAGGTGAAGGCAAGCTGGCAGTATTGCCGTTCTCGTTTGCATAGGCGCTTCCCACACTCTCTGTACTTGCCGGCTGAAAATGGGCCTGATCATCGACAGCATTACTTTCCATACTGCTTGGTCGAAAAGCTAACTGTATGGAACACGTATATAACTCGTGATAATCAACACTCAGAACATTGCCCAATGCTGCAAAATAGCACAAAACATGTTTAACCCCAAGAATATGTTAATCGGAAGCTCGTCTGTAGAATGACAAGGTATTGAAGAGTTGAAAGGCTAAGTTATCGCCAAGTTAAGACCACATGAGGCTGAATTACTTACTCTCCATCCCACGTCCCAGTTCCTTGACGTGGGTCTCGACCCTAGCTGGGGTCTCTTGACGCTCGTTGTTAAGTGGTCATGACAGATCCGGCGTATGTATATGTTATCTCGGTTCATGCGCGTTCCACCGAATCGGGCTCCGATAGTCTACCTACTCGACAAATCCAATCTATTTGCAGCAAAAGACTTGATAGGCTGAGTCGGAGAAGAGAAGAGAATGACACGAGACGGGATCCCGAGTGATACGCGCCCCATGCGAGCTGATCGTTATTCCTACTCATCTTCACCTTTGTTGCGCCGCAAGCCTGCCTTTCCAGCTCTGCCAAACCCATTCGATTAGGCAGCAATCGACGATCGCTGTCCTGTACTTGTGGAATAGTAGAAGGGCATCGCCGATCATCTACGTGATTGGGAGTGGCTTATCTTGATGTAACCTTTTGCAAGGCATTTCGAGGGCCGCTTGCTGACATTGTAACGTAGTACATACTCCCTGGATAGATAAACCAGTCGAAAGGGAGTGGGCCTATCTAGCCCCACCATGTATGCAAGCTGTGCGCCTCTCTGTATCAGGAAATAGAATAGTTGACTTATTCCATCTAAATGGTTAGAGGTAGAATAGATATACCAATTTGCGACGCTTTAACGGCTGGCTTTGTGACTTGTCAGTGTTCCTTTTTCGAGATAATTGCCGCCATGTCTCCTTATGTGTTCAGAGTTAGGACTTCCTGTTTACATTAGGTTTCTTTTTATTGGTAAATATTTTAAGGCTACGGTTACGAGCAAGATGTCAAAACACAAAGTTTTCAAGCCACATTTCGGCCGCCGGGGAGACTCGAAAAATTTGCCGGCAGAGTATATCCAAGACCACATGGAAGACGAGGATATCAATTCTGCCCTTGTTTCTCCTCCATTGAAATACATAGCGAGGATCAACAGTTTTGGGACCTCAGAGACTAACGAGGAGCTCGAGAGGTAAGGTGTATCGCAACTTGCTGGCAGAGAAAATTACAAATGCTAATTTGCACTGTTTGAAGCCAGGAAGAGTCGCTATTCAGTGGAGCGAAAGAGGAGTTACAGCTACTGAAAGAAGCTGTGGTCCAATATCAACAAAAGACTGGCCTAGACTCGAATCTGCTATTAAGGGTCGACGGAACAGCTAATCAGTGGAAAGATGTGAGGGAGGCGGTCAAAGTAGCAAAGGCTCGTGAAGACGGCCAAGACAGAGAAAGCTGGTCCACAAGAGACAGTTGTGATAAGATTGTCGATAATATCTCAGCGTTCGAGACATGGCTTGACCTTCTGCCCAGTGGAGACTACGGATCGATTGTTAGCGGCGTCTTCAAAATGGTTGTCGGGGTATGGGTGGCTCTCTTCTTGATTGACCAAAATCTCACAATCCTAGGCTGCGAAGCGCGCACACGACGTCCGAGCAACAATTTTCGAGGCGCTGGCGGATCTACCTTATTGGGTTGGACGTGCGAATAGATACCGCGACTTGTACGCCGAATCCAAACCTCGAGACCTAGTACAGATGACAGGGCAGCTTTGTAGTGCCGTACTGATTGCTCTTCGACACATCATGATCTATTTCACGGAAGGTACCTTAAGTATGACAAGTCAATCATTGCATTGCATTCGTGTCTAGATTCCTGGCTGATCGTCTGCTAGAGAAAGCATGGAAAGCAATGGCGCAAGGCCAAGCCTACAAGCAAAATCTAGTCAGTCAGCTGGACCGGGTCCAAAAACTCGTCGGCAGGGTAGACCAGGAAGCCGCAGTCAGCTCACAGTACCGCATGAGAGACTTGGAAAATCTTTGCCAAAATATCATGACGCAACTGAACAATTTGAAAGAACAGCAAAACGCCAAAGAATTTCGCATCGACGAAGCAACCAAACAGGATCTCTCAACACGCATTGGAGAAGCTATGGCGGGACATGTTGTCAATAGCTTTTACAGTCAATTGTCCAGCAATCCAAGCATCGACGCGAGGATACGAGGTAAGCCTCTGGGGTGGTTAGAAGATAACTATCCACTGACGGGCGCAAAGTTGCAGTCCCGCCACGGACGCTAGAAGCTCGGCCATCACCGTTAACAGCCGGCTTTGAGGAACCCAAAGATTGTAAGCTCAACCAGGCGCTTCCATGAAAGAGCACTTGCTGAATGGCAAAGCAGTTATGAGCCGGACGAGTCTTCTTCCAGCATTGCGATCTTCGCAGGACGTTCCTCAACAGGACTTGAAGCGCTGCCTAGACATGGGCATGCCACACAGCCTCACAAATCAAGACCGCGTCAAATGGATGATGCAGTCTTGCAAGCTCCGAGAATGGCTGAATTTCCCCCAATCCCGTACGCTCTTGATCAATGGCAATGGTGATGCAAATGAGACGTTTTCGTCCACGACGTTCTTATCTGCGAAGCTGTTGGAAAGTTTGGGGCATATCAAACCCATAATCTCGCACCACTTCTTCTGCTCGCTGCATACGAGATCTAGGGACGATATCAAGGATGACGCAGTAGGGTTGGTCAAAAGCTTCGTAGTTCAGCTCCTGCTACGCGACATCTCCTGGGACCTTAGCTTCCTCTCGAAAGAAGATTTCGAAAAGATTGAACACGATGATCTAGAAACCGTTTGCGTGCTGTTACGGAAATTAACCCAAAAATTGCCGAGTACAACATTTATTTTCTGGATGATTGACGGCATCAACTACTATGAGCGCTCTGGGAGGCGGCGTGACTTTTTGAAAGTCATTCATGAGTTACTAAGGGTCATCAAAGAGTGCGACGACGTTGTCATCAAGCTGCTCCTCACTTGCCACGGCAAAAGCGCATACGCCAAAGATGCTCTTGAAAAGGACGATATACTGACGGTTCCGCTCTTCATCGATGGTAGTCGTCAGGGGTGGAGCGAGCGTGCATTTCAGAAAACACTAGGTCACGACGTTGAGAACTTCGATAAAACGAATCAAGATGACCACGCCTAGTCATAAGTAGTGATAGCATGTGAAGCAATACGCATTTCTTTTGAATTGACAAGGAGATGTTAAATGACTGACATTGCTTCTGTTAGGTAGTACTCGATGGCGATTTCATAATTAGATGACGAAACAAAAAAGAACTAAAACCATATCGAGGGACCAGGACAAGAGTCCAAAGTACAAATATGATATAGATGGAGTTCGAAGCAAGCTACTAGAAAGATGACAAGGACTCGAACAACGCGGCTCAAGCACTCGTTATTGCTACTACCTGAATGAACATACGACAAGTCTCTTTAAGCCTAGAAGTACGATATTTGAGCTATCACGAAGACTAGATACCAGAAGAAGTCACGCTTCAATAACTCAATATCATCAATAACATTGATTCGACTAGATTACAAAGAAGAGTAGAACGTGGAGATGCATTCGCGCCAATTGAGTGGGAGCATTGAGGACCCGCGACGATTGTTAAACACTGGAGGCACTAGGGGAAAGATAGCAGAAAGTGGAGGGTGGCAGACCTTACCTCAAGGTGGAGGGAACTCACCTGCACGGATACTGCGCGCATACTTAGAGTATAAACTAAATGAGTGTATCTTCAGTTTCAGAACTCCTACACGCCGTTTTACGCACTTCTATTCTGGGTGGGTATTTGGAGGATCTATATGACCCAATTGTCATGATACTCTCCCAGGCGACTTTACCTGCAACACAAAGATCCTCAGTGTCGATACTGAAACCCTCGGATCCTTACGGTTTGAGGGCTGCGCTACACACAGCCATGTTCAGCAGTTGCTCGGGTTATCGACTCACCATTTAAATTACCGTTCCTTTGTAACATTTAGGGGTTCTACTTCCTGGCCCACTGCGTACTGCCCACTCATGTATCTACAACTCATCCCAACGTTAAGTCTCTACTCGACTTTCTGTTAAGAATTATCACTACATGAGCACAGTGTGCTCGTCGTAACCATCTCCGGAAGAAGAGCATCGGGTTGTGGAATGGCAAGAGCTTCATCGTCCGGAGAGAAAAAGACCTCAAGTCGACTACTTAGCGTGGCTTCTTTCGTTCCACCTGGACATGCAAAACGTCTCCTCGCTGCCTTCTTCACTCAGTTGATAAGAGACTTTTCCGATTCCAGGGATTGTCTAGAGCACACCAGAGTGTACTCACAACATCCCAGAAGCTCTTGATAATCTAGATTCGATAGCTCGTACATCTCGAGACACCTATTATCATTTCACGAGGCGACGATGAAAACTATGTCGATCTTAAGCGCCTGATGCCAATGATGTTGCAGAAAGGGCTACAGCTACTCCACATGAGGGAGGTAGTTGTTTCTTAGATTGCTGGGGGGTATTTTTTGCTTGTATAGAAGATGCTGGTTCTGTCGAGAAATCCTGAAGTCGGAGGCGGGGGGGGGAGCAGGCGTTTACTCTCAAGTGAATAGTAGTATCACATTTACTCAATGAGCCACCTCCTTCATCGAGCCAGCCAAACCTGGAAACCCATGTCAACCCTAACCTTAGACTGAATGAATCAATGAGGGATCTAGCTCGTTAAGGAGTATTATAAGCAGTCTTCCACACCTGATATGATAACCGTCAACGCAATGATACACACATTGATGTATTAATCCTATTAACCAGTGTCTCAAGCGTACAGAGAGAGAAAGAAAAAATAAATTTTCAGCGCATTTCCGTGGCTGAAATCCAACATCTTTTCCCGAGTTTTTATGGTTGGTATGGAGATTGGATACTAACTTGAGGGAATGATGATGAAAGTTGACGTCAAGGTTATGGGGGGTTTCTAGGGGTTGGTGATGGAATGGAGATGGAGAAGTGGATTGGACCGACGGCACGTCTATGGAGTAAAAGGATCGAAAGGCGCCAAGAGAAATGTTCGCCTTTGTCCCAAAAGTTCTTCAGACGAAATGGCCAACCTTGGCCAAAGATCACGAAGGAGATCGTTTATAATCCCATTGACACCATACACATCCTGATCCAACCCCGTCGCACAACAAAAACATCATTCTCACAACCAAATCAATCTCCGCTTCTCTCACAGCGCCCCTGGCATCTCCCACTCCTCTCCCCATTCCTTACCCCTGACCTCGCGATACACCGCCCCTCCCTTTAACCCTCTCCCTCCCTACACTCCAGCTTCCCCTCACTCTCCTCGGTACCAGCATCACCAGCTCACCATTTCTTATCGTCCAGCATGCTCGCTCGCTGCGTCTTCACAAGAACATTCACAGAAGGTGTACTTGAACAAAAACAGAAGCCGTAAAGATTTACCCCTTTTTTTGGGAATTCTGAGGGGGCCTTAAGATAAGTCAAGCATCTACAAACCCACACCACAGCCAGTTCAACCAAACCATAATATGTAAAACAAGACCATAATTATTCCATCAAGATCCGATCGATTCAGTAATTTACAGCCCTAGCACGCTGCGAAAAGCCCATGAAATAAGACCATATTCTCCGAATACCTGTCGGCAAAGTGCCGAACCTCATTGTTTTGGGGGCATGTGTATGTGGAAGGTGAGATATGGTATACTGGTGCAGGTCGTTTTGGGAGTATGGCAATGCAATTCCTCGGTCAAGACCTCCCATCAAACGATAGGCTGTCTGTCGATCTGGTAACCAAGGGTCCCGGTAGTATGCGGGATCAAGTTAATATAGAAGAGATCTGCTGAACGGCGTAGATGCCAATTTTGTCTGCTACGGTCAGTCCAACGCACCGTGGATGTAAGTACTTTGCCACTTCTTCCCACTCGACACGGTTCAGGCCTGACAGAGTCGATGTGAAGCCGTTTTTTTTGAGTGACAGAACGTGGTAGTTAGACACCATGAGGTATTTGACGCATGGTAGATTAGTCAGTGATGTCCGGTATGACGCGTTGTCGAGTTGCAGGAGGAGAGTGAGGTCTACACACAGCGGTAGCGACACCAGAGTTTCTACAATGATAGATGACGGCCTGCCATTAGGGTCTACGTAGCCGTGCAGTCACAAGTACTTATCGCCATGTCGCTCTCTCGCCATGATTTATGGTCATTGAATCTGTCTCTCTAACCCACTGACACACCCAAAAGATTACGCACCTCAAATTCTACAACCATGTTGAGGGTCAGAAGAAGTATGTGTATGTGCATGTATAACTACGAACTGTTCCTGTTTCCAACATCCTCATCTATAGTGCCGTAGGCATGGTAATTCAATGTGTTGTCGGCTGCGTGCTTGGTATATATGGAGAGTGCATCTCTGAAGGCATCCACGGAAATCTCAACGTCATCGTCCGAGTTACCGGACGTCCCAATTACGTGCTTATGGCTTTCTACCTATGTACCTCCTTGTCATCATCTACGCCCTCACTCTCGCCCCTATAGCCTGGGTCTACGCCGCCGAAGTCTGATCACTGGAAAAACGAGCCATCGGTATCGCCCCCGCCTCCGTTGCAAACAGGCCTTTCAACTTTCAATCCTCTTGACCTTTCCGTGCCTCTCGCCTTCGCGAATATCTCTTATGAGAACTTTCATCATGTTCGGAGTCTTGTGCTTTGACGCTGCCGTGCAGGCATTTGTTGCTTATCCTAAGTCGCTAGAGGAGATTGAGGCTATGTTCAGTCAAGGTGAACCGAAACCATGGAAGACTAAGTTGGGCGGTCTGCACTTGATGCGAACATCGCGCAGGTTAAGGAGATACAAGGGTAGGGCATGGGGTTTGAGAATTTTGAACATCAAGTGGAACATAAGGAGAATATGGCTTAGTATGCGCTGGTTTCTTCTTGGATGCATGAGTCATAACGGCTGTTTTTTAACGAAGGTCTTCAATTGAACTATCTGATGAATATATACGCACCAGACGCTTTGATGGACTCGGCATTGTTCAGCTGTCGCACATCTTGAAGAAGTTTGTTCACATACACCCGACTGCAACATCTAGTTAGCGTCAGAGAAACAGTGAGTACTCTCTCCTACACTTGATTATCGACGCATTGAAGATAGGTAGAACGAAATGTGCAAAGATTGACCTGTCCTAGCTAATCGAGGCTTAACATGACTTGTTACGTATAACTTGCCGGCAATACCTGGGATTTGCATCTCGATATGCCAACTCTCAGATGAACACACCATTACCGGGCTGTGCTTCAGTCAGGTCGGCTCCTCAGATCTAGTGTCCTCGATACGCCGAAGTGGCGACATGTGTCATGAACCTCACCGCAAGTAAGCGACTTTAGAGTGTACTGTATACCCAGAATCCGGAATTCTTCGTTGACGTGTTTGAAGAGAGGGGTGGTTTCATAGGTGAATTTGCAAGTCTGTACTTTTGTATCTTTTCATCACCCCCTCAGTCGTTCGCGATCCGACGCAGGTAGCTAACGCTATGAAATGAACATTACATTCGATCTTTAGATCATTGACGTTATCGCTTAATAAACATCATCGACGTAGGTCAAAAGAAACAGCAGTGGCAGTGGCAGCAGAAACGGTGATAGATAGCAATGGTAGCAGTAACATCTCAAAAGAACGTTCTCCAAAATGATTGATGTTCCTCAGCCACGCGACGACGGGTTCATTGATTAGCTCGGCGTCTCCCCAGATTTCGATGGATGAAATAGTACAGATAATCAAATGACTGAGATATCGACCGCGCGCACAAGGGAACAGTCAGTGTTGACTGTTGATACTAGCTAGCCGAAGACGAAGACTTGAATCTGATTACCTGGCTTAGCAAGTCCAGTGCCGTTTCTAGTGCGTCTAGGCCGAATGAAACTGAGGCCCCTACTTACTTAAGCCCGTTCTTGCGGAACCACGCCTTTCCCAATGTTGGAAATTCTTCTACAGACCATGAGGCAATGGCAACGGTACGCCCGCGCTCGGGTCGTTCTTTCACTCCTTTGAAACATTGCCGAACAGCGATGGTCGCGGTACGCTAGCGCTTGTCTTGACCTCCCAATCTTTTTTGACATTGATCCCTGAGGCAGAAGAATCCCGGCCGTAGGCAGACTCAGGCTCTTCCAGGTCGCACGAGTCTGCGATTTCCTTGCTGCCTGGACCCGAGATACGGTTGTATGTTCCTATGCCCTCTGTAAGAGGATAAGCGTGATCATCAAGGCGTGCGAAATTCCTGGCGTCACCGTTCCCGTGCATTGCGCTCGGTTCTTTGGCGGCTGAACTTGTGTTCCAGGATCTGTTCGTACTGCTGCTTCCTTTGACTCCGAAGAATTTCAAGGCTTTGCCTGCAACTGGTTGCGTAACGGGGAGGCATTTGTTGATGATACTGAGGGCAGGCTCGAGGAAGGTCCATAGGCCTGGTGGTTCGTTACTCCAAGTTAGATCGCTGTTGTTTATTCGATAGAGTGCTACAAGGCGAACTATGGAGACGATGCAAATACTGTGATGAACAATTAGAGAAACCAGTCGTGTTCTAGGCGTCAACGCCCTTGGAATTAGGAGTGGGGTGGTGGGAGGAGAAAAAACGTGGGCCTTACGTGGCGCCTATTCCAAATAGAACCATAATCGAGAGTTTTCGTGTCAAAGTCATCTGGAGATGCCACAATTTCCGCATAGGCAAGATAACAATCATCAAATCGAGGAGCAGATTCAAAGAACCTGAGCTTAAAAACGCAATGGTTTGGTACCCGCAGGTGCCTTGTGAGGTCCGATCCCAAAAATGCGGAAGTGGACGACAGAGTAGGAAGGCTATCAGGATAACGATAGATGCGAAGATGCCTGTCAAGACCATTAATCCATAACATGCCTGGCAAAACATCTTGGTGGGGAATATCCTTGTGTAGAGGTCCAAGATGGATATCTTAACCGCCGCACATGAGAAAGCCCAAGTGACCTCGATGCAGATGAGCAACTGCAAGCATCTTAGCAACTTCATCAAAACGCGAGGATTGAGCCTGGTGCCTTACCTGAAGCAACAACTGAACTTGTCCTGGAGAAGCATTGGCTTGATGCTGACCCTGACCTGCAGCAACGACCACTGCAAGTATTAGGCAAAGCTCCAAACTGAGGACCATGCAACTTACTTGTGATGATTATCCCAAACATACCGTATAACCAGGCCTATCAAGACATTAGCTCTGTTGTTGTAAAGGCTTCCATAAGTAGATTACTAAAGCAAAAATTGCTGCGTAGTCGTTGATAGAGAGTGCGAGTCTCATCATCTTCCTAGCCCATACTCTGGCAACGACTGCAAGCGTAGCAAGGAGGAGAAATATAGTGGTAACAATTATCTGCCCGATGCCGCGGGAGTTTCCTGCAACTGAGATGAGCTCCATTGAAACGGTTGAAATGGACCGTCTCAAAGCAAATCCGAATTCTGGTAGTTGTTGAGAGATGTAGATACGGTGTATGCCATCTATTTGCCGTAATCCTGGTTTAAATCATCAGGCGTTCAGAAGATGATCAAGCATCAACGGGAGTGTCGAGCGAGCGCGATGAGACAAACATATAAGGCTTCTGACATGCGAACTGGGAGCACTGTCTTCCCATAATCGACTTGTTGTAGAGGTGACAGTGTAGTGTGGATGCAGCGCCGCTCACTTGCAGTAGATGTTGATTGAGCATCATCGTTCACAGCAAGTATGAACTGTTTCGTGTAACCGCACGATTGAGCATGGCTTGTATGCGAGGAAGACAGGGTGAATTGGTCCCCAAGCAGGTAAACCAGCGTCAACGGCAGTATTGCCGAATGATCAACCAACCCTTCAGGTTTCAACGTTCATAATACGTATTGATGATCCTTGCATGATTTATGTTGTACCACTGATCCTCTTCCGCCATCGCCTTGTTTCAGTTTCTGGAATTCAGGTAAGGCCGATGATGCCGCAGAGAATTCGATGAGACTAGGATCAATAGTTGGCAAAGAAATCAGGGCATACCGTCTATACCCGACTGATAGTATCTGGAGGAAAGAAAGAAGGGATTTTCAACATAGACAAGCTCTGCCTCACTTGCTCTTTAGCGGCTCCAATTGCGTCAAGGCGTAGAGAGTATGCATTTTTGGAACAGAAGGGCTGTCGATCCTGCGAGACGTTGGTGTAACCCTAAATTGAGTCTAATTGGACTCTTTTCCTCGGTCGTACAGACGTCTTCTAAAATGCTCTTCATTGACGGAGAGCTTGCGGGACTCATCTTGTAATATTTGAAATATGTACTTTGCTTCGAAGCCACCGGCAGCATGTCCCTGTTTCTGATGCGCCGCGAAGAACAAGCTTTCTTATCTTCTACTTCGTGGTCATCGGTTGAGACCACATCTGATAGAGTTTTTGGGAGGCTCAGGAATCAGCGACTGACCCTCTGAACCTTTGCGAACAGATAATGTCCGAATGTCGAGGGCATTTCTTATGTCGGTTGTTGATGTATGAGAGGCTACCCAGAAGGTAGGCGGAAACCCCGCTAGCATGTCTCAAGGCGAAGATTACAGTACCTAGGTACCAACCTTTTTGTTTCAAACCCAACCAGAACAACAATATATTTTTTGCAACGCTAATCGACAATAGGTAACCCAAAGAAACTACATATATCTTTCTTGTCGAATTTTGACAATGTCATCGACTGAATACTTTGACTGATACCCTCCGACCTGGATATTCATCTAACGAGAAACTAGCCGAAGTATCTGGATTTACAAGGGTCGAGGGATACTGTCAGGAGCTTTCAGCCTCGAAAAGATTCAGGCAGAGAAGGCATCGTGATTCCGCCAAAGAATGAGCAAAGCCATTGGTCAGGATACATGCATTTGACTTCGGTGCTTAATGGAGTGGCGGGGGGTTTTCAGTATCTTTTATTTGTTGGTTTACAAGAAACATCACAAGAAGCATCATCATGACCGCGTAAACTTGATATCGGATTCGCTGCTAGTCTGCAAAATTATAGCTTATCATTTTTACCTAGGGTTTGATATTGCGTTACTGAAAACTCAGGAGAAGCGAAGCTTCTTCAACTTCAACAATTAGTGATAGATCAGGAATGTCTTGAATACAATGCAGTGTCGAGAAATAACTTTAGTCATCGCACCAAATAATTTCTGCCTTCACTAGCGTAGCACTTACACACCTTTTATGCTTCTTCACACGATGTTACTGACTTTAATATAGCACATATTCTCAAAACCTGACGGTTGTTCCTCTAGGAGAAGACAGAAGTATTTTATTGAGATGTTTTGATGCATACGTCGCAACAATATTCGACCTGACCTGTGAGTGGAGACTGGCAACATCTCATGCAAAGAAGGGGGTGGTGGGCGTCCGATGTCTCAGCACCAGGGTATAACTCAGACTCAAACTCAACGGGCACTATCAGACGCTTTTACTGGAGCCTGACCTAAAGATCATCGCATGGGAACCACAATACAGCAGCGTGAGGGCTAACTAGCCAGAAGCTCAAATACTGATACTCGAATCCAAAATCACTAAAAGAAAGATTCCCACCTGGCTTATCCCCGGGTTTTCCCAGACCAGGAAGAAGTTCTCTTGCTCCAATTCCAAGCTTCCAGCTTGTAGATTGGTTCTTTAAGCATTCGCACCCCCTTTTGTTCTAGATGGAAGAGCTAGCTGTGCCTCGAGGTTGACAGGAGCTGTAGAACGCATTCTTAATCCACCAACAGAAGTCTGTCAGTGTAAGTAAGCGTTTGGAGATATGGCTGTGAAAGGGCGGCCGAGGGTGTGGGTGACTTATGTTGATGAAATTATGGTTAACATCATACAGTCAAAGTTGACGTGTAGATGATCGAAGCCACTCTTTCTTCTTCGTCCATTCGGCAACAAGAGACGTTCATCGTTAATGCAGCATAAGTACAACAGATCTTACACTCACACATTTCTTCCCTTTTTAATAGGTCATATTTCATTGGGAAAAGAAGATCATGAGAGAAACTATGTGAAGAAAAAGGAACAGTTGAACGTATCAGTGACTCTTTTCGAAAACGAGTTTGACACGCTGGAATGGGACACTTTTCTTGACTTTGTTTCCAAACAGGACGGAGACGAAGATGTGATTATTTGAGCGAAACGGCTGGTTTGAACTTCCAAAGAGATTTACCTGGGGAGACTGGTTTCACTGAAAGTGAGAGGTTCTAAGTTATCAAGGGAGAATGAGGGATTAGAAATCTTCAGTCTCTCCCCACCCCTCACACCCTAAGCCAACAGTCTGAAGATACCCTCTCAAACCCCCACTCTACTTATATCCTTAAACATACTCCCTCCTAACCACCTACTCCAACTCCTCCCTCCCAACCCCAACCCTTCACCAAAACTCCCCCACTTCCATCGCAGTGTCAACTTCCATTCATTCGCATTCGAGACAACGAGCAGGCATGAATTTATGACGAGTAATGAAAGAGATGAGTCTAGGGAAGAGGACCCGTTTCGCGGTAGCGAAGGGGGGGGGCGGTCAGACAAGAGCGAAGGCAACGAACGGACTACTGTAGCATGTTTGGGAGAGGGCTTTAGAGGAGTGAAAGTATATATATTCGAAGATCTTGGACTTGAACTGGAATCTTCGCCAAGGAAAACATTCCAAGAGCGGGATGGCGAAGAAACCAAACCTAAAGAGAATTTTTTTTCAATGGATTCCAAGAACGAGAATGTGATGTGTGTAAATCAAAGGAGCGGGTATAAGAAACTCCTCGAATCCATCGTTCTGAAAAAACACCGCCACCAACCCAGCACCTCGAAGCGTATATACACCCATCCCAATGATACAAAATGCGGATGAGCACGACCGGGGGGGGGGGGAGGGGGGGGGGGCGATTTACTGCAATTAACGCCACTGAAAACTGTCAACTGTTTTCTCTTTTTTCCCGCGATAGCCTGCATAGCTTCCATATCCTCTGAAAACAACAGCTCATGCCGGATCGCGCATGGTACCTCACCCTCACCATTACCTGACCTTACCCAACCTATGTCCTAGCCCTAGCACTAGCGCTGCAATAACGGAGAAAACACCTCCAGCTTCTGGAAATACCGATTTGTGTGCTGACACGCTGACCGGGTCCCTCCTGCTCTTTCAGGCTTCTCAAGCTATTGAAAACTTACTTCGATAACGGCATAGTAGCATACATAGTACAACCGAGAGCGAGGCAGGGCTATGCTGGTGTTTTGGGAAGACGTTCGGGAACCCTGTGGAGATGGGAAAGGTTGTGGAAGCGTTGGATATGGTTTTGAGACAGGGGGTTTGGGGGGTTGTTGAAGTAGTGCATTGTGGGCAGGTTCTGGAAAGGGAAACTTTGGGTGCGGGCTTTGGGGTTGGTGAGGGAGGGAATAGGGATGGCGCTAGGGGAGATGGGGGGATTAGGTAGTAGTAGAAATATTTAGACGGTATTAGAATAATCCTCTTCGCTCGTACTCCACATGACTGTCATGAAATGTACTTCCCGCCCGTAAGACATTGGTTGAGAGAATCCAGCAGTTCGGTATCCAATCGTAACACCTTTTGCCATGGGGACATTGACACTGATAATCTAGTTGCAAACTTGGACGGTCTCGGCTCCTTGGCATAACTTATCAATGCAGTGTTATTGTACAACGTGAAATTTTTGCTTCGTTATAGCAAACAAGGTCAATCGGTGGTGCGTACCCCAGTGACATCGAGGAACCCCTTTCACCCGCGTATTGCATCACTTCATCCACGTCATCGTAGCTCCACCACGTCCAACTACTCTTCGGCATACGCATCGTGTAGTCCGTGTCGACCTCCAGGTCTTCGAGACCACTGTGTGCGATGGTTGGATTCAGGATTCTCTGTTCGACACATGGTACCCCTGGAGCGAGGCGCAAGAAGTCTTCGCGCTGCCACGGCCCTTCAATGTCGCCATCATCAATGATATCTGGAGCGACACGCGTGCTGATAGAGTCTTCGAGAATCTCAAAGTCGCTTTCGGTAGCCTTGATGCGGTGACGCTCTGCAAGCACTGTGATAGGCTTCGTTGCATGGGAGATGAACTTGACCGAGAATTCGAATGGTGGGTTGCCCGAGAGAGACAGCGTCGAAGGCGCTGAGAGCGACACGTCAACGCTTGGGGGTTGCGGTAGGTCTCTACGGGTGTCGAAGGAGACCGTATTTGTCGACTCGCATTTGAGTGATGAATCCTCTGGGGGAGGGAGCTTCCCATGTGAGGCGAAGTACTCGAGGATCATTTCCTTCGAATCGTAACTCCACCAGCCAAGAGCAGAAGGGTTGAACTGAATCGTGTAATTTCGATCTGGTTGGAGTTCGCTCGGATCGAATACTAGTTCATAGTCTCGGGGACTTGAAGCGGTGGTGAAGGGAAGGTACTCGGATCGATGGCCATCAAAAGACATCAATAAGGGATTTTCCATTTGTGAGTTTTTCGATGTTGTCTGGTCGGTGTCGGAAAAAACTGGGATGCGCTGGCCAGATTCCGCATCCACGCATTCGATGCATTGTGAAGTCAGTAACTGCACCAAGCCGGCATGAGGATCGTGACCATGTTTGAGGACTGTGACTGATCGTGTGCTGCTAAGCGTGAGGTAAACGACAAGACTGAAGCGAGTTTGACGGGACAGATAGCATAGCCTGTCTGCCCGAAGACGCACTTCGATCTTAGGTGTAGATGCCGTTCTTCTCGAAGCAGCGTGGGCAGTGGTGTTTACACGGTAGGAAGATCAAGTACGAACAGTGGCAAAAGCGAGTCCACTGGTACAGGTGTTCCAGTGATACTGAACCAGAGAAAGTACGTCACCGGTACCTTCTACTGCTTTGTATATCTATACTGATTTCCTTAGGGTTAGGGTAAATTAACCTTATTTATAGTACGGTGCGCGACTGCGCGACTGAGCCATAAATACGAGTATGCCCCGTCGGGTTGGAAAAGCTTCGGGGCCTATGCGAAGCAGATGCCAACACCATTAAGCGAGGCCACTATTCTAAGGCCTCGACGGTGCATATGCGCAGCATCAACGGAGCATAAAGAAACAGATCACAGGTTGGCTAAACGGTTGGAAGATGAGAGTCGCAGTCGGCATATGCCGTCAATTCTTGAGCCCATGATGAGCATATGTGTTGGAAATAGGGGAGATGGTAATCTTCGCCTTCATAGGGCTGATAGGGCTGGGGCCCGCTACTCGTGGAGTTTGCACCTGCTCGCTCCTAGATAGACTTCCAACAGCAACAACGGAAAATACCAATCCAACAATATGCAGAAAGCTGAGCCGGGGTGGTTGGAATCAACCCCCCGCTATTCTAGCTGTAACCCCTGCTTGTTGCAAGCCCGTCGCCAACAAGAAAAGCCTTCATCGGCAATTTGATTTCTAAATGTTGTGTTTTTGTGGCAGGGAGACGCCGTTCGCCAAGGGCAAAGTCATTTCCACCAACATTCTTATGACTTCTCCTTGGTGCGGCTTTGAGGAGCAGCTCAGGTCATGAACAGTAGGTAGATAGGACTATATAAGCCTAGATGGCAGCTTCAGTACTCACATCACATCTTCACCATGTATCTCTTAAATTCTGTACTTCTCGGGCTCTCTGTTCTAGCGACATCCGCAATCGCCAAGCCAGTCAATCAGTGAGTATGAAAGCTCTTCGACTAGATTGACATGACTGACGAAGAAAACAGACACCCCTCACCTGCTATTCGATCCTCCGACTGGTGCGGCATTCACGTCACCCAGTACCAGAAAAATGAGCCCAGCGGTCACCAGCCCAACAGCTCGGTTTACGTGCTCGAGGTCTGCATCTATGATGGCGCGCAGGTGCTGATGAGTTCTCCTCCGCTTTCGAAGAGTTCGCCATGCTGGATTGTGGATGCATCGAATGGGGTTGCGAATATTGTGCGTTTGCTGTTTACCTTCCATCTCCTTCCTCGATTTCTACTAATCCCTATCAAAACAGATTCCCGTCTCCCGCCTTCCCGACTTCGTCTACGTCATCGTCGGCGCCGTCGACGACGATCCCATCCTCTTTTCTTACGGGTATCAGCATTGGGGGAGCAATGATCAGGCGCATCATTCGAATTTCGGCGGTTATGAGGGCGGGAAGAGGGAGGGAGATACGGGATTTAGTTGTCAAGGGGTGTTGTGGGGAAGGTGAGATGCATTTTGGGAAGCAGTGCGAGAGATGTGCGAGTAGCATTATCGGGGGTGTTGTACGAAGTACTTCGTAGCGAATTTCGAGAACTTTTGGTGTCAATTTTCGTAAATAGACTTCTAACAGCAAAATATCAATCCAACAATATGCAGAAAGCTGAGCCGGGATGGTTGGAATAATTTTGAGCTCATGGTTAGCATATGCAGAAAGTTGGGCCGGGGCCGAAAAGTTTTCCAACCCCCCGCCAGCTGTAACCCCTGCTTGTTGCAAGCCCGTCGCCAACAAGAAAAGCCTCCATCGGAAATTTGATTCATCGGAAATTTGATTGAATGTTGGAGATGTTGTGTGTTTGTCCAACATTCTTGTGGCTTCTCCTTGGTGCGGCTTTGAGGAGCAGCTCAGCCTGCTCAGGTCATGAACAGTAGATAGAACTATATAAGCCTAGATGGCAGCTTCAGTATTCACACCAGACGGTACACGTTTTATTCTACTTAGTTGTTGAATCACATCTTCATCATGTATCTCTTGAAATCTGTACTTCTCGAGCTCTCTGTCCTAGCGGCATTCGCAATCGCTCAGCCAGTCATTGAAGAGTGAGTATGAAAGCTCTTCGACTAGATTGACATGACTGACGAAGAAAACAGGAGACACTTATCACCACCTCCACCTACTTATGTCGCCGACAAGTGGTGCGGCATTCACGTCTATCAATATCAGAAAAATGAGCCCGACGGTGACGAGCCCAACCTTTCGGAATACTTGCTCAAGGTCTGCATCTTTGATGACGGGGGGGATCGGCTAAATAGTATGATGAGTTCGGAGAGTTCGGGATGCTGGAGAGTGAATGCATTGAATGGGGTTGCGAATATTGTGCGTTTGCTGTTTATCTTCCTGTCTTGCATTTATTCTTTCATTTCTCTCTCATTCCTCTCTTCATCCTCTCACTTCTTCTTTTTCGATTTCTACTAATCTCTATCAAAACAGATTCCCGCCCCCCGTCTTTTCGATGGTTCCGTCACCGTCACCGTCGGCGCCGTCGACGACGATCCCATCCTCTTTTCTTACAAGGATCAGAATTGGGGGAGCAATGATCAGGAGCATCATTCGAATTTCGGCCGTTATGACCACGGGAAGAGGGAGGGGGATACGGGATTTACTTGCCATGGATCGTGGCAAGGGTGGCATTGAGATGCATATTGGGAAGCAGTGCGAGAGGTGTGTGAGTAGCATTATCGGTGTTGTATTCCGTAGATAGACTCCTAACAGCAACAATCAAAATACCAATCCAACAATATGCAGAAATGCTGAGCCGGGGTGGTTGGAATTATTTTGAGCTCATGGTTAGCATACAGGGTGTTTGCACTACGGGTCGAACATTGCATTAGCCAAGCCACCTTTATAAGGATCCCCCAGTACCAATTTCCACCAATCATAAGGCCACTGGTGAGGCTGAATAAGCTTCCATATTAGGCAATAACTAACGTTTGATGCAGATTAGCCTGAATCTACCAAATGATCTACCAAATGATCTTCCAAATGACCTTCGGAATCATCTTCCTCCACCAACATCGCTACTTTCCACCAAATCCTACTTCTTACCTCGTCGACGACCTCCAGATTCCTATTGTGTGATCTGGGCGGCCATTTGCGGGCAATTCAAAAGCTCGACTATCGATTCCAAGACCTTCGTTGAGCATATCTTACCTGTATGTAAGCTATGTCTAAACCCCCACCAAAATCACTGCTAGTATCAGACAGACCTTACACGACTTTTGGAAGGACTGCAACGAAGACTATGAGCCAATCAGCGCTTTCGGCCAACAATGCATCGTACAAATGGATAAAGCCCCAGCTCATAACGCTAAATTCACCCGAGCCGCTATCGCCAATATGGGATTGGAGCTGCTTGACTGGCCTGGCGACTCACCTGACCTCAATCCTATTGAAGGTGTTTGGTCACTGCTCAAAGAACGCATCAACAAGCTACGTTCGAAGCCATACACTCGAAAGCAGATAGAGAAGGCTATTCAGAAGGAGTGGGACTCTCTGAAGCCTATGAATATCAAGACTCTCATCGATTCTATGCCGGCGCGTATTAAGGCCGTTTTGACTGCTAACGATGGCTCTACTCGCTACTAGATCATCTACATACATACATATATCTCTGCTTTCTGTACGGAATATTGCTTCGAATTCGCCCAGTTAGGCCTAGTTTTATATAATATCCTCGCACGCTAAGCAAACTGATATTCTTGCGATACTACCTTACTGTTTCTGGTTACCGTTGGTGTTAAACTAATGCAATGTTCGACCCGCAGTGCAAACATCGGAAAAGAAAAAAAGAAAATCGAGTTCCGGCCCTGGCTATTTTGCTTCTTAGTTTACTTTATTTATTCCCGCCAGCTGTAACCCCTGCTTGTTGCAAGCCCGTCGCCAACAAGCTTGTTACAACTCTACAAGCCCGTCGCCAAGACGAAAAGCCTCCATGGGAAATTTGATTCATCGGAAATTCGATTCCTTAGCTCGCATTCGCCTTCTAAATGTTGGAGATGTTGTGTGTTTCTCCAACATTCTTATGACTTCTCCTTGGTGCGGCTTTGAGGAGCAGCTCAGGTCATGAACAGTAGATAGAACTATATAGTCGTTAAGTTGTTTAATTATACTAGGTTCGATTCCTAACAGCGCTGGTAGCCTGGTACAATGGTGTTGTGGTTATCTTTCTTTTCTTATATAAGCCTAGATGGCAACTTCAATACTCACATCAGACGATACACATTTTATTCTACTTGTTGAACCACATCTTCATCATGTATCTCTCAACTTCTGCACTTCTCGGGCTCTCTGTTCTAGCGACATCCGCAATCGCTCAGCCAGTCATTGATCCGTGAGTATGGAAAGCTCTTCGACTAGATTGGGCATGACTGACTAAGAAAACAGTTACACCCCCGGCTGGTGCGGCCTCCACGTCACCCAGTACCAGAAAAATGAGCCCAGCGGCCAACGGCCCAACAGCACGGAATACGTGCTCGAGATCTGCGTCCATGATGGCGCGCAGGTTCTGCTGAATTCGGGCCCGCACAACACAGGATGCCCGCTTATGTGGGAATCGAAAGGGGCTTCGCAGTCGGTGCGTTTTGCTGTTCATCTCCCCTGTCTTGCGTTTATCCTTTCATTCTTCACCCCCTCACTCCTTCTTCGATTTCTACTAATCTCTATCAAAACAGGTCACCGCTCACCTTCCCTTTCCTCTCCATGTCACCATCGGCCGCGTCGACGACGATCCCATTCTCTTTTCTTACAACGGCCAGGAGTGGGGGAGCAATGATCAGGAGCATCATTCGAGTTTCGGCGCTTATGACGGCGGGAAGAGGGAGGGAGATACGGGATTTAGTTGCTAAGGGGGGTTGTGGTGACTGACGTAGGGTTGGGGAGGGTGAGAGGCATTCTAGGAAGCAGTGCGAGGGGTGCGCGAGTAGCATTATCGAGGGTGTTATACTAGCATTTAGAGGGTTGTTTTTGTGACGTCTCTATGCCCAATGTTTTGGTATGGTGATGTTTTGCGCAATTCTCAATTTAGTCGAAGAGTATACGTAGCTCATATCTCCCTCTTTGCCATTCTCCTCCCCATCTCTTCAACTATCCTTCCACATTACTTTCTCTTTTTCCTTCTCTCACTCTCCTGCTCCTCCACGTTTCTCCCACCATTCCATTCCACCCCTTCTCTCCCTCTCCTTTCCGTCATCCCATCCGCTCATGATCTATCCAACCCCATCTCATTTCATTCTCTACGTAAAACCCCCCTCCAAAACCCAACCAACCCGTCGCCATCGCCCATCCAACTACAGTACCCCCAACCCCAACCCATCCCAACGCACGAAAACCCCCGCCTCCAAGAAACAGCCGTCCCCATCCCTATCCTCACTCTATCAACCCCGGCTACATATAAACCCTATATACACAAACCCACCCACCAATCACCCTACAAACCCCAGCCGAACGCGTGCGACCACGATAGATATCTCATTTCTACTCTATTCAGTAAAGAGTTTTCTGCTACATCCGGCGGGATACATAGAATAGGAGTTTTCCCTATTCATGAATCCACTTCGCTCGTACGTTCTAGCTCGATGGCTTGGGGAATCGGGGGAATGAGGGCCGGGAAAGGTGTTGCTTCGGTGCGGTTGCTTTTGGCTGGGATGTGGGGATATGGAGTTTGTGGTTTGTGGATTTTTTGGCATGGTTTGAATCTTGGAGGGGGTTTTTTTTTCTTTCTTGGGACGGGTTTCATGGTTTTGTGGGTTTGGTGTTGGTGTTTTTGGGTGTTTTTTGATCTGTTTCTTTGTCTTCTCTTCTATTCCTTCTACCCATTCTTCTCCCTTCTCCCTTCTCCCTTCTCCCTTCTCCCTTCTCCCTCCCCCTCCCAAGCCAGCACCCAAAACCACCTACCCTGATGGGAAAAACAGGAACTCGAAACATCTTCAAGTCTAAAGAAAGTGTGTGGAGGTGTGGTTGATATTGGATATTTACATTAGGGTGCAAGATTTTGGATTTTTGGCGAGCTGGGACTTTGGAAGGGTGGGGTTTGGAGAGACGGAGCTGGAAGAAATGAAGTTTTTTTGAAATCTGGGGGTTTGAAGAGCTGAGGAAGCCGATCGTCCTTTCGTAAGCCCCTCCCTTCACCACAGTGGCGATTTGATATTCATCAACTCACACTAACATCTCCTACTCCCCCCTGCCTGTTCCACGACGTAAAACTTATAGTTAACCCTTCTCGCTAGAAAATCTCCCTCTTAAGTAATCTTGAAGATCGTCTGCCAGCCAGATTTTAATCTTCACCTCTGCGCTATCATTCATTCGTTCTCCTTATTCGTTCTTTCTTTCTTATCCTCCAGCCCCCCTGCATCCCTCTCTCTCTCCATCCACTCTGCCTCATTTCTTCTTCTCTATTTTCATCACCTTCTTTGCCACTCTTTACCTCCCTCCGTCCCCCGCTCATCACTCAGCATCAACAACAGACTCACCCGCCTCACTCCCGCCTTTCCCCTTCCTCTCTCGCTTTGCGTCTGCCTTTTCATACCCACTACCCCTATCCGGTGTGAGTCAATGAGACATGACACGTTCCATCACTTTCGAAGCTGTGATGGCAAAATTCAGTTCACAAACCGGGCTGTGCAGCTAAAACTCGTATGTTTTCTAGATACACGCCACTAATGAACTGATAAAAATAGGGGCAACCATGACCAGCTTTACGAGCATCTACCAAGAAGATCTTCTTGAAAGATTCCTCACCCCGCACCTCCAGATCTAAACTCTCTGCTATTTCTATCTCGCCCGCCGTTTTAATTATCCTATACTATAGTAGCTAGACATCTATGTTGTTGTCCAATAAACTCTGAGAGCCGCCTTCGGCGAATCCATGTCTGCGGCGTATCCTTATATTGTTCTTCTAGCTCGTTGATTTGGACAAAGACGGCGTGCTCGCGGACTCAGAGCGCGGCTGAGGTGAGGGTGATGGCTTTGAATGCTTAGCGTACCCGGTTCACTTTCCTCTCGTGCGTCTCTATGGATTGTGCAGCGGCAGCGTGTCTGGTGGAGGAGACCACCTGGACGTGATGAAGGCTCATGCGTCCGAAAATACGCGCAACGATAGCAGTGCCGGGTTGGGGCGTATCGGACGCGGATCGCAGTGAGCGTATGAGCTTCGAGGCTTCCGCAAAGGTGCAGATTGATTTTGAAATGTCCGACTTCTAGTTGCCTAACTACTAGTAAGTGGCACTCATTCATCCTTATCCATCTCATAAAATAGTAGGTAAACATCCTTCTGCATGCCCAGAACATCACTAGTCTTACACTCCTTGATCTTGTCGTCGCTGATCCGCCACCACCGGTCATTGGGCTTCTTCTTTCTCTTGAACCTACTAATATCAATCATAGACGCGTTTTTGCTGGGAGCTGCACTGTTACGCTTTGACGGTGATTCCTCAGAGGGTATTAGGCTAGGTAGCCCCGCATCTTCCGAGACAGGAAGAGGACGGGGAGCGGACGTTGGAGGAGATTTGGGAAGAGTAACTCCTGAGGTTGAGCCAGATGATGGGCGCGTGGATGGTGAGGAAATCGATATCGAGGACATAGATGGTGACCTGGTTGCCGTAGACGTTGAAAGCCGTAAAGCTGTCGGAGAATTCAAATCAAGATTACAAACTGCATCTGATGGTCTAGGTGACGTTGCAGAAATTCTAGGGCTTGGCATGGTAGAGAGATTGGGGGTAGGCAGTGTCGATAATTCAGGAGTCCCTGAAGTGCTATAAGGGCCAACATCACTCGCAACGTGAGGCCTTGAGTATGGCGCATACAAGTGCTGTCTCCGAAAGGATTCGTAGTGGCCGCTGTTGTGGGTCCCTTTGTGCGAGACCATACCAAGAAGCTTGTAGTTCCTGCGGTGTAAAATACCACCTAGTGGCAGTCTTTCAGGAAAGGAGACTTTGGCGCCATTCTTTGTTGAAACATTTCGTGGATCGTAGATGGACCTGGATAGATGGATGACAAGCAGCTTAGGAAAGGCCGTGACTTGGACGTGACGAGCAATTTTTCTCTTTGGTGCAAGCTTTATATCTGGTAACTCGACGCCTTCAGGAATTTTCTCTGGATCTTGCTTTATTGCCATTTTTATCTTTCTAATAGTTGTTTCAATGAAAACTCTCTGCTCTTCTGGCTTTGCGAGTTTCAGATCCTTTGACAGAACCTCAATCGCGTGTTCTAACCGGCATTTGTCGCACTTGTAGTCTTCAATATATTCAGTTTTGAAATGGGCGTCGAAGCACTCGTTGAGTGTAGTCGAGCTCTTCTGCGGTACCATGAGATTCAGCATGACGAAAGTTGTGGGGCTGGCTTTTGGGATGAAATGGCAGTATTGGCACTCGATTCGCGCTTCAGTCTTGCCTTCAAGCGGGAAACCATCTTCCTCGTCTTCCTTCGTTGATGGATTTTCACACTCGACCGTTGTAGAATCCAGACTCATTGGGGCGCCCGCTACTTGCTCCATGTCCATTGAGATTCTACGTTCGTCAGACCCCCCATCGACATCGCACAGGCCAAGACCAGGTGGCGTAATCACAGCAGCACTGATTTCTTCACACCTCCGCTGAGCTCTTCTCCGCGCCTCTCGACCAGCGTGGTATTCTTCCCCCAGCCTCTCCGCCACTATCTGCAGCAATTCTTGCGCGTCTTGCTGCGATTTGCTGATCCTTGTCCCAAAAGCATGTTCCAAAACCGTTATGAAACTCCCTGCCGAGATGGTCTTCCTATAGATCGGCCGCTCGTTCAAGCGATCTAACACAACCTTCAAACCCCGTGTGACCTCCCCACTTTGCAAGCTTGCCTGGTTTCGAGCATCGACATCTTTCCCCTTTGCATCCTTCAATGGTACCGGAGTGTATATATCCGGACCGCCGAGTTCTCTCCGATGCAGCTCTCGTATCAGATATAATCTTAAGTCACCAAGGCCTGCCAATGACTGAAGGATCGAATTGATGAAGCAGTCGTTGGCGGGGTTAGACAAGCCCACGATTCCTTTCTTCCGAGTGCTTGCGGAGGCGGTGGAAGAGTCGCCATCGATGAGATAATTCGGGTTGAACAGGAAGATCAAAGCAACCGCGGCCAGAGACGCAGTCGCGGCATATGTTATAACGGTAAGCGGTTTATCAGGCATGATTAGTGATGTCTATTGTCGGTCTCGCTCCGATGCATAGAGGGCGAGTATCAGAGACAGAAGATACAATCGAACAAACATGACTAAAGCCTGGTGCAGTCAATACAACAGATCCGTCAGGTATTCCATAGTGTACGGAGTAACCAGCGTCCAGGAAGCGATGAGTGCAAATGCTGCTATTTGGATAAGCGGCTGTGTCCATAGGCTCACCTTAATTGTGTAGGCCAATCAGCGCCAATCCAAATCCAATCTGTATTACTTACAATACCTTAAAGCATCCTTTCAGTATTTTGTCATCTTTCTGTTTTAATACCTGGCAGAGTAAGATACCTTAGGCACATCTAATACCGAGTATTGGCATACAACTATCTCCGTTCTCCAACGATGCAGTGCCAATATCAAAATTCATGCCATTACTGTGGTACTTATCAGTTGTTATTACTGAACCCACAGTCAGGGTTCATTCTCGGTGTGCTGGCCATTCAATCCCCCTTTAGTTGAAGATCGTGTTACCAACTGATTCTACAACCCGTCACTGTAATCGAAATTCGGGGTTACAGCTGGCGGGGGGTTGGAAAACATATGCTGACCATGAGCTCAAAAGTATTCCAACCCCGGCTCAGCTTTCTGCATATGCTAATCATGGGCTCAAGAATTGATACTATTAAGCTAAAATAGCTAGAGAACAGAACAGACATACCTTATGCTTCGCTCATGCGCGATAATCTGACTCAAACAGCAAGAGCGAAGTATTGTAGTCGTGCATATGCACAAAACATGCGAATCATGAACTCAACTTGTGACATGTTCATTCACAAGCCATCGCTCACGTTATCTTCGTCAGATCTACGGAATACATGCGTTTTCTTCTTCATTTTTGTCGTTCTGCTCGTCTTTTAAGTATAGAATATGCGCGGCATATGCGGACTGCCACTCTCACATTCAAACCATTTAGTCAACCTGTTATCTCATTCGCTCGATTTTCAGCGTCGATGCTTTCGTCGTTCATCGATGTTTCTTTATGGCCTATGCTTCGCATAGGCCGCGAAGCTTTTCCAAAGCATATGCTATTTTTAAAGTTCAACCCGACGCCAAGAATAGTTTCCGACCCCGGCTCCAACTCTTTGCGAGCTGAAACCCGTCGAAATTCTCATCATCGTCATCACCATCGAGACTGTTCCTCTCAGAATGCCCCTCTGAAGTCTGAATGCTTCTGAGCGTTGCTCTCAAGGTTAAATATGTTCTCCAAGTTCATATAAATTGATTCGCTTCAGACATAAGTTTTCAACAGACGACAAAGAACGATGTCCGCACTCAAATCGAAAGTCCTTATAGCAGGGGCAGGCATCGCAGGGCCTTGTCTCGCATACTGGCTTGCTAAAACACGTCTTGATATATCCATCACAATCATTGAACGATCACCTTCTCCGAGGGTCACCGGCCAGTCGATCGACATTCGTGGTCCAGCAGTTGAAATCATCAAGGCAATGAAATTGGAAGAGGCTGTCCGCTCCCGACATACGACAGAAGAAGGTACAAGGTTTGTGAATTCCTCAGGAGAATTTTTTGCTCAATTCAATGCTGGCGATTCTTTCACTGCTGAATACGAAATCCTGAGGGCAGACTTGTCGCGACTTTTCCTGGAAGCCACCGAGGGCTTGGGCAATGTCCGGTACATATACGGTGATTCTGTCAAATCTCTCGAACAGACAGATAAAGAGATTAACGTGACCTTCACTGGGGGATCAAAAGACACATTTGATTTGGTTGTTGCCGCAGACGGATCTACTTCGAAGACTCGGTCGCTGATTCTGGACGAGCAAGTTCTCAAGGATAGCTATAAATTCCTGGGCCAGTACATTGCGTTCTTTAGCATTCCGAGTCGGCCAACCGATCCAAAGCTGTGGCAGTGGTACAATGCCCCGAAAGGTCTCAGTATCATGATGCGTCCGCATCGGAACACTTCTACTACGGGAGCATACTTGTGCATTACAATGCCAGCACGAGGACAACGGGATCCAGCCGTCGAAGATGCTATGGACAAAGGAACGGAAGACACAAAACGTATGCTGCACGAGTACTTGGAAAATGCAGGCTGGGAAGCAAAGCGGGTATTGGAAGGAATGGACCATGCAGAAGACTTCTACATGAGCCGGGCTGCGCAGGTGAAGCTTTCAAAATGGACGAACGGACGTGCACTTGTACTGGGAGATGCAGCCTTCGCAACTTTTGGTGTCGGAACGAGTCTTGCTATTGAGAGTGCTTACGTACTGGCGGGAGAGCTGTCGAAGATACAGAGCAGCAATGATGTTCCACAGGCTCTGGAGAAATACGAGGAGGTCTTTCGCCGATTGTATGCAAGTATGGAAGAACTTCCACCCGGCTTTCCACAAATTGTATTTCCACAGACTGCTTGGGGCCTTCGGTTAAGAGACTCTGCATTGTGGTTTGTGAGCAAGACAAAGATGTACAAACTTTTCCAGGGTGCTTCAGGGATTGACTGGAAACTGCCATGTTACGATTGGGTAGGCATCTGAGAAAGGGATGGGTGTGATTTTGGGATAATAGGCGAATGTTCAAAACGGGTTTTCGTGATACCTCTGCTCTGCTATATACCATGAGATCTGCCCGAAGCGAATAATTGAGGTCAGCCGTTGATGTAACCTCGCAATATCAACCACAGCCTTCTTCCCTAGTATTACAGCCAAAACGAATGCCAGAGATGCACGGCCAGCACCTGTCTCCATTGATCATCTGACCTGTATTCACCCATCGCAGTTTCTGAACAACACAGTCTACGCTTGAATAACACTATACTTCTTCTACTATAATATATAATTTTTAGTGTGAGCGTCAATCTCACTCTCAAATGACTGCTTCCACTGTTCCCAATCCGGACTAGCCTTTGCTTGTTCCGTTGTTTGTGTGAACTCGATTTTGGTAGCTAAAAGGTACTTTACTTTGTTTTATAAACAGCTAAAGATTTTGTCTTTCTTTTTTATCGAGCCTGAACGATTGCCTCAGAACCTCTGGATGACTTTGCAGCCTACGGGTAACTTAAGTAAGGTATGTAAGGTACGTACTCTAGTAAGGCGGCTAACCTAAAGGGGATTAGCTTTTGCCGCTTACCCGGAAGAGTCTAGCGCAGCTATCCCGAAGGGGCTTAGTTGCGTTTTACACCTCTGAGGTCCTGAGGCAACCAAAAAATTCTATATAGAATTAGCTAAGTAACGATCTCCCAATTGGTGAATCACCAAATCTGGTGCATCTGGATGTCTCCTGAAGCGAGAGGTCTATTCCTATTAAAATGGCAACCTTTAAGAGAACTGCGGGAAACCCTCGATGCCTCAACTGCTTACGACGAGTGATCTCTAGCGACATATCCGAGTCTACGTCTCCGTTCCACCAGCAACTGCGAGGAAAGAAGAAAT
>JAABUL010002507.1_pt1 | contig 30161 bp, 26 predicted proteins | sample 5559151 | NCBI WGS metagenome assembly JAABUL01 (sample SAMN10711876, study PRJNA513368) | rock metagenome | isolation source: Antarctica rocks | place: Antarctica: Victoria Land, Pudding Butte sud
CATTCAAAATATAGAGACAGTGGTATCAATATCTCCAACTCTCCGGTGATCTCTGAAGAAGTGCCTGTGCACCGTAGTGTGCGCGATAGTGGATATCCAGAAACCGAATCAAGTCCGATCCTAGTTTCTGAGCCACAATACCAGGGCACACGGTCTGAGGGAACCATTGACGACCCTTACGGCAGTAGGAGCAAGCAAGATACACAAGAGTATGATCAGAGCCATCGAACACCTGAGCGTCGAATGTCGATATCTCCATCAACTATCACCATGGAAGCTGGTCCTGACGACAATGTCTCTATATCCCGAACAAGGGAGAGGCAAAGACGCTCGAGATCGTACAATAGTGATGACTCAGACGACTCAGGCTTCGACGTCCAACGTCGCCGTCGACGTCAGGCTATAGCTAGGGAAGCCCGCGAACCTTCACCAGTCAGCCCAACTACGAAAGATCGATCTTCAGTGCTATTCAGCTCGTCGCCCTCCGCTAGAGAGAATGTGGTTGACAGGCCGCGGGAGGAATCTGTATCGACCCGCAACGATTCCATTCCTCAAGAGCCCACATGGTCCTTTGACCGCCAGGGCTCATCACCACCAGTAATTCGGAACGTGCCAAGAGATAGTAAATCTCCCCATATTACTGAGCCAGTTCTTGATCCATCGACCTACGATAAACTTACAGGCCGTCACGCAGAAACGTCTGCATCGCTCTTTGGCGGTCTGGTTCGCCAGGATGAGGATATCATGTCTGGATCCAGGAGTCCTCCAAGCAGCGAAATTCGTGGCAGACGCGGACAGTTAAACACAATATCAGAGGACAGTCACGACAGGTCATCTTTACATGCAAAGGACGAGCACGCCTTCTCCGACGTTGGTTCGCCGGAAGCTGGTTCGCCGGAAGCTGGTGTTAAGGAAGGTCGAATGCGATCACCGCTAGCTACAGACGATGCGAGAAGCTATGTATCCACGGAAGCCCCGAAGCCACGCCAACCTGGGCCCGCAGCCGATGAGGAACAGGCTTTGGACGATCTGGACAGCATTGGAAGCCCCAATACTGAGCAAGTTCCTGGTCGCCAAGGTGATCTGGCAAAGATGCCAAATATACCGCCAAAGCAACGAGATGGTGAACATCGAACAGCAAGTGCGGCGAGCGTACAATCAGACAACAGCATCCACGCAATCATCCGGACACCTGATCAAATTCGCTCCGCAAGTGGACAGAGTTATCGGTCTTCAGGCACACCACCACTGCGACGGGTGAATCGTAGCGTTAGCGGAGATCTTCGGGGTGCTAGCAAGTTGGGCGAGGCTAAACTTCGCGCTAAGACTTCCGAGGCCGAACTCGATTCCGGCGCCAACATTCCTTCGTCCTCCACTTACGATCCCGTCACTGACAAGGGAAAGTCTCGTGCAGATATGGCGGACGTTTATGTAAGTTTGCGGCCTAGCTTGAATAGAATCCCCATACTCGATGCTGACGCAAAATCGTAGGAGGGTTGGGGAGATGTGCGCGGGCAATCTCCAATGTCCCCCACGCGCCCTCCAAGCATGCGCAAACGACAGAGCATACAGCTACTCGATCTCGAGACCAGACTCGATCAGCTCGTATCGGAAAACAGGCTATTAGTGAGCCAGAAGTCTACGGCCGAGAAGACCATACAGGAGCAGACACGCGATTATAGTCAACAGCGACTTGCCTATGAAGAAGCATTAGAGGAGCACAAGGTGTTTTTGGCGCAGAAGGACTCGGAGCTTGATGAGTTGCGTGGCATAGTCGAGGATTGGCAAAACAAAGTGACTCACCTGGCGGAAGTCAATGAAAGACTCACTACGTCCCGAGGAGTGGATGACGAGCACTACCGGAAATATGGGGAGTTGGAGGCCGAACATCTTCATCTGAGGGAACGACATAGGGAGCTGACCACCGGCATGGAGGCCCTTGTCCAGCGCGAGGTTACTTCGCACCTGGAAGCCAAGAACTCCGAATTGCAGCGTTTACAAGACGAGCTGGATTCCGCCAAGCAGCAGGTGCGAAGTTTACAACAACAGCTTCTAGCCTCAAGGGAGAGTGAAGACTTCATCGAAAGAGATGAGGATTATTTTGACAGTCAGTGTCAGTCACTATGCCAGCACGTCCAGCAATGGGTGTTGAGATTTTCGAAGTTCTCGGACATGAAGGGTTGCTACCGCGCCAGCGAAATTCGAGACGAGACCAAGTTGGACCGCATGGAAAATGCTATACTCGATGGCATAGATGTCGACATCTACCTCCAAGATCGAGTCAAAAGACGAGATGTCTTCATGGCCGTGGTCATGACGATGATATTCGACTACATCTTCACACGCTATTTGTTCGGCATGGATCGTGAGCAGCGACAGAAACTCAAGACTCTTGAGAAGACTCTTCAAGAAATCGGTCCAATGTCGGCTGTCTGCAAATGGCGAGCAACCACTCTGACCTTACTGATGAAACGAGAAGATTTCACAAGGCAGCGCACGACAGATACTGAAGCCATCGTGCATGAGATCTACGACACACTAGCCACTTTCCTTCCACCACCATCCCATTTGGTCGCCCAAATCCAGGACTCGCTCCGCAAAGTCATCAATTCAGCTGCTGACCTGTCCATCGAAATGCGCACCCAACGCGCAGATTACCAAATGCTGCCCCCTCTGCAGCCAGACTACGATACCAATGGTGACCTAGCACAGAAAGTATACTTCAATGCGCTTACTATGAACGAACGGAGTGGAGCGACGACTTCCAATCAAGCATTGCAGGAGCAGGGAGCAGTGGTGAGAATGGTCTTATTTCCACTGGTCGTCAAAAATGAAGAAGAAGATGAACAAATCATAGTATGTCCTGCGCAGGTATTGACGGCCGATCCGAAAGCGAAGAAGACGGTGAGGGTTATGAGCGTTCAGGGAAGTACGCAAGGAGGCAGGAGCGAGGCGAGCTTTGCCGGAAGTGAAGGGGGCATGTTCTAAGGCGTCACACTTGGATCTGCTCCAGTTCGATCTAATGATTTACGAATGCATGCTGCCGTGGGGTTCTAGCGATGGGAAAAGAGTTTGGGATATCCTCTTACATATTAGCGAGCGAGCCTGGTGTATCTACGTCTCTGATTTCCTATACATGGATTACCTGATTGGACATGAGCAGGCAATCAATGTAGATAATCACTTGTGCATTGTCATGTGTGATTCCATCTGACCCGTTATACAAATCTTACTTAATTCCAGCCCTTCATACGCATAACACCTTGCCATCACATCCCAGGCCCCATGCCTACACCTCCAGGCCCCATGGTGCCCCAACTCCTCGCCCATTTCACCCTCTTATCTCTCGTCAGCCGCAAGAGCTCGCGTTTCCTACATCAAGCATCGTTGAAATCAGCAGTCAAACCCCTCTTTCTCTCCCGCTGTCTGACCTCACCGATGATTGTACGCGAGAACGAACTCACCGCTTCCCCCACGAATCAGCTTTCTTGCCCTCGGGCGGATACTCCACCCCATCGACCACAACTTTCGGCTCGCATGTACACCAATCTTCTTTGGGATAGTATTCTAGTATGATGGGGACTTCAGAGGGGGAGCCGCCGTGCCAGGTTGCTCCTTCTATTCGTTGTGAGGCTCATCAGTCAGTGGGTGTATTTCAGAGGAGTCTACTATATACGTACGGCAAGTGGTGCAGGTGGCTTTCTTGCCGATGTTGTTCATGATGGTCTTGATGTTGGGGCTCTCGAGGGTATGGCTCTCGCACTTTGGATGCTCTGTTGAAGCTGCTTTGGAGATTAAGTTACCCTACTCGCGACGACTCTTATTGGTAGTCTGGACTTTGGCCGCCTTGCGGCTTGAATGGGAAATACCGTCTGGGTATTGGACAACCTTCAGGGATTAACGCATCTTTCAAATACTCTGATCAACGAAATATATGGGTAAACAATGGAGTCGCTATTTAGTCCAGCTATCGGTGCGCCACTGGATGCAATCGCTAGATATCTGCAAAATGAGTCAAATTTCGACCGCCATGCTCCCTCCTAAGTTTTTAAAGTCTCCGTCCAAGCGCATGTGCTCACTCTCCAACCCCTCCATCTCCCTTGGTTCGTCCCACCTTCCTTCGTAAGCAGACTTGGTGGGCGATCCAAGCGCAATGCCAATATCGCCAGCAGTGAAATCCCATGCATTGCGTCTTGGGGACACGGGTGAAGTAGCTTCTGCTGATGCCTGTGGACCGTGGTTTGGGTCAACGTTGAAGTTGAACGAGAAGAATTCTGGATGTGGCGCTGAGGTTGGTGAACGTGATGGTGGCGAGGGGGAGTCCTCCGATATCCAATCCGTCATGTCGGCATCCTCGTCATCCGAAGAGCTGACGCTCGAGGATAATTCGGGTGGTGAATTCTCTGATGGAATCGAATCTGACTCATAGTCTTTGGGCAAACTGTGGTGATCGTCGAGGGGTTCTTTGAAGCTTGAAAAGCTCATGACTGGCAAGGTCAATTTCAGATCATCCACTGCAGGCAACTCGGGCAATTTTGGTGGCGCCTCGATATATTCTGGCATCGACGCAACATTCTTCTCTTCCTCGATAGTAGACAGGAGTGTAGTTAACTGCGTTGTTCGCTTCTCGGCTGCTTTGACCAACCGACCGATGAAGACACTGCCGGTTTTCTTGAGCGTACTCTTCTCCAGTGCTGGCAAGGAACTGGACTCGGTACCGAGAAACTTCGGATCAAGAAAGCCAAAGTCCGCGTTCTTTTTCGGGTTGTGTGTGGCATTCCAATGGCAGGCTGATGGAAAGTCGCATTGTTTCTCGCAGTTCCTGTGCGACTTGTTTGCCGGCTTGTGTTGACTTGCATGCCTCTTCCAGCTCCCAAAACCCTCCCAGCCAATATAGTCGAACTCGCTTGCGCATGCTCTGTGCCTCTTCATTTTGCCAGTGAGTTTATTAACACTGGTCCCGCCGCAAAATCGATGACCGTCGTTGAGGCAACGACGGGTTGCGCCTAAAGGATACCTAGTGTGACATTTATGGCAAGACCATACCCAAGGCATGGCTCCGGGGGGGAGTCCCACCTCCTTATTCGTATCGCCGAAGGTAGGCGTGGAAGGCGTTGAGAGCGCGCTTGGTAAGATTGGGAAGTGAAGCTGCGAAGATAGTGGCGACACTGGGCTGGCTGGGGACACAGGCCCCGACAGAACGCGAAGGCCTGACGGTTTGTACACACCCATAACGAAGGCGTTGCGTTCGTAGTTGAAAGGACCAAATAGACAAAGCTAGTGCAAATGACGGAAATGAAGAAAGGAGTGAATGAAGTATTCTGCTGTTGCGGTGAGTGCAGAGGTATAGTAACAAAAACAAGCTCCTCACAAAAACGACTGACAAGTAGCTAGAGATGGTCTGTATTAGCAAGAAGGTTGGATAGGATGTGGAGGAGGTTGGAAGCAAGCATGGACAAGGCAAACGAGGAGAGGACCAGATCAAGCAAGACTGTATGCACGTGGTTAGGAAAAGGGTTTCTTTCTTCCTAAGGTATTCACTCTTGATGATATCGAACTTGAGCCGGACGCCCAGTGTCTGAACATTACTAGTTCCGGTCGCACTCTTTGTCTAATTACAACATAGGAAGCCTTTGGTGTCTTTATGCGAGCAATAGCAAAGGTAGGGTCAGGCAGATGACTTGATAGTAGAGAGGTGTGATCACAGAGAAACGATCTAAGCAAGGCGCAACTGAGACATGTCAAGGACGGCATCGACAGTGCAGCTGCATGGGTATTGTAAGCCTCGAAGAAAAAGGGGTGGTTAATGTCAGAGGTTGGGATAGCTGTCGAGGCACTCATCGTGGCAAGGGTGAGCAAGTACTAAAAGATATCAGGTCCAACAGAGCTGGATCTCCACTGTCCAGCCAGCTAGAGATTTTAATGCATTTTCGACAAGTCGCCAAGAACGCCATCCCATTACGCTGCCTGCGCTGTCAAGTGTGCGATTGCCGAAGATAGGGCAGTGCTGTGCGGCCATTGGCCCAGAAGGCGAGACAGCAGATTTCGAATGAGATAGGAGGAGACTGGCACACACGCACACTGGGAGACTGAAGGGGGTATTGAAGGATAATGGATCGACCGGGAAGACTTCGATCTACTACAAGAACGGTAAAGTGTGTTGAGGACATCTAGACTAGGGGCTGCCAAGTGCCAAGCAAAGATAAGGACCCTTCTGGCCAATCGGTGGGCTGGGTAGGGTAAAGTAGCAAGTGCGCTTTATAATCGATTCACCCACGTTAACGCCCCGCGAGCGTCACCCACGCCAACGTCATGCTTCTCACTGTAGTATGTCAATGTCCACGAAACTGCCACGGCCAATGCCCCCCCTGGAAGATCCAGAGCAAAGAGTACGGAGGATGTCTCCCTCAAGCTGCTTTGGCTGACACACTCGGATGAATGCAAGAGTGAGGGCAGATCGCGTGCCATACAACATGTCAAGAATGGGATCGATTTGGCAGTTGCGGCATAGTGCACGGCATCATGGGCAGATATCAGTGTTTACCTGACAGTGCCAAATGCCATACTTCCCATATCACCTCCACTCGGCGCGACGGGGCTTGGCTAGCTAGGACAACCACTCTTCGGCATCATGACGGATCTATCCATCATTGGACGACAGGGCCCGTCTGAGGCCAAGGGCAGCCATAAAGTCATTCTGTGCCCCCAGCTGTTTCCCTCCCTCAACTCTACCGCCAGCACCTGTCACCCTCAAATTCCCATCGCCCGCCCTTACATCTTCCTCTAACACACGCGACTCCTTACCATTCCGAGCCCGGCGTCTGACTAAGCAGAACGTGGGCGAAAGCAGCTACCCGCTGTCAACATGACCAGTTATCCGGCTCCTGTGGGCTTCGCCCCTTCCTACGCCTGGATCGGAGCGCCCACCACTTTTAATGGCACCAACGCAATTACTGGAGGCGATTCCTGTAAGCCCAAACCCTGCTCTCGGTGAATGTAATCACCATCAGAGGATTTCAAGCGAGCAAGAAGATCCCCTTGGCTGATATTGCTGTCCTCTTCAGCCGTCGAGAATCTGAATCAATGGTACTCACCCGGAGACCAAGCCTACATCATCGTGGCTTCGGCCATGGTGCTGGTTATGATACCCGGTCTGGGCTTCCTATATTCGGGTTTAGCCAGACGAAAATCCGCCTTGACCATGATCTGGGTTACCATGGCTAGTTTCTCGATCATCACTTTTCAATGGTATTTCTGGGGTTACTCGCTGGCTTTCTCTGCCCAGGGAACGAGCGGTTTCATTGGCGATCTCAAGCACTTTGGTCTGATGAACACTCTTGGGGCTCCCAGTCCTGGATCACCTTTGATTCCGGAGCTGCTCTACAGTTTCTACCAGGTACTGATAACATCTGACTGCGCTGTCTTAGAGATGCTAATGCATGCGTGCAGTTACAATTCTGCGCCACCACTGCAGCCATCTTAGCAGGTGCCGTCGCTGAACGGGGCCGTGTGATGCCTTTGATGGTTTTCCTCTTTTGCTGGGCCACACTAGTTTACTGTCCCCTCGCTTGCTGGGCGTGGAACATCAATGGATGGGGCTACAAGTATGGTGTCCTTGACTACGCTGGTGGTGGGCCCGTCGAGATTGGCTCCGGTTTGTCTGCTTTGGCGTACTCCCTGGCCCTCGGCAAGCGTCAGGAGAGAATGATGGCCAACTTCCGTCCACACAACGTATCGTTAATCGTCCTCGGTACCACTTTCCTCTGGTTCGGATGGCTAGGCTTCAATGGTGGTTCATCCTTTGGCGCCAATTTGAGAGCCGTGCAGGCTTGCTGGAACACCAACCTGACGGCCATGTTCGCTGCCGCATCCTGGACAATTCTTGATTGGAGACTGGCCCGGAAGTGGTCGATGGTCGGCTGGTGTTCCGGCGCCATCTCTGGCCTCGTCGCGGCCACGCCCGCCTCCGGATATTGCACGGCTTGGGGTTCTGTCATTCTGGGCGTCGTTGCAGGTGTTGCATGCAATTATGGCACCAAGCTCAAGTATAAGCTTCGTATCGACGACGCGATGGACATTTTCGCCGAGCACGGCCTCGCTGGTATCATCGGCCTACTTGCGAACGCCCTCTTTGGCGCAACCTATATCATCGGCCTCGATGGAGTGAACACTGGTATCGTTACAGGTGGCTGGATAGATCACAAATGGCGTCAACTTTACGTCCAAATTGCCTACATCTGCGCCACCGTCGGTTGGTCTTTCACAATATCTCTCTTGCTCGCCTATGGCATCAATCTCATCCCAGGTCTTCACCTCCGCGCATCAGAGGAGGCGGAGTTGATCGGCATGGATGATGATCAATTGGGAGAGTTTGCCTATGATTACGTTGAAGTAAGACGAGACTACCTGGCATGGACACCCGCTACGAATGACCCCCGAACGGATGGCGATGGAGATGTGCCTATGCATGAGCGGCATGGCATCACCCAACAGAAGGACATGCTGTTGGGCAAGGACATACACGGCGAAGGTAGCAGCCAGAATAGCGGAGTGGGAGAAAAAGAAAAGGGTACGGAGCATACAGGCATTGGAGGCGACAGGCATGCCCAAGGGGCATGAGCATGTGGGTATAGAAAGCGACAGCACCTGGGCTGCCAGCTTGATTCTGTATGCGCAAACAATCTTTTTGGATATTGGGACAGGAATTTAGCGGACTAACAGGCTAAGGATTGTATTTTTGGACAACTATAAACTCTTGCGTAGTTCTCAAGGTATTTGGTAGGAAGATAGCGTCACAATGTTCTGTCTTTCGCTTCACTTTATTGATGAATCTTATACGACGTTTTCTAGGTCATTCATCGTTGAATGTTCGTATCCCATGCCCACACTTCGGCACCCTCGACTACACTGCCTAAATTTCAAAGCGGAGAAAGGTTGTCAGCATTAAGCTATCGAGATGTAACGAGATAAACCTGGGAGTGCTCGAGATCTTTCCTTGAGATACAGCTTTGCAAGGACCGTTTTAGTTCTGCCTGAGGCAGTTTCGGCACGTAAATCTGGCTTCTCTCGCAACGGTATTGATGCAAGTTGTGCGTGTGGACACCCGACCCAATTCGTTCATTCCACCCGACCCTGTCCGACTGGAGACGAGAACTTTACAGCTGAACGAAGAAAGAATCACCTTCCAGTTCAGATTGTATCACGCTCAAATAGATTAACCCCTATTGAGCGCACGACCTCAATAACAAGCGCTCCATCGTTCCTCGCCGTTGCAGCTTTGCCTTGTCCGCGGGTTGCAAAACCTTCTGTCGTCGCGGCCAATACATGGGATATTGGCCAATGTAATAGGTGCCATTTGAAATGCATTTCATTTGCTATGCTAGATCTATATCTGCTGTTGCTTCTAGCTCTATGCACGGGTCTGTGACCATGAATGGAAACTTTTGCTCATGCCACGGAGGCTTGTGTACTCATTACTCGCCATCCTGACATTGAGCTCAGCAGACGGCTCGATGTACGCCTTTACTCATGGGCCTCTCCGCATTATGCTTGTTCTTGTGATCGACACCTTTGCTCTGATACTGCTTCTCAATACCGTTCGATCCAGGCTGGAAGGCCGACAGATCTATAGGGTCGGCGTTCATGAGCTGCTCTGTAGTGGAGACAATGTCGGTGATTAGACGGTCGAGCAGATCCAAAGACATGCTCTCGCGTACGACAATACGAAGAATCTCAGTCTTCTCGCAGGTTGGTGGCAACGGGTAGTTCGGGCTGTATAATTTTGACATCAGTATCCTCCTCAGGGGATGAAGTTGAAACATGGCGACATTCCTGGGGAGCAAACACCTGCAATGAAGTAAAGGGCGGTTGGATCGAAATCGAAATCTAACATACATGATATACTGCTTCGCGCGAAGAAGAGTGCTGATGCTCTCTTGCTTAACATGGCTATAGTCCTTCTTAAAGTCGTCCGAAAGATGGAAAGCAACAACGGGGAGACCGGCGTTGTAATCTGCGCTGGTCTCGTCGCCGCTGTTCGACGGAGTGTCGAACTCCTTGGCAGTATCCTTCAGGAAGTGCTGGCCCTTGGGACGATGGATGTCGCTGACGCAGGTGTACCATCCTGTGGCCTCGAGAGATTTACTCAAGAGACGGGCGTTTGCCTGTATAGATAGGGGTTAGTGTCCGAATCAGTTGGTCACGACCCACTAGATAACGAACCATGCAATTCTCCATGATAGCTCTGAATCCTTCGAAGCCAAGATGGATCAAATTGTAGTACTGGGCTATGATCTGAGCGCCAGGACGGGAGAAGTTGAGAGTGTAAGACTCTTCAGTACCACCAAGATAGTGTAGCTCGAAAATGAGATGCTTGGGCAGATAGGATTCGTCACGCCAGATGATCCATCCGACCCCAGCATAAACGAGACCGAACTTATGGCCAGAGGTGTTTATGGACTTGACACGTGGGAGCTCAAAATTCCTGTATGTCTTAGTATCTTAGGAGGGAAGCCATACCAAAGAGTAGCTTACCATTTTTTACCACCAGCTTGTGCATGCGTAAAGGGTCTATAAGTGTTAGTTAGTCGCCTCTGAACCAAAGGCGAGTTATAATATATGGCCAAAGGGTCAACTCTCCCTGCGAACTCTAAGGGTTCGCTCTATGGTTCAGTCAAAAACAGAGGAAAGTAAAAGTACTTACGCAACGAATCCTCCACTGGCGGCATCGACTATGAGGTTTCGGAATTAGCAGTTTTCACCACTGGAAGATGCCTCCCAATCAATGTGCTACTTGTAGGGGGATACTGAATTCAAAGATCGCTTACCATGGATTGGGATGTCGTGACCAGTCTTCTTTTCGTATTCGTCCAGAATTTTCGAGATTTCTTCTACCGGTCTGCGAAGGTTTTGTTGTCAGCATTGCATTTTGAAGGTAGTGTGTCAGGAATTAGACACGTAGATACTTTAAGACTGTGGTATGCCTTCTGCTTTACGCCTTGAGACTTACTCGTAATGGCCCTAAATCGGTCAGCTTGGATGACAATAATCCCAAAATTGTATCGAGCCTTACAGTGTAGGTACTACCCAAGATTACGAAAACACCAATGGTATTCTCGTCGATATTCTCCTTCACGAGATCTGGGTCCAGTCTGTACAAACTTTTCTCGCTAACATCCAAAATACGAGCCTCAACCTCGAAGTAACGAGCAAACTTTTCCAAAGCAACCTGACATGATATTAGAAAACATTGCTATATTCTCTACAATTTCAGTTATTCCTTGCCTGGGCATTGCTTCCCATCAGTATGTTCGGCTTCGATTTGTCCTTGCCTTCCTTGTCCCGCTTTTCTTGCCACCTTCTTTTCATTGCAAGACCTCCAAGATGAATTGCCTCTGAGGAACCGGTAGTAGCAGAGCCAATAGCCGTTTCGCCCTTCTGGACACCCCCTGTGAGATTTCGCAGTCAGCCAATCGCTCTTGGAAGACGTCCTTTGAGCAATGACGTGAATTGCTCCAACGTCAAAGAACAAAGTACCGGGAAACACAATTCTGATGGTACAATATTTCGTGTACATAGCTCAGCGGGTCCTTCAGAGCAAAGCACCAACCATTTAAGGGTTGTGTTAGGTTATGTTTCCCAATACCCTGTCAATCCCCGCCATGGGATTGTTCACGTTACGACAGATCTGAAGGGTCAATACTACAGAAACATGTCTTATAACTTAAGGACACTGCATAGATTGGGGACTGGTGACTTTGAAATATCGCTTACAGAGATGTGAGATGATAGAAACCGAACGAGCGTGCATGGCCATCATTGCAGGGTACTCATCCGCGTCAGACATGTTCTTAGACAGATTCTCAACCATAAGAGCTTCAGCCTCACGTTCCATGTAAGTGCCAACGAAGCTGGCCAGGTTGAGGTTTGGCCTGCCGTCAAGGTCCAATTCATCCTTCAGCATTTGATGTACCGCGTCTGCCGGTGCACCTTTTCTTGGGATCTTGTATTTAGAAATCTCCTGCTGAGAGGCATAGCGGGACGAGTATGGGGTAATAGATGAGGTAGCATTTTTAGTGTGGACATGGTGTTGATGAGCTTTGGACCCGCGGTCATGGAGGGTCTGGATGATCTCATCCGGGTCGACCTAAAGCTCGTCCACGTTAGCGAAGCCATCAACAGGAAGAAAAGTGATCAGGAGAAAGGCAAGCTCGTCCAAACGCTTACGTGGCGTGCAAGAGGCATCACGAGAGTTGAAGATTGTGCTGCGATTTGTGAGATTTCCTCTGTGAGACCGTGGAGAGTCGAAGGTTTTTTGTTGGAGGACAGTAACGATTCCTGGGGGCTGATGTGCTCAAATGTAGGGCAACACTGTCCCAAGAATAAGTGGGCTTTAACGAACGTGTGGTAATTCACGTGGTTCCTGGTCCTATCGGATTCGGATGAAACTTGGCAAATAGATCTACGCTGCACCGTCATCCTAGCGTCACTCCGCGTCTTAGGGGCACGGGTAAGCCAGGTGCCCAGGAAGCTTGACACCAGCTAGTCCCTTAAATAGTAAACTCGCTTTCCTAGGCCGGGTCTCCGCATAATAATCAGGCACGATTCCCCCGTTTGGACCTGTACAGTACTTGTTGGGAGCCCAATCGCAGACTAGGGCTACGCTATTATTGCAGTGGTGTACGCGGTCAGCTTCGTGCTTGTTGTTTGTTGCGGTGGCACGGATGGCTGCTGAAAATGAATGCAATGATCTTGGACATTGGGCCCTGTCCTGAATTCTTTCTCTGCTAAGTACCATCAGGGTCAGTATTCATAGTGGGAAGCCTAACTCATTGCAGATACTGCTGACAGGCGGAAACAAATGGGTATTATACTACATCCAACCGCTCGCTAATAATGCTTCGACAAAGACAGGATCCACCATCATACTCTTCTTGTAGGACTCAAAGCTCGATCAAGTCCACCTCCGAGAAGTCGGGGGGGCTTTTTCGATATACAACACGCCCCTTGCCATCCAACCCCGTAGATTCATTACTTATCCAGATCTTGTTCGAGAACTCTTGCGTTCGACGGATCTCGTCATCACTGACTCCCAAGTCGTCTCTTGGAATCCAAATTACCGGCCTTCTAGCTCTGAGCGCTTCGTGCTGAAAAGCGCGTTGTACGAGCTTGTCTCTCTCGTCAGGTGTCAGATCCTCAATCTCGTCATTGAGGCCTGAGAACAGTGCCTCTCCAATAGCGTTGGTGCCTGAACGTTGAGCCTCCATGTCTGGAGTTTGCTGATGAAGGGGATGTTGGCGGCGGTGACGAGGTGATGCCATGTTGCCATTCTGTCCAGGAGTTCTGGGGGACTTGGGGTTCTTGTTGCGAGAGCGATCCGCCCAAGATGCTTTGGTCGGGACTAAGTTTCCAACTGCTTCGGGGACTAGGCTGCTCAGGTGCCTTGGATCTAGTCTTCCACGCCCATTGCGAGCGTCGATGTTTTGCATCTCAATATTTTCAAATTCTCCATCCTCATCTTCGGAACGACGCCCGCGCCTCTTCTGTGTGCTATTCATGTCCTCGCCCTCCTGCTCGGCCTCCTCCAATGTCCAGCGTTTTTCCTGTGCTCGTGCAAACGCCTCGTCTCGCTCTACTGCCTCATCTTCTAAAGTGATTGGCAAATATCTGAATAAAGGGGCAAAGGCCAGGTTGAGAAGCCATTGGAAAATGGCAGTAAAGATCATGACGATGATCATGATGATGGCTTGAACCTTGCAGGCAGCGCCATGCGTTTCGCCTGTATTAGGGTCTGCACTTTCAACGAGGAAAAATAAGCCGATCAGGCAGAGCTCCATAAAGTACAGCCCCGTGAAAAGCTGATTGATTGCTGTCGGATAGAGCAAACCGCCAGTGTCGAACCGAAACTTTGTCACATATAGCGTGTTGTATCTGTAGACTAGCCAAAAGAGACTGAAAGTAATGATGTTGAAGACGAGGATAAGAGGCGAAATCACGGAGTAAATCAAACCTGGGAGGAGTCAGCTCCAACTCCTGTCATGAGAGATACATCTCCTTCAAAATCACTGACCAATGCATGCAAAATTGGTGTAGACCGGGAAGAAGGTCCCCCATTGCATGTCTGGAAGCTTGGTCTGTCTTCGCCATTTCTGCCTTGCGGTGCTGTCAAGTAGCGGTGCCAGCACGAACCAATTGAACAAGCCCATGACTTGAACAAGGGCTCCAGCACTAGTCGACAATGCTTGCAACAATAAATAGGAAAAGAAGTAGTTCGAAGCCTTGGGGAGATTTTCTGCCAGTATGGATGGTATCGATTGTGGGCTATGAGAGATCTGCTCGATGACAGTTGTAATCCCGGATGAGATGGAGACCACCAAGAAGACTTGTACGAACAAGAAGGCAAAATAGTACTGCTGCACGCTTAGCTCTACCGCCATGCCCGTATGATCGCCTTGGGTCTTGGCCAGAAGCCGCAGGGTAACGGGTAGTAGAAGGAGGAGCAGACCAAGAAGCGCTTGAGGCAAGATACCCTGGATTATCGAACGAACCCATGTCGGCGCCTTGAGAAGCCACCGGAGCCAATGGTAGTTGGTGGCGAGGTAACTAATCTGGGAAAGCAGGCCAGTGAAGGTTACTGGGAAGGCCCAGCCAATGACCAGTCCGACGATGGTAACAACGACCAGGCCAGTGCGAATGTAGGACTCCCACCACTTTATGGACATGTTGTCCCAAATGACATCGTCCGGCGATATCTCAACAGCTCTTGGCGCCATCTGATTCGGTGTATGATGGCTGACAGCTTGACAAGCCATGTGAGCGGCGACTTGATGGTTAAATTGGACAAATGCAGAGTTCATGAGCGGGAATTTTTCTGGATCTTTCTGGTCCTGTTCAATTTCAAGATTGAGACGGGCTACTTCCTTACGGCAATAGTTGATTGTGTCTATTTTTTGACCTAGAAATGGGAGAGGTATCATCCACTGCCAGCCAAAGATGGGTAACCTCATAGTGTCGCGGTCCTTTTCTTTCAGATATTCTTTCCAGACCGGGGTCCCCTCGTTGGGATCATAGCTTCCATTGTAAGCCTTGGGATAAGCCTCTGCTTTCCTTTTCTCTCCCTCTTTCTTAGCCGCTTTTGATTTCTTAGGTGGGGTCTTGCTGTCATCTGGGCTTTGCGGTCCATTGACCGTCGCTCGAGGATTACATCCTGGGGTCATTGGACTTGGGCGACTCAAGGGGAATTCGTCCTCCTCCTGCCCATGTGGAACAGGACTCGGAATACCATAGGGCGTAATCTTCTTACGGTTCCACAATTTGAGCTTCGAGTTTTGGCGATTTGTGGCTTCGCGGAGACGTTGGGGGTTGTGGGAAATGTCCATATCACTCGAGCCGCTATCAAATCTCGGATCTCCCGGTACGCCATCGATACCCAGGCCATGACGCTCGCGATTGGGTTGTGATAGCGGGTAGATTGAGTATTCATCCTGTGAAGTGCTTTCCCTCATGGTGCTATCTGAGCCTCGCCGGTGACTTGAGTGGTGATCTCGTCTACTGGTAGCATCATGAGCTCCATGGTGGGAGTCAGGATCAGGAGACACAGAGTGCGAGCGTTCACCATCCAGACCAAATGTAATCCTATTACCTTTGGACTCATTTGGGGCACCTGTTGGCTCGGGCGTAGCTAGAACCAAACCCCCTGTCGTCGTGAGTCGCTCATCAACATCCTTTTCGACATTTCTGAGGCCCCCCCAAACACTCTTGCCAACGGCACCAATTCCATGCCCGACAGCATCTATTCCTTTTCCAATGATGGGTATTGGCACGAGCGCTTTCTTCCGATCTTCAGACTGATCCCTTGAGGGCGCTCCGAATGACTCTGCTAGCGCTTCGTCCAATGTATGCCGGACTTGATGTGGATCGCCGGAGCTGAGTCCATCAGTCTGTGCCATAGCGATGCCTTGCTCGTTTGCAGCCTTGAGCTTGTCTGCCGCAGGGGTGTTCGATCCTTTTTCCCCGGCCTTCTTTGTCTCTGCCTTGAGTTTCTTCAAGTGCGCCTTTTTGGCGTTCCGTACAAGGGAGGTCTCTGCTGATTCTAGAGAAGACGCAAGCTTGTTACGTTGCTTGACTTTATCATTTAAAGAATCAAAATTATGGTTAATCCAGATGTTACGGATTCCGCCTGGAAAGACGTCGTACAGCCCGTCAAGTGCTTCAAATGTGCACCATTTTGGTGGAATGGCCGTGACTAGAACCGTCGTCGCAGATGCTCGCAGGCGATGTTGAGGCGAGGTTAGATAGGCCTGACGAAGACGTATATAGCCCCTGAGCTCATCAAAAAAGACAAAGCAGGTGTAGATGATCACCACGACCGCCAGGACGAGATGAGCCCAATACCTATTCGTCTCGGTAGGCCGGACATTACCCCACGCAAGGCGGTCCAGGCCAGTAACGTTTTGAAATGTTCTGCCGTGGTTGAAGGGGCCCACGGCGAAATTTGGACCCTTCCCTCCAAGGGCATTTATTGGGAGGAGTATTGGAAGAATGATTAGAGCCACCGGAATGAAGATCTTGAGCAAAGTTCTCAGGTATCGTAGGAAGAAGTAGGCATCCAGGCCACACTTCTCTATGAAGTCTGAATTCGAAGTTCGAAATACAGGCCCCATCCACTGCCATAGTCCTTTCGGGGCTGGTTTGATACGCTCGCGTTCCGGTACCAGAAAGGTACGTGGTGCACTGTTTGAGTGTGAGGAATGTGAGCAGCTACTCGTCCTGTGGACACTCACTATATCCGGGAGAATTTGCCATTGAGCAGCAAGAAAACAGCCAGTTCAACACCGAAGATGGCGAGACCGCTGCCCAAAGAAGCAACGAATGAACCGATGGAAAGGCCAGCACTAGTCTGAGCCGTTCCTGCAGGATCAGTGGAGGAGTGATTGAATGATGTAGGTGCTGCCGTAGAAGCGGCGGAGGGCGACATGTTGAAGAGTGAGGTACCGGACCTCGATAGGGCAAGAATGATCACATGCAGACGATGGTGGAAACAAGAGAGATTAGGTGAGTATGGACGATTGGGGGGGCAGAGGGGTCCGCATATTCATGGGCAGGCAAACACGGCGTGGAGCCTGTGCTGTGTTCGTGAAAATGATACGATTTTCATTGTACGACCCCTTTGCTGTCTTGCTTGTCGGAAAGCCATTGACGCGACTAGTGCCAGATATCCTATTAATTCCGTGGCGCTAAAATTTGTGACCTATCAACCAATTGATTTGGAGATAGTAAGCGATTTCCGGATTGTTTAGTGTTCCCAGCACGGCTTGAGCTGGATAGTTGATACGAGCCTTGATATGTGAAGCCGAACGCGGTGCCCTCAGCAGAAGATGGCTGTGCGAGTGAGAGTAATCGACGCCCAGCGCCAAGGGTCTTGGCTGGTGGGGCTGCCGGGACCTGGGCGGACATAAGGTTGGGAAATTCAATTGGTCGAAGAGGCTCAACAACCACTTCACTCCAGCAGCAATACTGAATGTATTCATGAGCGATTTTTGGCAAGATCAAGGCATATTGAAGCAGCGGTACGTACTTCGCCAGCGCTAGTCAACCTGTTCACAGCTCCGCACAAGCCCAAGATTGGTAAAGCTGCAGAGCACGACTGACCCATAACTATGCAACTAGGCCTGCGTAGAAGACCTCCAGAGGCTTTCGCTTTTGAGTTATCTATGCTGACGCGTTCTGCCGCTAGATATATCTACGGTCGGAAGTCTCGACCTTGCCCTCAGCATTGAACCTCCAACTGGTCAAAGTTGTCGCCCTACATCTACCCTCTCCCAAATTATTTTAACCGCAAGACAAGATGGTCGGCTTGGGGCCGAGGCGAAAGCCTTCCCGCAAGGGTATGTTCTCTGTCAACAAGCCATGAGCCGGGTTGCTAATAAAGGCACGCTTAGGGTCAATGGCGGACGTGCCAGATGATCTCCTTGAACAGATCAAATACCTTGAGAATATATTCACGGTAAACCAGGCCAAGCTTAAAGAAGTGACAAGTCACTTTGTGAAGGAATTGGAAAAGGGAAAGTCATCCGTCCCTTTGCGCCAGTGATTCCAACCCTAACACCGCAGCAGGCCTCAGCGTGGAAGGTGGCAGCATTGTGAGCACCGGCTGATGCTGAAAGCATTTTGACATCTTACTTACCGTTATTTCGTAGCCGATGAACCCAACCTGGGTCATGGGATACCCAGACGGCCATGAAACAGGTACATATCTTGCTCTGGATATGGGAGGGACCAATCTACGTGTTTGTGAGATTATCCTACTGGAAGAGAAGGGCGCATTTGATATTATACAATCGAAGTACAAAATGCCGGATGAGCTAAAAACAGGAGAATCCGAAGAGCTTTGGGAATATATTGCCGATTGTATTCAGCAATTCATCGAATATCACCACGAAGTCGAGGACCTGGAGGAACTGGACAAGATTCCTCTCGGCTTCACCTTTTCGTTCCCAGCTACTCAAAAATACATTGACAATGGCGTTCTTCAGCGCTGGACCAAAGGTTTTGATATATCTGGCGTTGAGGGCAAGGATGTTGCTCCCCTCTTCGAGGCCGCGATTGACAAACGCAAACTCCCAGTCAGACTCAGCGCCCTCATAAACGACACTACCGGGACACTCATCGCCTCGGCCTACACCGATGACACCATGAAGATAGGCTGTATTTTTGGCACAGGCTGCAATGCTGCGTATATGGAGAATTGCGGCTCAATTCCGAAGATAGCAGAATATAACCTTCCTCCCGACATGCCCATGGCCATCAATTGTGAATACGGCGCTTTTGATAATGAACATGCTGTCCTTCCCCGTACACCGTACGACATCGTTGTTGATGAAGACTCTCCTCGCCCAGGCCAGCAAGCCTTCGAGAAAATGATAGCAGGCCTTTACCTGGGAGAACTCTTTCGGCTCGTCCTAGTAGATCTTCACGACAACAAGAGCTGCAAGATGTTTCAGGGCCAGGATATCAGCAAGTTACGGAAAGCTTACACCCTCGATTCCTCTTTTCTCTCCATAATCGAAGAAGATCCATTTGAGAACTTGACAGAGACAGGTGAATTGTTCAAGAATGAGTTGGGCATTACCACAAACAAACCTGAACTCGAATTATGCAGGCGCCTAGCAGAATTGATTGGGACTCGTGCTGCCCGTCTCTCGGCCTGCGGTGTTGCAGCCATTTGCACGAAGAAGGATATTAAGTCTTGTCACGTTGGTGCTGATGGTAGTGTATTCAACAAATACCCACATTTCAAAGCTAGAGGCGCCGTAGCATTGAGAGAGATTCTGGACTGGAAACAGGGTGAAAAGGATCCTGTAAGTATCTTGGCTGCTGAAGATGGCAGTGGCGTTGGCGCAGCACTTGTTGCAGCTTTGACGGTTAAAAGAGTGAAGGCAGGCAATCTTGCGGGCATTCGGAACACTGGGTAAACTATATAAGAATTGAATATCTAGATTGGGTCTATAGAGGCAATTCGACTTAGATCTCGACCAACGCTCCACCGTAGACATGTACATTGCACCGTCATGGTCTCTGAAGGACTTTGGCGATACGGAAGCATCTGTGGAAATAGAATTGACTCTATTTAGTTAAGTATTTCCCACAGCCTCACCTTCCCCTGCTCATTGGCTACAGCCATCATCTCAGCATTGGGCGCCCATGCAACAGCCGTGATCCTGCCCAGTGGCGTTGAATTTGTAGGCCAATTCCTATATATCGTACAGCTTGCCAGATGCACCAGTCTCAAGGCATCTCTCTTCCACCTACTAGCCATGCACAAGAGTTGCCCATCAGGCGAGAATTGCAGATGTGATGTAGGAGTCGTCAATTGATCGAATGCCTTTAGCGGCTTCGGCCGTGCAGGTACCTTTTCAACATCGAGCCATTTTCGTCGATCGTATATGTTGACGATACCACTCGAGCTTCCGATGGCTGCCCACCGATCCCCACCTAGATCTTTCGGCCCTACTCCTCGTCCTCCGAGCGCAGCCACCGTAGTACCAACGGCTCCTTCATCGATCCATCTAGCCACCACTCGCTTTTCTCGTCCATACCACTCGACAGCTTCACCACCTTTGCCAACAACAAGCATTCCTTCTCCATCACCCCACCAGTCGAAATCTGCAACGCCGCCTTTACCTTCCACTCTCACCTCCGCTATCCATTGGCAAGTCCTCGCGTCAAGGACAGTAATCATGCCGCCGCCTTTTCGACCAGAGCCTACTAAACCCATCCACCGGCCGCAAGGACTAAGTTTGAACCGCTCCATACTTCTTTGTACCTCTCCATGACCAATTACCCGTGACACTTTCTCCACTTTCCCAGTATTGAGGTCCCAAACATGAAAGTAGCGACGGCGACCGGAGAAGAATACCTTATTCCCTAAAGGACGGAGGAACAGGGATGTTGTGAGTGGGGTGGAGCGTAAGTGAAGGGTTGTGAGCAAGGGGTTTGGATGCAGCGAGTGCAGAGAGATATGGTGCAGGGAGAGTGTAGAAGAGGGACCGGAGCTTAAGAGTAGAGGGTATTCAGGATGAAATGCAAGGGATGTTACAGAAGACTTGATTGCAGGAGAAGATTTTAGCCAAGATCTCAGTAGGGGAGAAACAGAGCTTACGGTTTGAGCGGTGCCGATGTCTTTGATGCGTTGAATATCAATAACCTCCGGGCGCAGCTTCTTTTTCTGGCCAGGATCGACCAAAGTGGACTGGGTGAGGATGCCAGCGTTTCGAAGGAGTTGGGCAAGGGGTTTAACGGAGAGGTCTTCGGATTCAAGGGACATCTCGTCCCCGGACACCATGGCTTCTGAGCTTTCAGGACTGTTCGATGTTCTCCGCCCTCTTCTGGGTAACGATCGCTGCGTTGCCGAAGGGTTCGCCCACTTTGGGACTGGGTATAGTCGTTCAAATTGGCGCCGTAATCGCTTGGTGTACTCTCTGCCAGTAATGAGATCCTCTGATTCTGTGATTCTGAGTTTACGAAGTCGGGAATTCGAGGCTAGAGAGACTGTAATACGTTCATCGTCGCTGTCCACCCAAGCTGGCTTGTCTTCAGTCTCCCACTGAGCCTCGTCATCGTCTGACGCTTCCGCGGGTAGAACAGCTGGCACATCTAATTCCTTTGTTCCAGAATCGATAAAAAACAGCTGATATTCGATTCAGCCACGGAGTTTTCCAAGTAGTGGATCGACAGCACGAACAGCAGAGTCCTCGAGGCCCTCAAGTCCTTCATTATCTGCCTCCTCCTGACCTTTCTCTTGAGTCTTTTCCGCAATGCTCGAGTTCTGGGGGGAATTGATTTGCTTGTGCAGTTTTAGATTGTCGTGGAAGCCCTTCTCGTCGCCAAACACGAGCTTCTCAAGCTCGAGCTCCGTTGCATCTTTTTCCATCGAGTCAGTGTCTTCGTGCTTGTTTTGCGATGGTTGCGACATAATGTTACGACGCTTGTTTGCATGCGTCGCCATATCCAGCGTTGGGTACACCCAAGATGATACCCATTGAGTGACGGAGTCTTCAATTTTGTGGATTTCCGCCAAGCAAATGTCCGTCCTGGGGCTAAAGATTTAGCATCAAGGTAGCGGCTTTTCGCCGGATCCTGAACGATGGATTGGTGGCTTCTCCCGCCGCTACTAAGCGACCGGACTTTGTGGATTGCACGAGTATGAGCTTTGTTTCCCACACTCGAGGTCAACCTCATGATAATGCTCAAAAATAGGGGCAGTGATTGAGGTAACGTGCCCGAGGTGCTATACGATTCCAGAGCTGTCAATATCTCTGCTCTGCCTAGAAATTGCCGAGAGGATGTAATAGGTTGTGCCTAAGGAGCTTCAACGCAGTCCTTGCTTTACAAGACACCTGCTATTTACAGTCATGATGCTTCATATTCTCGGCGATAGTGTTCGCCACTTCTTCTGATAGCTAGCCTGCAACCAAGTTTCCCATCGATGCCAGAGGCACGCAATCCAATGCCCTCAGGCTTTGTAGAGCTCTAATAACAACTCCTAGAGACACAGTACTCAAGAGACTACCTGAAGCTAGTGGGGGATCCAGGACGGTAATAAAGGCTGGAGTGATTGGAATTAACTATCGTTCTGATACTTAAAGATAAACCGCAAGCCTTCCCCATACAAATGGGACCACCCATATGGGTTCTGTTTTTCCTACGGAGAAGACATCCCCTTGCAATCCACTCCGTCAAAAGAAGCCATCATAAAACAACCTCCTTGCCATATCAAATCAGGCCAATGATAACGTTCTGCGCGGTTCCGGTGTCTTTCTTCAGTAGCCAAGTTCCCACCATGACGCTTGACGCAATGATCACTTTATTGTGACTTCTTTCCCTTGCTCTTGCTCATGATTCATTGAGGGTGGAAAATCGACAGGCGAAGGCGGTGGTGGAGCTGGCTGATAGGAAGTAGATGATGAATCTATAAACATGGATATCCTGGGTCGTGAGGATGCAAGTATTGCATTCGAGAGATGCTGGCCAAGGGCTGCTGAGCTGGGTATACTGAGCTGCCGGTGTTCGCGTAATGCATCAGACGTCATCATGAAGATGTGGAATACGCGCGAGGTATGGCTAGACAGGCTGTCGAAAAGTATGGGTCTCTGTAAGTGCGAGGTGGGGCTTGCCATGTCAGTATTCCTGAACGCAAGTCTCCCATGAAACGCATCCAGCTTACCGAAATATATTGGTGCTTCTCTTGCTTTTGTTGCACGTATGATCAAATTTGGGCGTTCTGTAACCAAAGGTCTCGATGCGATGCTCGAGTCAAGAAAGAAGTGATCGTGATAATTGCGATGGATTTCTTGGGCAGGGACGTCGTTGTTGAAATGTACTCTCTCGAGATTATTTTGACCCAAAACTCACAAAATTGAGAAGATATGACCTGTCAAATAGGTCTATCCGGGAAGGAATTCTTCCCGTACCGATGCTACACCGCTAGAATGATCTCGGCAGGATGCTGACGATGACTGCCAGCGCATATACCGCTCAGACCTGTTCTCCGTCACAAAGTCCCTGTTCAACAGGCTGCTCCCATGGATTCCATGTCCAAATCTAGGCACGCGTATGGGTAGGCTACATCAACCTCATTTGCTCCCGCAATTGATTAATTTGGAGCAATCACCTACCAGCATTCCAATACGACGAGAAGTATAACGTGAGGCCAAAGGTTTCCCGAAAGCACCCCAAGAAAAGCTCTAAGCATGCACGCATGTACCCCAGATTTGCTAGTCGCGTGGCAGATCGACCTTAATGCAGGTCCCCAAAACGTGGCTTCAGATTAGTTCTAGCAAGGGTCCTCTTTCGAGCGCTTCTCCGTCATCTCCATCTTCCGCATTACTCGAATCTGCATAGTGGGCGGAGACGAAACATACGATCTTCATGTGGAGATTGGTATACTGTAGGTACATGCTCCTATGAGCTGCTTGACAGTTATGCTATCGTGCTTCCGAAAATCCTTCCTTAGCACGGACGCCTCTGTTCTTCCCGCACAGCTCCAAATTCAAAGATACCCTATTTTAAAAAGAACACTTCATAAAGTTACTACCACGTAGTGTAATAGTACCTCATATTAGAGATATTGAAGTAGTCATAGGTGAGTGACCTCAAACGCCAAGCAAGGGATTTCGGAAGCACGATGACTAGTCCCTTCCAGGATGTTACCCGTGAGCCCGTCTCGCCGTGCTACCTAGGGCAAACGTTACATATTGAGTCTGACTTTCAAGGGGATCTTTCCGCAAAAATTTTCAAGAATGTAAATCCTACTTGGAATCTATCAGCCTCTATCTTATATGTGGGAATTTTTTCTAGGTATTTTCTTGGGCCGGGCTTTCAAGTCCACTTGTGCAATGATAGCTTGATGGACTCTCGTCCAATTGTGCTAGCCAAGGGTGAAGTTGGGCTCAGACTCCCGAAGTATCTCATTACAAGTTACCCTTGGAGATCAGATACCTAGACTTCACGCACTCATGACGGATACTTTTAGAACTTTTTCCCTTGAAAGGTCCCGTATGAACTAGATCTGAGAGCGAGCAGTCACAAGGTCTCCCCGAGAACCTACAAGATCATCTTCCTGCGTCAGGATTATTCACCATATTGAAACTATCATGGGAAAGCGCGGGTTTGTTACAGTAAAGACTTCTGTGATTGGCCTAAAAGGGAATTGTCGTAAATATTGTCCACATCTTAAAGGAGCATATTAGGTCTGTGTTCTGGAGTGAGTGCTGAAGACTTGTAATTGTCGGATACTTAGGATACGCAAATAGCTTCAGCGAAGTCGAGGTCTGACACCAGAGACGTGAACTTGAGTACAGCTGATGCAATTGATCGTTGAAGAAGCAAAAGAAGCTATGTCCGGGATGACCTCAGATGACTGAGATGGAAGAGCGTTTACCGGAATCCTACCAGCCTTGCATTAGTTGGTGGCCATGACAACTTGATCGTATTGCACCTCATTACTTGGCGTATTATCGGAATTCCAACGAAGCCTATTTCATGTCTGGCGCTATTGAGCATGAGCCAATCAACAGTTGACTTTACAGTTTTCCGCAAAAACCTAAGATCGAGGTCATTGGTCTGAGCGGATGTATCTGGGGTTTGGTAAACAGGGGAACAAGCTACCATCCGTCTGAATGTGGAGGACTTAAGAATGACAGCGCCGCTATAAATTTTGGTTATGCTTATGCTGCATACTACACTCTAGACCAGTCAAGAGCATACAAAGGGCAAGGGAATCACCTCATGAAGTCAGCCTTTGGTGTGTAGCCAGCCCGAGAAGCGCTCCGAAATCGGCGTCGCTACGTTGTACAGTGGTCAGGTCCTAGGGTCCAAGATCATAGTGGTCACAGCTACGTTCAGGAGCGAGGTATTATATTCTGGGTGGGCGCCGCCGTGGATTGTGCCGTATGTGAGATCATTCGACAAGGTAATAAATGCAAGTTGGCTTTCATACCCGCACGTTTCAGCCTCCCCCATGCACAAAAGCTCACGATTCTACTAGACGCGCCGTTGCGGCTCTTTGGGCTACGGGGTTCTTCAGGACGGAAGTATCTCTCCTTAGCGACAATGAGCGCAATACTATCTTGTCAATCCCACAGATGCTAGTGGCCTAAGGGGGTATACTGGTATAAAAACGCTTCTGTCCTTAACTCTTCGGTCTTATTCCTGTAAACCTTTATCAGCTTGGGGCCATGTCTCTGTCGATGCAGAGAAAGACTTTAATAGCGAAGCTTGTTCGATAGGACAAGATGATGCTCGCCATAGAGTCAAATAGAAATGCCGATATCAGAAGGTTTCCGGGAGATCATCAGCCATGATGCAAATGCCATCGTTTTGGCCAAACACACTTAAACTCTGATTTGTGTAATGCATATTAGATATTCTCTGTCCTAATCAAGATCCAATTGAGTAGTCAAGAAAAGGCTAAAGAAATGGATATTCAGAGGGCGGAAAAAGCCTGTAACGGACATACCTCATCAGATCCACAGGGTTCGTCGGGTGCACCGTCATGCAGAACCCTTCTGAAGGTTCAGTGTAACGGTCCACTCACTGAGTAAATTGAGCTACAGTGAGCTACAATCTACGATTGCGGCTACCTGCCAATTAGCAAGTATCAAAGCAACCGCTACGTCGCTTCTGCCCATTTTCGTGACTGTCATGGTCAGTACAATAAAGGTATCAAACTCTAATCGAACATATACGCCGGCATTGCTGACTTACTTCTTGATAACGACGTATATGAGCATCAGCTTCTGCTCTGTACTTTACGGGAAAGGTATTCTGTGGCTACAGTGGGTATTCAGAATGGTGTCAATGCAGCCCAACTTTGGGCGCAGATACTGGCGGTCAGTAACGTCAGTGGGTTTCATAACTCGCGAATAGCTCAGATTCATCATTGTAAAACGCTCGACAGATGAAGCGCGATGGGCTTGAAACCTAGGACTCAAACAGGATGAAGGTAGCCCATCAGGTCAGCTGAGTGCGCAGTCTCCGAGTCAGAGAACCGGGGGCAAGCTGCTAGACTGATTGGGATGCTTGTTTCTAGCCGGCACTTGCGTCAATCAGAAGGAACCTCACCCCAAGAACCTCGAATCGGGAAGTCTTTCAGCCCAGAATGGACCCCCGAAACTTTTGGATTGAGAGGTTTGAAGATACTTCAAACGCACCCCTGTGGGATTTCAAGGGGCCTGCCTCGTCGCGAAGACAAGTAGCATGGGCTTTTCAGATTTGAGAATCTGGGGTCCCCGCATTCAGACACTCAGAGTATCTGAGCGTGCAGAACGCACCATTGAACCATGGTAACAGCCGCCTGCGCTTCGCCACGTATTTTCCGAAGTAGCGCCTTGAACACGAGCCCATCGTTGGCCCTGGCGGCTACACTACCTTGACAATAAATTGCGGAGTCTTATGCAGATCGATCCTCCTGACGGCTGTCTGTTTGACGCTCGGCTCGTGGACTCTCAGAACACTTCCGCAACAAGTAATACGCGTTCCCAGACTCGAGACTTCCATTTTTTTATAGTAGCAGCTAAGAAGGCTGCCATAAGGATAGAGCAGCTAGTCAAGCAGAATGAGGTCAATGCATCAAAGGTGCTGTCGGCTGTCGCTTGCTGCACGCTAGCTACCGATTTTCCCCAGAGGATCAAGAGAAAGTAAGTCCTGCGCATACGGAAGAACAGGTACAGCACTGTCACCGAGTCCTCTGATTCCAGTCGACCGAGGGGATAGAGACTTGCATACGCGATACTGCAAGAGGTTCGGCTCTCAGCCGTTTTCTTAAAGAAATGAGTCTGCTTGCAAGGAATAGATAGCCGCGATAGAATGTGAGAGGCCAAAGACATTTGCGACGAGAAATATATAAAATTTGTAAATTCCTGCCACAAGGCTCGCGAATCGAGGTCTGAACATACTCCAAAAGTGAGTGAGAGGCTTGATAACGATGTACATCATTGCCAGGGTCATTGTCAGTCATCTCTTATTGACAAGTATAAGTTTGCGTTGGAGGATTTCTATTATCTCTTAGCGCCAGCCCCAGCCAACGGCCCCTTAATCCTTATCAGATCCTGCTAAAAATAAGGTACTCGTGTCAGAGAGAAATCGGAAGTCAAAATGCCCTGTCCCGCAGATCCGAACCTTGGTGGGGACGCCGTTGAAATTGACCGTTTTCAACTCTTCGACGATGCCAGCAACACACGCGTCAACTACTTCCACAACGATACCTACCAACAGCCTTTAACAGCTTCAAAAATTGTAACGCACCATCTGCCGCCTGAGGGTCTCGACATCAACCTTCCGATCCAGCCGTTGCACTCCAACGGGGCTTTGTTTCCCTCCCTCAAGGCTATCCCACTCGCGTCTTACTACAAGCTCCATCGCGTTCCCTCTCTATCAACCATGACTGAGCCCGAATCCGATAATTCCGATCATGTCGATACTGTTCAATTGCCCCAACGGGAGTTGACTGCTGAACCACCTCAGGAGCGGGCACCGCAAAATGGCATCCACAATAAGATCCTTGAACAAGTCGTTCGAACGCCCGGCCGCCAGCCTTCGCCGCAACCAACTCATTTGAGTGTTCCTGGGTCGAGCCAGCACAAGGTGCTGCACGAAGAAGGCTCAGGCTATGTCGCTCCGAAGTTTGAAGGCAAGGAGTTGCAGATGGACCAGGGTACGCGATTGCAGGCCCACCCTCTACTGATTGCCCTTCTTGAGCTGATACTGGCAATTTTTAGTCATGGATCAGCTTGAAGAGAAAGGCTTCATTCCTCCAGAATTTGTCGAGTCGGAGACGAGTTGGTTTTATAATGAGCTAGGCATTGACGACATGTACTTCCAGACTGAGACCGTGCCTGCCATTGTCAATCACATTCTATCGCTATACGCCGGCAAAGTCGCGGCTTTCGCCCGAGATGATGGCCGATTGGAGATACGCCTGGATAAGGAAGCCGCTGACCACGCCGTGTACATTGACACCAGCATGCCTGGTGTCAGTATCATCGACGGTCCAAGATACGAGCAGCGAATCGATGAAAAGTACGTGAACGGCTCTACCAGCAAAGACAGCTATCGAGTTGAGTCCTTCCGATCTGGAAGTCATCTTCCAGGGGAGAAAGAACAACAATTACGTTGTTACTTTGTGTACAAGTGTAATTTCACCAACCCCAATCCAGGTTCAGATGAGACAGCTTTGGATATCATTGGGGAGACAAGATTTCTTCAGAAAGCTACACAGAACACCAAAGACATCTATCAGGGGGTTATTGGTAAAGCTGTCGGCAGAACCGGACCAGTGATTGAAATGTTCGAGATGGAATCCAGCAGGGAGAAGAGGCTCGTTATTGCATATCGACAGGGATCTGCCATGGGTATGTTCAGTGCTCTATCCGACTTGTACCACTACTACGGATGCACGAGCTCTAGGAAGTACGTGGAGCAATTTTCCAATGGAATTACTATCATGTCAATCTACCTGCGGCCACTTCCGCAGACAGCATCCAACGCAAAGCATCCACCAATCGAAGCCTCAATCCATCAAATAATGAAAGAAGTGTCCTTGCTGTACTGTATCCCCCAGAACAAGTTTCAAGGTCACTTTGCAAGCGGGCGACTGAGCTTGCAGGAGACAATCTATGCCCATTGTGTATGGGTCTTTGTTGGTCACTTTCTCAACCGACTAGGCTCTGAGTACGCTTCACTTGCCTCGATCCTGGACTCAAGTAATAGCGTTCACGCAGAGATGCTGGCCAAGATAAAACGGCGCCTCAGGACGGAGACCTTCACCTCGGACTATATCCTTGAGATCATCAACAAATACCCGGATCTGGTGCGATCTCTGTATCTAGCATTTGCCAACACTCACTATGTCCAGACAAGAGGCGAACAAGATGACTTCATTCCTACGCTCAGCTACCTACGCCTCAAGGTTGACACAGTCCTTGATGATGCTCAACTTAAGACGCTAATCTCGAAAACCGCAATGAATGAGCACGACCAGATGGTCATGACCGCTTTTAGAGTCTTCAACGCTGGCGTTCTGAAGACCAATTTCTACACGCCCACAAAAGTTGCTCTCAGCTTTAGGCTAAACCCTAATTTTCTTCCTGAAGTCGAGTATCCCCAGCCATTGTATGGCATGTTTCTAGTCATTAGCTCGGAGTTCCGCGGTTTTCATCTGCGCTTTCGCGATATTGCCCGAGGTGGTATTCGTATTGTCAAGTCAAGAAACAAGGAAGCATACTCAATTAATGCCAGATCCCTTTTCGACGAGAACTACAATCTCGCTAATACGCAGCAACGGAAGAACAAGGACATCCCTGAAGGAGGATCAAAGGGTGTCATTCTTTTGGACGTGCACCACCAAGATAAGGTAAAAGTGGCCTTCGAAAAATATATCGATAGCATAATGGATCTCTTGCTACCTCCAACCAGTCCTGGAATCAAGGATCCAATTGTCGATTTGCACGGTCAGCAAGAGATCTTGTTTATGGGGCCTGACGAAAACACTGCGGACCTGGTCAATTGGGCAACGGAACATGCTAGAGCACGTGGAGCACCATGGTGGAAGTCTTTCTTTACTGGGAAGACTCCTAAACTGGGCGGAATTCCTCACGATGCCTATGGTATGACTACATTGTCGGTACGTGAATACGTTCTGGGAATCTATCGGAAGCTCAACCTTCAACCCGATGCAGTCAGGAAGTTGCAGACCGGTGGCCCCGACGGTGATCTTGGCTCCAACGAGATCTTACTTGGGAACGAAAAATACACAGCGATCGTCGATGGTGCTGGCGTTCTGGTCGATCCAAATGGTTTGGACCGTGCAGAGCTGGTCAGATTGGCTACTAAACGTGCCATGATCTCTGAATACGATGCTACGAAACTCTCTGCCGAGGGATATCGTGTTCTGATCGATGAGACGAGTGTGACCCTGCCGTCAGGTGAGACTGTCAACAACGGTATGATCTTCCGCAACACTTTCCACCTGCGTGGTGGTAAGCAATTCGATGTATTTGTGCCTTGTGGTGGCAGGCCGGAATCCGTCGACCTGAGCACTGTTCACAAGCTTATTGTGGATGGCAAGAGCACAATCCCATACATTGTGGAGGGTGCCAATCTAT
>JAABUL010002508.1_pt1 | contig 30145 bp, 24 predicted proteins | sample 5559151 | NCBI WGS metagenome assembly JAABUL01 (sample SAMN10711876, study PRJNA513368) | rock metagenome | isolation source: Antarctica rocks | place: Antarctica: Victoria Land, Pudding Butte sud
AAAGTCAATCCTGCGAAATTCGACAAGGCCGACGACATGGCAGAGCTCACGCATCTGAATGAAGCCTCTGTAGTCCACAATTTGCACACGAGGTATCAAGCAGATTTAATATACGTATGTTTATTCCATTCTTATACAGCTCGTCAAGTGTTAACGACTCACAGACATACTCCGGCTTGTTTCTGGTCACGGTCAATCCGTATTGTCCCCTGCCTATATACACCAATGAATACATGAAGATGTACAGGGGACGCAGTCGAGAGGACACAAAGCCCCATATCTACGCCATGGCAGATGGTGCTTTCCGAAGCTTGGTAGAAGAGGGAGAAAATCAAAGCATCTTGGTTACGTAAGTTAGAGTCGATTCCAAGGGCGCAACCCTGCTGATTGGGGTCTTAGCGGAGAGTCAGGGGCTGGAAAGACAGAGAATACGAAGAAGGTTATCCAATATCTTGCAGCTGTAGCAACTTCCGATTCGCCGGCCGCGAGATCTGGGACGCGCCAATTCTCTAACCTCTCACAGCAAATTCTAAGAGCTAACCCTATCCTTGAAGCCTTTGGTAATGCTCAGACTGTGCGCAACAACAACTCGTCGCGATTTGGAAAATTCATACGTATCGAGTTCACTAGGTCGGGGCAAATTGCTGGTGCGTTCATCGACTGGTATCTTCTGGAGAAATCAAGGGTAGTCAAACTGAACACGAACGAAAGAAATTACCACATCTTTTACCAGCTACTTCGAGGGGCAGATGACCGAATGAAAGAAGATTTCCTGCTTGCTGGCCTCGGCGTCGAGGACTTCGCTTACACGAGAGAAGGAAATGACATGATTGTTGGTGTCTCAGACAGCGAGGAGTGGAACTCTTTGATTGAGGCTTTTCACGTCATGGGGTTCTCTGGTAAAGAGCAGGCTTCCGTACTCCGTACTGTTGCTGCAGTGTTACTTCTTGGAAACGTCACTGTGGCTAAGGAAAGCATCAGAGCTGATCAAGCCAGCCTTACCGAGGAAGCCTATCCTCAAGCGGAAAAAGCTTGTCATTTACTTGGGATACCTGTAGATGCGTTCATCCAGGGGTTACTGCATCCAAGGGTAAAGGCTGGGAAGGAATGGGTAGAGAAGGTCCAGACTCCAGATCAAGTTCGATCATCGCTTGACGCGTTGTCTAAGGGTATTTATGAACGAGGTTTTGGAGACCTCGTTACCCGAATCAATCGCCAGCTTGATAGAACAGGAATGGGCCTTGATGACTCTCATTTCATCGGTGTGCTGGATATCGCTGGATTCGAAATTTTTGAGGAGAACAGCTTCGAGCAGCTCTGTATCAACTACACTAACGAAAAACTCCAACAATTCTTCAATCATCACATGTTCGTCCTTGAACAGGAGGAGTATGCAAGAGAACAAATCGAGTGGAAGTTCATCGACTTTGGGAAGGATCTCCAACCTACAATCGACCTAATTGAATTGCCAAATCCTATCGGAATATTTTCTTGTTTGGACGAAGACTCTGTGATGCCCAAGGCTACGGATAAGTCTTTCACCGAGAAGATGCACTCTTTGTGGGAACGGAAAACCCCCAAGTACCGACCATCGCGGTTGAGCCAGGGGTTCGTACTGACGCATTATGCTGCCGAGGTAGAATATTCCACCAGTGGATGGCTTGAGAAAAACAAGGATCCCCTCAATGATAACATCACAAGACTACTTGCTTCATCGAGAGACAAGCATGTGGCGAGTCTGTTTGTCGATTGTGTTGATCCCAATGAAGACAACGGTGCCATAAGAAGCCGAGTAAAGAAAGGCCTCTTTCGGACCGTGGCCCAGCGTCATAAGGAGCAGTTGTCAAGCTTGATGAACCAACTTCACTCCACTCATCCCCATTTCGTGCGTTGTATCCTACCAAACCACAAGAAAAGACCCAAGCAGTTCAGTGCCCCACTCGTGCTTGACCAGCTTCGCTGCAACGGTGTACTAGAGGGCATACGCATTGCCCGAACAGGCTTTCCGAACCGACTACCTTTCTCTGAGTTCCGCCAACGGTACGAAGTCCTTTGTAGAAACATGCCAAAAGGCTATCTGGAAGGCCAAACAGCTGCCCAGATCATGTTGGAGAAGCTTGACCTAGATAAAGCTCTCTACAGAGTTGGTCTAACGAAGGTTTTTTTCAGAGCCGGTGTGCTAGCAGAGCTCGAAGAACAGCGCGATGCTCTTATTCGTAACATCATGTCCAGGTTCCAATCTGTCGCACGCGGATTTACTCAACGAAGAATTGCCAATAAGCGACTCTACCGGGCTGAAGCCACAAGGATAATACAGCGGAATTTCGGAGTCTACATGGACCTCTGCAACAACCCCTGGTGGCGGCTGTTCGTACGCATGAAACCCTTGCTAGGCGCTACGAGGACCGCCGGCGAGGTCAAAAAGCGGGATGAAAAGATTCAAAAGCTCGAGATCAAGATACAACAAGAAAACAACGACCGACAAAAGCTTGAAGAAGAGCGTAGGCGAGCAGAAACGGAAGTGCAGCGGATACAGCAAACTCTGGAAAGTGAACGATCCCTTGCACTTGACAAAGAGGAGATTTTCAAACGCCTACAGCAACGAGAAACAGAGTTAAGCGAGAAACTTGCTGGTGCAATCGAAGACCAGGAACATCTAGAGGATCAGCTCGATGAGCTTATCGATGCGAAGAAGACGGCAGAGGAAGAAGCCGACAAAAGGCGTGGTCAACTAGAGCAAGCCGGTCAAATCATCCAGAGATTAGAAGCCGACAAGAATGATCTCCTAGAACAGGTCGCAGAGCTAGACGAACGCGTTCTAGACGTCGAAAAGGCAAAATCCGAGAAGAACGATATTCATGAAGCTTTGGTCCACGACAATGGTCTGTTACAGAGTCAGCTACACCTTCAGGAACGAAAGGTCTCAGACCTAGAGGCCAAACTTCTCAAGACCGATCAGGACCTGGATGTCAAACTTGCAAATACCACAAAAGACCTGAATAGTTCTCGGATGCAGATCAAGGAACTTATCGACGACAATCGCCAGATTCGGCAGCAGTTGAGTGAGCTTTCGTCAACTTCAACCGACTATGAGGACATGGTGAGACGTAAGGAAAGCGAAATTGCTGTTCTCAAGGCGGACAACATGAGACACGAGGCCGAACGTAAGATGCTAGAAACAGAGAGGACTACGCTTACGGCTAGGCATGACGGCATACAAAACCGGCTCCGCGAAATCCAATCTGAAGTTGATGCTGCACGTTCCCAGAAAGCACAGCTAGAACGTGAGGCTGTAGACACGAAGAAGCTGCTAGATGCAAAATTGAACGAAGATTTGCATGCCGGCAATAGCCGCAAGATATTGGAAGAGCAGATTAAAGACCTCAAGTCGCAGTTGTTCCATGTCCAGGCGGACCTCAGCCGAGAGCGGCAATCACGAGATGACGTTCAGATGTTAGCAGATCACAAAATGACGACTTTGAAGGAAGAGTATGAAAATTTGAATGAGTCCAAGATTATCATTGAAAAAGAACTTTATGTACAGCAAGATACCCTCCGCCGTGCCGTGGAAGCACGGACAAGTGCCGAAAAAAGCCGTAAAGAACTCCAAACCGAACTTAAAAAGTTGCGCGAGCGCTTTTTGGAGGTGGAAGCTTCCAGGTTGGAGGTCGAGACAGCAATGGAACGAAGCATTTCTCGCCAGTCGAATGAGCGACAGGCGGTTCTGAGGAAAGATCTTGACGGTAAAATTGAACAGCTAGATGACATGAAAGCCGAAAGGGACCGACTTGCCGCTGAGGTCCAGAAGTTGACGAAGATGATATCGGATTCGGAGAACTTCCGCCTACATCATGATCAGCACAAAGAACGATTAGAAAGAGAATTGGTAACGATCAAAGGCCGATTGACGGCTTCAGAAAACGATAATCGCGCATTACTGAACAAGGTCCAGCAGAAGAACCTTGACATTGCGAGAACAAATTCTAGAGCTGGTGACTCACAGAGATCACGGATGGCTCAGCTCCAAGCCGAAAAGACCAGACTGGAAGAGGAAAACAAGAAGTTAGTCCGTCAATGTAACGACGCTCAAGTATCGATTAGGTCTCTTGAAAAACAAAAGGAGAAGCTTGCTCTTGGCCTTGAGGACCTAAACCATGAGGTGGCCCGAGAGCACAAGACCAGTCGCAACGCTGAGAAATCAACATCGACCTTAAGTAGCCAGCTAGCTGAGGCGAACCGGAGTCTGGAAACTGAAAAGCAGCTTAAAACTCAAGCCCAGGCAAATACTAGGAAAGTGCAGAGTTCTCTCGACAACGCGAACACGGAAATTGAGGATTCACGTCGGCAACTTGTAACGTTACACAATGTGTTCGTCCCAGAATCGAAAGAGCTACAACCCTCTTGGGAGTCGGTAGCACCTCGTCTTCCTGAATATCTCAATCTAGCTAGCCAATTGGAAGCCTCTCAGCAAGCATTGAGAGTGACTGGGGAGAAGTGGACACGAGCAGAAAACCAGCTTGGTGAGCTCCGACGCCGTCACGAAGACGATGTCACCGAGATTGATAATCGTCATTCCGCTTCCAAGCGTCAGCTGCTCGAAGAGCTCAATCAAAACACGATTCCCACACAAAGGTCACCAAAACATTTGCGTAAAGGATCGGACCTTAAGCCATATTCCAATACCTCTACACCTGACCGCCGTTATATAAGCAATGGAACCAATGATTCTGCACGATCTGATCGGACAGTTGATACTATTGCATACAACAAACGCATGGATTTTGCTGCCGAGTTGGAGATGGTTCAAAATCAGTTGCAGATGTCTGAGATGCAAAATCGCCATCTCCAGAGCCAGCTCGGACGTGCTACACCTCTCAAGGACTCATGGCAGGATGAAAGTCCCTCGGTGAGACGAGTGCAGAAACTTGAGAAAGAGAACAACCGCCTACATGATAAGCTCGATGACTCTGCGAAGAAAGTCTCGGCGCTAGAACGGACACTGCACTCCGGAGAATTATCATTGCGAGATGTCCAAGCACAATCCCACGAGGAACTATATAGTCTCATTAATTCGCAAGAGAGTTCCCGGGAGTCGTTGCTACAAGTGTACAACCGCACAGTGGAGGATTTGGCCGAAGCAAAGTCCCACTTCGATAACGTCAAACATGCCAGGGCAACTTTGGAAGTAGAACTCCGAGACGCACGATCAGAGCTTCGAGAGGTCACTGCTACCAACGAGCATGAAGCTGCAAGTAGGCAACGGCTGTTACAAGAATTCTCCAATGTACAGATCAGACTGGACGCCGAAACATCGAAAGCTGCCGATCTGTCATCAAGCCTCAGTCTCTACAGGCGCCGAGCAGACGAGTATTTTAGTAAGCTAGAGCAGGCGGAGATCGCAGTCCTTAAAGCTTCTCGCGCCGAGCAATCTGCAAAGACACAGGCGCGAGAAAGTGAGGATACTTGCGCGACTATTATGGCCGAGCGAAAGCAGATGGATTTCATGATCGAAGATCTGCAAAGACAAAACCAGCATTACGAAGAGAAAATCGAGGATCTAGCAGCTGACCTCGATGGCGCTCTTCAGGCCAAGAAGAGGCTTCAGCACGAGCTTGAGGATTACCGGAGCCAGCGCGCCATGGACATTGAAGACAAGGAGACTTCCATGGAGCAAACCAGGAAAAAGTATCAGAATGAATTCTCTACCCTGACCAATGAGCTGGAGATCGAACGTGAGAATGTCATCCATGCTCGATCCGAGACTACTCGCCTGCGTGATGAGCTGGAGGAACTCCGGTCAAAGTGGGATGACGAGGTACTCAACAGCTCCACCTGGGCGAAAGAGAAGTCTAGGCTCGAAATGACATTGCAGGATCTGTCAACGTCACGAGAAGAGGCCGTCAGTGCTCATAACGAAGCTCAAGGAAAAATCGTCTCTCTCCTGTCACAAGTCCGTAACCTGCGTACATCCATGGACGATGTCGCGGCCGAACGTGATATGCTTCAAAAGGAGAAACGTGGCCTCGAAGCCCGCCTGACCGAAGCAGGAGAACGTCTCGAGGATCTTGCTCGCGGCGAAAGTCCGTCGATGCGCAACGCGGCTGGTATGGACCGCGAACTATTGGGCCTCAAGTCTCAGCTGGCTCAAAAGGAAGATGTGGCAGAGGCCGCGGTTGGGAAAATGCGGAGAGCAGAGGCACTGACTACCGAAATGCAAAAGGACGTGATCGCGGAACGTGAGACGAACGTTATGTTGCACAGGGAAAAGGCGGCATTGGAGAAGACGGTCAAGGACCTACAAGGCCGCGTCGTCGATCTTGAAACAAAGTCATACTCAAGCGCAAGCCAAGACGTACGCTTCCTCAATGGCAGAATCCAAGAGGTAAGGAATCTGCGCCCCCTTGCATTCAACACCAAACTAATCCTGGACCTCCAAACAGCTCGAGCACGAACTCGAAACCCAAGCCTCCCAACATACCACCTCTCTCCGCTCCGTCCGCAACGTCGACCGCACCGTGCGGGATCTCACATCCCAGATCCAACGGCGCGAGAAACAGGCCACCCAGCTAGAGGACGATGTCACAAAGGGCAGAGAGAAGATCGAGAGGCTGTTGGCTACGGTTGACGAGCTACAAGCTGAAGAGACGAGAACATCGTTGGCGGCCAAGAGAGCGGAGAGGGATCTGAGGGAGGAGAGGGAGAAAGGTTTGAGGCTCGAAAGGGAGTTGGAAGGGTGGAAGGGCTTGAGGATGGAGAGGGGTGCGAGCAAAGGGTTTGATGGGAGCGGGAGTGTCAGGAGTGGGAGAGAAGGGCATGAGAGAATAGCGAGTGGCAGTGTGAAGGGGGCGGATGTGAGGAGGATGTTGAGTGAGAGTAAGGGGTTTTTGTGAATAACGCGGCGTGAGTGAACGAGATATGGGTTTGGGGGGTTCAATGATGCATTGCTGGGAGTTTGGGATGTCGGGCCAACAGGACGGTGGTAGAGGCCAAGGGTTTTGGTAAAGGTCTTTTGGGTCCTCTCGTTCATGGTTTGGAGAGAAGGGTCTGTATATGGTGGGATACCTTTGTAGCGTTTGGAATGTGTAGAGTGTATTATTATCAATGTTGTCCCAATCGGTGGGATTATAAACTCTACCAACTTTGAGGATGATGAGGTGATGAGTGTTGTATGAGGTTCTACACAACAACGCGGTTTGTTCTCGTTGAACTTAGGAGGTAGGAAGAGCGGTATGTCGTCCAACCTAAGGGAGATAGTGGTTCGATGTTGTACTGTAGGACAAGGACCCGCTAGCCGAAGGACTGGTAAGAAATTCCTTACCCAGCTAAGCGATGGACTACTGAGCACGCTGTCGACGATGACGGGCTCTACGGTCACGGATATGAACTCCCATTCCATACCCGTGTTTATAGCCAAGGTATGGATTTTAGTACAGCGAATGTTTCGAGATAACAGAAAACATGTATTCAACAAGAATACTGCGAAAATTCAAGCGCAGAAAACTCTGTCCATAAGGTATCAGGCCAGCGACGAAACCCACCTGTACGCGGTGCTGGCTACGAACCTACTGTCTAGCTACAGTAGAGCCTAGAGGTTATCAAAAGTTTGAATGACATCGGGGCGCTGCGTGGTGGTGAAGCGCTGTGCGTTGGCCGCGTGCAGAGTTTTCGCGACCGCGCAGACTTCGATAACCTCAATGCGCATGCTACAAAGCAATCTGCACGCAGATGAGGAAGTCAAATAGAACGCAGAACTACGAGGGAAATCGCTTATGAAAACCATCCGATTCAGTACCTCGTCGTCGCGACGACGAGAACTGAAACAGAACACCCTCGCGTTTGGCCTGTTGAGGGTGATTAGCAGGAAGAACTCGGATCACGGACATCCTTTAGACCTACGTGCTAACTACGTATAGACCTTGTTAAGACTGCGTGCCTGTTACTACGACACGAGCAACTCACGAGACTCGTTAAGTTCGACACGGGCAAACTCGAGAGTCTCGTTAATATCGTTTAACAGACGTTCAGACACAGGCATTCTATACGTGAGCGGTACGCTGGCGAGAAGACTTCGTTAAGAGAAGAGGGACACAAGCGAGTTAGTAGAGAATGATCGGACTACGCTGCCTGGTTAGAAGTGTAGCATACGAACATCTCTGCAAGACACGATCGGTCTGCACGAGGAAGATCTCTACAGATAACGCGAAACAGGTGAGCCGCACGCCTTACAAGCGGAGCGAGCGCCTGCGAGGCGTGGTATACAATGACGGCGACTGTCGACCTCGAGAATCTCATCCCTTCACTGAGCTCTGACTCTCGAATGCCTTGGTGGTAGGGTCAACCCCTAGCCGAAGACACCGTCTGTATAGCTCGAGAGGACAGTAGCGCGTGCCGGTGTGGTTAGAGAAGAAATTGACTGCGATACGCATGCGTATCGCTGGCGAAACGCCTGCGACCCATGCTTAAGGAGTAAACTGCCGGAATCTGGGCAGTGAGAGGTTTCGCTCGCCTTGAACTGTGAACCTGCGACGAGGAAGACTACCCCTCGCTAAGGGGGAAACCAGCATAGGGGTCGTGCCTTATGTATGTTGCATGCAACGTATGCAACATATTTTCGGTAGGTGGACGATCGAAAGCGCAGGAGGACGATCAGAACGCATCCTCTACTATCGATCAGAGCTAAGCATCGAACGACTGCGATCGCACATCTATACCACGAACTACCAACGTCTACGTGACACAAGACAAGAGCAGAATAGGGTTATTTGATACAACCACACTCTACCTCCTCATCGTACGCGCCTCTCTTCCACGCATATTTCCTTGCTCGATGAATGGCAATCATCGAGCAAAGAACACAGTTTCGGCATTACAACCACGAGCACCACGGGTGCAAAGGATCATGGTCTTCGCGATCGGAGATCGGAACATCGTTGTATAGAATATCGTCAATGAAGAGCAGGGCAAGGACGATGCATTGCAAAGAAACAGCACAGGCACGCAGTAAGAGTTTACTCGAGCGTCACGCGCTGGATAGAAGCTATAGGTTCATTACTGGGTACATAGTCTCAGCGTTATTGTTTCGGCGGCGTGCAGCCGCTGTGTAGCCGGCGAGCGGTTTTCTCCCCCAGAGGGTTTTGTCCGTTCGATACACATAGCATAGTGTCCCCCATGGGTCGATCCAATATCGATGTCACAAGGGTGTATGAAATAAATCAAATCAATCAAATCAAGGTATCATCGCTTATTCTATGTACCTTAGCTGGGTAGGAAGTCCTAAGTACATAGGTATGTACCAGCTAGTGCCATGGACTACCGACCACGGCTGTTGCCGAAAACAACCCTACCTACGAACTCTGCGGATATACATCAAGGTCGCTCAACGAATTGTCCCCACCAAGCGAGGGCCTCAGTATCGAAAAGGGTTATAGGAATCTTTCAGGAGTGAAGAAGCGATCGCTATGAGACGATCACTAAGTGGAAGAGCGCAGGGAAGGTTGAGTGAAGTGAATCCAAAGTAATGCATCGATGGGTGAGAGGAAGGGGAAAACCGATCAGGTAGGAAGAGGAACGATTACTCTCGAGTCGGTAGGAAGAGCGAATTATAAGCGATGTAAGATGGATGTCAAGTCACCGTACGCGTTCGAAGCACGACGCGTGAGCACGTGATATCGCTGTTCGTACAAAAAATGTTGAGGACTCTGGCTGGAACGCCGTAGTTACCTCAGGATGTCTCATGGGTTGTTGATGCGAGTGCGAGATTCAGGTGCGACTATCCAGAGCAGATTCTGTTCCTCTGGTCTCATATCACTAGAGACGATGAACGCCAAACCTAGGCGGCACTGCAGCCACATACATTGACACATTGACACTGTCCACTTTCCATTTTTACAACGTGACAAGCGTGTGCAAATCCGACACCTTTTTCCTCACCGATTATTATCACTTATTTTTCACCCAACTTTCCATACTCTCCCTGCCACCTCATCAATCTTCTCGTCAGCACCTCCATCATTTCCACACCACTCAGCTTCCCGAAACCGTCCAGCCCGTCTTCTAGCTCTTTCATTAACATGTTCCCGAACTCCTTGTTCCCACCGCCATGATCCGGCGGACTTGTCGTCATCGTCCTTGACGCCGTTTCCGTCCCGGCCATCTCTACTTGTGTGCGACTGATGAATTCCAGTATACCAGCCACGCGGCGCTTCATATCGTTCATGCTGGTCCTGTTGGGGTTCATGTACCTAGGCTTAGATGCCTTACTGCTTTCGTTGTTGGTATTTGAGTGATGGTGGTTGCCGTTCGTATGCGGTGTCTCCTCTCCATCTCTGGATCGAGAGCGAGCGGGGGACGTGTTGTTGTCTGCGTTCGCAGAGCTATCGGGACGAGAATCGCGGTCTTTGGTGTATTGGTTTCGGCCTACGCGGCCGCGACGGGCGGGGGGCCGACCTGTTTTTTTGTGTGAGGGTTTGGGGAGAGGTGGGTCTTGTGGAGGGGGTAGGGAGGAGATAGTGGGGAAAGACGAGGGTTCCGCGCCTTTCGAGGACGTGGTGCGGGAGAGGGGTTCTTCTGAAGGGTCGGAGTCTGAAGACATATTAGCTGGAGTCATGGGTAGGGCAGGAAGGAGCGTTACCGTCACCGCGCCTCCGCTCTGCACGGCCCTTTCGTCGGCCAGCTGCATCTGCTCGCTCTCTTTCACGTTGCTCTTCGCGCTCACGAAGTTCTTTGTTTCGATGATTCCTTGCTGCAGCACCACGTATTTTCTTATACCCACCTTCACCTAGTTTCTCGCCTGCGTCGCCTTCGTCTTCGGACTCTGCCTCTTGTGGGAGAGTCTTACCGTTCGAAGGAGAGGATGAGGAACCGGAGCCGGTACGCTGCCGTTTAGTGTCTTCGAGGCGCCTAGAAGATCAAACAATGGTCAGCTAGAGGATGCGCCGACCACCGAATGCAAGGCAGGGACTTACTGTTCGCTCTCGCTCCGACTTCGTTTCCCCTTTCGTGCGCTGGCGTCAGTGCTGGGAGCTCCCGCCTCCTTCTTGCTTTCTTCAATGGCCCTGCGGAGCTGCTCTGCTTCATCGTAAGCAGAATCGCGGCTATTCATTGTCGAGCGTCGTTTTCCCGCCGCAATCTCAGCGCTCAAACGCGAGGCCCGGCTTTCTTTGGGCTTTTTGGAGGAAGAATCTTGAGCCGCATGGGGAGAAGAAAATGGAGGAGAGGTCTCTTCCTGGACAGGAAGATAACGAGAGAACTTTTGCCTGTAAGATAGACCATTAGCGTGCGCGATTTTCTGATTGCGCTGTACCAACCCATTGGCAGTTGAGGTGATCTTATGCAGATCGCTTCGGCACTCCTCGCAGAAGTATTCCTCAGGACTCATGGCTTCGTCCATGATCCCGACGCAGCCGCCGTGCTGCCAGACCTTGCAGACGTCACATTGTATGAAGAGACCGCCAGCATCTTCTTGTAAGGTTACTGAAGAGAGTGCGTCGCCATTGGCCTTGGAAACGGCCTTGGTGGGGTCGCTGGCCTCGACAGGCATACCTGGGTATTCTGCCTGGCCACAAATGCATCGCGTTATTTCCTCCTCGCCATCCTCGTCTTCCTCATCATCGATAGCAATATTAGTCGCCTCATTCTTAACATTGTCCTGGCTACCTCGGGTTCTACGCGGTTGAGGCTTTGTGGAGCCGTCGATCTCATCGGACGACTGCGATCGATGAGCGACTGAGCTTCGTGGAGATGGGAGCTTGTGATGGGCACGAGCGTTGCGATCTATGCGGCCTGAAGAGACCGAGGATGTTGAAGAGTTGTTCTGGTGCGGCGCAGAAGGAGTGGGTTGCGTGGTATGGGCGCGAGAGGACCGCCGGGGCGTCATGACGAGTGTCTAGCTTTCTGAGGCTGTAAGATCATAACCATATGCTCTTTGGAAGCTTTGTGATTGACACCGTCTGGAAATCCAACGCCCGGTTTTTACGTGGCTGGCAAATGACCAAGGTTTAAGCCGAAGTAGGGTGAGAGTGGTGCTGGGGTTTCTGTGCTCTTTGTACAGATTCTCGAGTTAAATTGGTGTAATAAAGAGGTTTACAGTGCGAAGACAATATGCCTTGATGTCGTTCTTCGAGTCTCAGGGCGATAGTAAGTGGGATATGGAGTGATTGGGTGCAATTCCATTTGTGGTGCGAAGGAAAGCACCTCGCTGCATAGCGGAATTAACCAAAATGCGGAACCCGTCATAAGGCGATTAACTAACTAGATATGTACTAATCCGATTAAGCGATGACTTAGGGTTAGCATTGAGAAGTGAGGATTCGGAGCTTTGTACGGAGTACTCCGTGGTCGCTCTATAGACGACGAAACTTACCACTCAGTGATTCGTACATCCATCATGCTGCAGCATGCTCACTGCAGCCATTCCTATGAAAGCGGATATTTCTCCAAGAACGCGGTGAAAATAGAACTTCTCTTTGAAAGTGTTCAGGCTCCAGTTAGGGAACAACTCCAAATGTGTAATTGAGTCGGTGTCGTGCGGCCGGAAGTTATATTCACCATTGGTTCATACGACGTACCTTCAAGACTTTGGGCCAAGAGGCCCAGAATGAGCATGTAGCAAGTGCCTCGACTCGTTTACTCGAATCTACAAGACGGTGTACCAACTTCGATCGACGAGAGCGCCAGCTTATGTACTTGGGATATGCTGGCAATCTTTTGCCCATCATTAACTTTGAGGCGATCAAACCTCCTCAATAGCCTACAGGACAAGTCGTCTGGCATCTTGCCCAAGCTGGGGAGAAGTAGCATTCCTTCTACGTAACGTTGATGAATGTACCACTAGCGAAAGCTCAGAAGCCACGCTACCAGATGTGTGGATAGGTAGGGATGTTTCCTACACCTCGACGTTTGCTTGGACTGGAAGTGCATACCCAAAGGAACAACACCATCAATGATTTGAGCATACATCTGTAGATGGAGAGAAACAAAGGGGGTTCGGAAAGGACATTGTACATTATCAGGGGTAGGGGTACCTTACAAAGCTCGGCAGCCGGAAGTCCACCCGAAGCCGTTAGTGTATACCATACCGTAATGCATGTATGGCTGCAGAGTAACTTGAAGACTCTATCAATACCATCGCACACGCTGGCTGCATCCTCTACTGACTTGAGGCCAGTACTCCGGTTTTGCCTAACATCGTTAGAAGAACTCCTTTCGTGCTGCAGCGTTTCCTTGGACCGAGGGGTGTTGCCATTTGTGCAACGGGGGTTGGATCCGTACAAGTGTTGGTAAGGAAGCCTTCGTCATTCAGAAACAGTGATATAGGGTCTTTCACATTGTATATACGGTGTCTGATATCATTGACGCCAGAGCCACATTGTATTAGCCTTGATTGTTTGTTGTGTCCAACGCCCTTTCCTGAATAGTGCTGACAACTGGCTTGATTAAGGAGTCTCCATACTTCGCAAAGTACCTTGCACAACGAAGCTGTGAATGCTGGAAGCTGCTGATTGTAGCAATAACATTTGCATGTGGGGGAAACTTTTGGTCTGGCAAACTTGTTGATGTGATGGCGGCTACTATGGGTATAGTCCACTCGTTCATTCTCCACCTTGAAAACAACACAACATCTGTACTATGGAAAACCCTGCACACAAAACTTATCAAATACCATCAGGATGTTCCCTTTCAGGTTAATTCTAGTCACTATGTTTCTTGAATGGCTTCGACGCAAACTGACATGGTGCATATGGTGGTGTTGTGCAGACCAGGTATATTCTCCACCCTTTGCCGCAGGGCAATTCTCGGAGACTACTTCTCCAATATATCCCGAAAGACCCATTCGACCTTTACCGAAAAGACGCTTGCGTTCCAGACTATCTCCTGAATTCGCAGATTCAATCCTTTCTCAGTCTGCACCACCTGCGTTCAAGCCTCTGTTCTGTCTACCTTCAGGGAATACAGCAGCTTATCCAGACATATCTGTATCGAGCGGTGGAACAATAGAGGCGGACATAAAGCTAGATGGAACACAACAGGTCTACAATGGGGGCGTGAAAACTGGATATCAGTTTAAGGGCACCGATCTTGACAGTGACGGCGACGATGGCTCAGGAGTTCTACGTCATTATCAGGTGCAGCGCCAGACACCGCCAATGACACTACGGGGTGCTGCACATGGAGAAGGACGAACGGAAGTCGGAAAATACACAAAGCCACCACATATACAATCCACACCGTCTTCTGCGGAGTCCATCGATGGCTATGATTCTTTTGAGAACACAAACAATAAGAAAAAACGTAAGATTCCCACTTCAGGGACTCTTGGTAATCATCACTCGACATTGTCAGCCGAGATGGCTCATATGGGCATTTCGTCAGCACGGGACATGGAAGCTCTGCAAACAGAACCGGATGGCGGTGTAGGACAGTATTACGGTACAGGGAATTCAGCAATACCAGCTATATCATCTGGGACAGGTATTTCTGGGGCCGGAAGAGGCAGGTACGGGCGCGCTGGAACACGTACTACTGGAGGAAGGAGCCCTCTTGGCGTGTCTATCAATGGATCCAATGCGCTACAAGCAGGCCGGCAAAGCCTACAAAGGCGAGACTACGCTTCTACAGGAGGTTTTGGCAGCAAAGGTACAGTGCACTTACAAGATTCTTGATTGAAGACTAACGCAAGGTCAGAATCTGCTTTTATCAACAAAGCAGATCAGGGTATCATATCAGCTGCTATAGCAAATGCAGCTGCGTTATCAATCCCACCGTCGAATGGCCAAGAAAATGTCAGCCTATTAGACCAACAGTCCAACAAGAAGTCTACTGCGACAAAGACTCAGTTCACTTTCACCTGTGAATCGGATTCAGCTAAAGGCATGCTGTGGCCTGGAAAGCACAATTCGTCGCCTGGGCTACCTCACCATACAACGCCTCAGCCAAACGTCGTCAGTACTCAAACTGGGCACGGTAACAAAGGTTTTGCTACGCAAGGGACACAAACAAGTCCAAGTATGGCAGGTCAGACTCAGCAGAGTGATCCACCGCAGACGGGTGCCAATCAACAAGCTCCGCAGCAGCCCAAAAAGCCTCGCCGTCCACTGGCCAAGCAATACGCCATGGCGGCACGTCAGCGGCGCTTGCAGCAGGATTACAACAATTACCATCATCCACTACGGGCCGAAGACATATGGATTTGCGAATTCTGTGAATACGAAAGCATATTCGGCTCACCTCCTGAAGCTCTAGTGAGGCAGTATGAGATCAAAGATAGACGAGAACGTAAACGTCTTGCAGAGAAACGACGACTACTTGAGAAGGCCAAGATGAAGGGTAGGAAAGGGAAAAGAGGGAACAAGAACGCGGCGAAGAACGTTAATGCTGCTACGCAGCCACAACCGCCCGCTCAGAAGCAGCGCTATGACCAGCAACCCGTGGATGAGGCGACAATGCAGCACCAGGGGACACAGAGTGAAGATTATCTGGCGGACGATTATGATGATGATCCTATCCCTACGCCAGCTGCTGTACCCCAAACCCCGTCGAAGATACCACAGCCAATAGTCCAGAACCATAACCAAAGCTTACGAGCTGCGATCAGCAGTAGAGGAGCCCACAATGGAATCGCTACAGTAGGACGAGCAGCCTGAAGTTGAGACATGGAATTCCACGAATTGGCCTAGGTCTGCGTTCACAGTTTTCCTGCTGGGTTGATCTGGTTTGGCTATAATGGTCTCCAACGGCACGCCGAGCTATGCATTATCCAGTCGGCTTTGGAATTGATGTAGACTTTGCTTGGAGGATCAGGTTCGAAGCTGCATGGTCGCATTTCCTTCAGATTCCGGGCACGGGCCAGTTGTACAGTTTGCATTGCTGCCATTTGCATAGCCGGCAGTTATTTTCTCTTCATTCTCCAATATGGCCCTTTTTCTTTCCTTCTATTCCGCACTAAACATTCCACTCTCCCTACCAGCATAGAGCGCAGCCTTCACTTCATCCTACTGCCACAAACGGGTAATAGAGGTGGAAAAGTCGATATTCTAGTAGATAGACTCAGGGATAGGTTACGATAGCACATAAACACTCTCCACAGTGCCAATCTGCCTCCTGAAAGTGTCAAGTTGATATGCATTGGACATCATCGTAACTGGCAGGCTTTGGAGAGATTATCAGAAGGGGACTAGCGGCGCCGCCTGAGAGTTGTGAAACAATAATCCCTTGCGAAGCCTTGCGAAGCCCAACCCAACAAGACACCCCCAGCCCGTATTCACCCAAGCAAAAATTCAGTCTACGCAACACACACACTGCTCTTGAACAGCGGTTCATTGCCCCTTGGTCGTATAATCGATCGCCATGGACCGACCGCTGGACGATGTGATATCTGATCGACAGGTATGAGCGGTCTTTGCTGCCTCAATTAGTATATACACGCCCGGTAGAGCTGACCTATCTATTAGAGAAGAAGTTATCGTGGAGGCAGGAATCGCCGTCCGAATGATTGGGCTCGTGACGACTCAAGAAAGGTACACGCTATAAAGCCCTAACCTTGATCCCTATATAGCTGCCTTGTCGATTTGGGCACGAGGCTGATCAGGAAATGCAATTACAGGTTCTTCCACCTCATCCCTCCACCTGCTGCGCCCTCAGACCCCCATCCTCGACCGTACGGAGCAGTCCCTTAGCTGCCGACGGATCGACTCGCGATATAACGATGCTATTCTACCTATAAAATGCATGTAAAAGCTGACCTAGACCTCTTCCCTGTTATGGCGACATAGATGAATGGTGGATACGATTCTACAAATATCGATACGTTCGTATTCCAGAACCCCATCCAACAATTGCCAAGCACAGACTGATTGTCCAATCTTCTACAGTGACTGGATTCACGACAAATACGAAGATGATCCTCAGGGTGCGTCCGAACTCCTATGCACTCCAAATTCAGCAACTTACAATCTCGAAGCCCGTCGACCGACTCGCGGTCCCCGTATTGCTACGGCTCGAACCGACCGATACTCTCCAGAAGCAGATCTGTATGCCACCTTCGATCCATCAAATCTCAAGGCATAACTGACAAGCACCCACAGAATCTCTCCAAGCGGCAAAATCCGCGTCGACAACCTCCACTACGACCTTACAGAAGACGATCTTGATGTACATTCCCCCCCTTCCTATTCACCTTGGCATCTCCCAATTGACGCCACACCAGGACCTCTTCACCCGCATCGGCCCTATAACAACCCTTTCCCTCCGATTCGACCGCGCCGGCCGCTCCTCCGGCACTGCCTTCGTAACCTACACCTCCCTCTCCGATGCCCGCCGCGCCATCCGCGATTTTGACGGCGCCAATGCCAATGGACAACCAATCCGCCTTACCCTTCTCCCTACCGCTCCTGCGGCAGACATTGGCATACGCGGCCGCGGAGCAGGAGCTGCCCCACGGAACCCTTTTGACACGGCTGTCAAACCTGGGAGGAGCCTTTTTGAGCGCATTGAGGACCCAGAGAGGAATGGTGCCAGTAGGGATAGGAGTCGGAGCCCGGGCGCACCAAGAAGAACGGATACGAGAAAACCGCCGCCGGAGGGAGTAGATAGGTATGTCCCTAGCGATAGGAGGAGCAGGAGTAGGAGTCCGGTACGAAGACGAAGGACGAGGACACCCGTAGGCAGGAGGATGAGCCCGGTCAGAGGTGGTGGAAGAGGGAGGGGCAGGAGAGATGGTGGGGCGAGGGAGACGACGAATGGCCGGCCGAGGAAGACGCAAGACGAGTTGGACAAGGAGATGGAGGATTATTGGACTGAGCAGCGGAAGGTGCAGGCGGAGAGTAGCGGGGTTAGAAACGGGGTTGTGGAGAATGGCGTTGCGGCGGCACCGGTGGTGATTGATGAGGATATTGATATGGCTCTGTGAGTGAGGGTATCGGTGCTTTTAGAGAAAATACGTTGCTGGGATGAAGATGCTATGTGTGTGCGGGGTGTCTGTGCGTTTGCGGCTGGGATGTCTAAATAGATTTAAAGCCTTTCTGTCCTGCTGTTGGAGGTTGCATAGCTGTGCATGGCTCTTCTCCGATTGGAAAAACTCCTCTCTACCTTTTCTCATGCATCCAAGATTTCATATTACTACAGCCATTGTGGGCTCTACAAGCTACAGCTTTACGGGAATCAGCTGACTTGTATGTACTCTTGGGTGTTGCATGTGGATTGATAATTTTATGTACATATCTGTCGGATCTTTTAAGCCCTTGCCCCAATCTTTCTGAAATGCATCTATTGCGCGATACATATGGGGTATCATCAAAGAACAGTCAAGAAAAATCCCCTGTAGACCCAATCAATAAACCCCCCAGCAAATGTGCAACCTCCTCGCCGCTGGCTTCCTTTGATTACCTCCACAATCCATATGGTTCTGAGCAGAATTTCCACAATTTTACCGTCCCGTCCTCACTCCCCGTAGCATAGAGCTTCCCGTCGGGCGCGAAACTCACACTCCAAATCGGTCCGTGGTGCCCTTTGTGCACTTCCATTTCTCCCTCCCCGTCGAAATCGTAAACCCTCACCCATGTATCTCCGGCCCCGCCCGTGACAAACTTCCTCTGCTCCGCATGCATCGCCACGCTCGCAATTTCTGTTTCAAATTTGACAGACTTGAGCAGTTGCCCTGGGGTAGTGCCGGAAAAGAAGTATGCGTTCTTGCCGGCGGCGATGGATAAAGAGGGGGTGCTGCTGAAGGAGTCGAGCTCGCAGCTGCCGACGGGGGCGGCGAGGGAGTATGAGCTTACGGGGGTACGGGAACGGAGATCCCACCAGCGGACAGTGCGGTCGTCGGAAGCGGTGATGATGATGTTGAGGTCCGGGCCCCAGACGATGGATTTGATAGGGCCTTGGTGGACGCCCGGGCCGATCTCATGGCTTGGTGGTGGTGGAGGAGTTGTGGTGGAGCCGTTTTGGATGGGGGAGGTGGGAGAGGAGGAGGCGCTGTTTTCGCCGCTGCCATTAGAGGTGGAGCGGGAGAGGTCGAAGATGCGGAGCTTCTTTTCAAAACCGCCGGTTGCCAGGATTTGGGGGCGAGGTTGTGAAGGGAAGGCGATAGCGCGGACGATGTGGGAATGCTGGAGGGTGTGAAGGCACTCGCCGGAGTGGGTATCCCAGACTTTGCTATTGGGCCGATTTAGCTTATAGTTTGGTAGTTCTTGTGGAGAGATCATCTATACGCTGAGAAGTCTGCGGACCCCGTTGCGGCTAGGGTTGCGTCAGACGAGAGACGAGCTTGCCAGACTGCACCTTTGTGCCCAATGAATGTACCAATCCTTTGCTTCGTGAGCAGTTGTAATTCAAGGCTGAATTGGATCTACCTACCAGTCGCCGGTGATGCCATCCCGGAGCATGGGATTGTTGTCTACCGAGCCTTAGCAGGTTCTCTTCTGATTATGATATCTACCATACCTTTGCAAGCAGAAATTAAATAGTACTGGTCGTCATCCACGACAGAGGAGAAGCTCAAGTGGGTGACAGGGCGGGAATGTCCATGGCAGGTCAAAGGAACGGCTTTTGGGGTGCGTTCTAGTAAAGTCAGCGTTGAAGTATAGAAGTCTGCTGAGCTTGAGACTCGATGATCGTCCTTTTGAGATATCTACAGAAGGCGGTGGGGTCAGAGCTCACCTGAAGCCATAGTTGAGGTCTTATGTGATATTGTAAAGCAAAGAGACCAGATATATAATCAAGGTATCGCCTCTATTGTCTGACAGAGCTTTGAGAGAGAATCAATTGCACAAAGTAATAGATGGAGATTGTAGTGTCGGGACGTATCTTCAGTGTAGGTGTTAGGCCGTAAGTGATCGTTAAATCGTGAGGTCGTATCTTGAGGATGAGTATCCAAAGAGCTGAACGAAGGTCTGAAAGCCTTTCACACACCCCCAGACTCAACAACGGCAAGACTCTCTTGCGTGCAGTGTTTACTCGAAGAATGGAAGACTGGAAGTTTAGGCGATGAAGGACAAGGATGAGGGAGATTGCCGCGGTCCGTCATCCTGCAGAAAGCAGTACTCTATCAATCTGCATCTTCGTTACCACAATAAGATCTTTCTTTGCGTTAAATACTATATAATACATATACATTCGAAGATGTTCAAGACATGTAACATCATCTGGTTCTGATGTGGAAATACTGATGGGATTGGTCGTGCAGAGCGCAAGGCTCAGAACCATATCAATTCTGCCTATAGCTCGTATGTTTTGTGATCTTGCTACGTGCGGAGGTCTCATGAGTTCGAATGGTACTTCTGATTGCTTGTGACAAGTTGTGCGTGCTGTTGGTGAGATCTATGCTATCCTACGCAGAATCTGCCTGATCTGTTTTCATATTGACACAATGCATGCTGTATATTTCTCATGCCAGCTCAGCAACACATTTGTATGTCCTATGTCTGTCTGTTATGCATGGTCTTACGCGGGCTGTACCCCTATCATGTTTCTATCTTGACCCAGCTCTGTGTCTGTAGCTGCACGATTCATTGAGTCGTGCACCGGCGACGGCAGCATGACTTAAAGTCATTCTACTCTTGTAGGAGTAGCCAGGATCATCAATTTACTCACTATTCAATTTTTCATTTTTCATTTCGTATATCACAGTAACAACTTTGTTCAGGTAAGCTGCAATGGTTAAGAAATTTAGTCCTTTCGCCCAACGCCAATTGTATTCTCAATACGAAACATCTGATCGTCTCAATACTTTCTACTTGTCCTTTAGTTCAGCCGAAATACCACAGCAGTGAGATCGCCGAATCCCTCAACATCATCACCCAATCTTGTCCGCTGACACGATTGGCGCACCATTTTCATCGACACGAACTAATTCCTTCTCCTATTCGATCGAGCTAGTAAGGCTCAGCTATCCCTGCTGTTTGTCTTTGGGTGTTTGTCCCTGGTTTGCAGTTAGGCTGTGGGGAACAAAGACCTTTTCAGTAGAGCTCGTTGGTAATATCAAAGCACCTCACACCCCATCAACATAAGAAAACCGATCAAAGGGATGCTTTCTCGGGTCACCATATACAAAAGAATTGTGATGGACACAGCTTTCGTCCTACGGAGGTTGCCAAGAATAGAATGAAATATTTTGTCATCCGCAAGACGCAACCATGCAGCTGGTAAGACATCTGAAGTTGGAAAAGCATCAAACAATTATCTTAACTGCTATTCTATTTGTGCTTAGTCGCTCCACCTCGGTTTCAACGCAGAAATACCAAGCTTGAAAATATCCTCGAAGGACGAGGCATGGGTCGGAGAAGGGAGCGGCTCCCTCGAGTGCTACAGCTTTTCCGTGTTCCGCCTCGCAACCTTCAGTACCGTGAGTACTTCAGTCTACGCGAGTCGCAGAGTGAGGAGGCATTAGAGGTCCCTCTATCGTATGAAGTGTTCTTAAAGCCATTGGAGAACGAAATACACCCTCTTTTTCTGAGGGGGCATTGGAGCTACGAAGTGAATTCCAATAACAGTGTCTGGAATACTCTCGATCCTGTTCTTAGAATAGCATCCAGATTCGTTTCCGAAGATGCCTTGATGCAATTCTTCTACAACCTAATCTTTGCATGGAAAACTTTACCGGAACCCTTGGCAGGTTGCAATTGCCCTCTAGGTCATTCACTGTAGGTTCTCCTTTGACGGCTGAACAGCTGCAACTGACACAATTCTGGCTTCAAGACTTAGGCTTCAGAAACCACAATATTGCCTATGAGTTTTTCAGAGGGACAAGGACTTCTAATAAACGTTATGGCTATTGTGACGCAGAAGTCTGGGAGAAAACGAAGGGTCTTGGAGGGGATAGCAATGTGCAGAATTTGCCTTAATCAGGACTTCTCGATAATCTCCATAATCATGACAACGGGCTTCTGTCACTTACTCCATGTAGCATCCTCAAAGTGCGATTAAAACTAGCCATTACTGTCATCCACGAGCTCGTCCACTCCATCTACAGCCTCATCAGTCCCAACCTTTACGAACCATACTTCATGGATCAGCAGACCTCTGGACTGGGAAGAACTTGGGAGTGCTGGATGTTCGGACGCCGGGTTTTCTTGCAAGGGAGATACTTCGACAGCCGAGCCGGCCTTTTATTGGAAGATTGGCCTGGAATCAACTTGGACGTCACACGGATAACTGGGACAAAGAGGTGGTGGCTGCTCAGCATCTGGATTCTGCGAATTCACTTCCGTCTCTTCCTTGGGTAGACCAGGCAGCGCCTTGGAGGGGACCGTTGGTGGATAGCATGACGACTTGGGCGGTACCCATGGATTATATGACCAAGGTTCAGAAGGAAGAATTTTAGGAAAGGGAGCTCGGGTTGAGCGGAGTGAACGTTCTGCGTATACCAAAAGCCTATGGCACCAAAACGTTCGTTTACAATGTCAAGGAAGTTATTCGAGGGGCCAATCGACGAAGCACTGTTTTCAGAACGAATGTTGTTCTGCCATTCATAAACGCATTATAATCACCTTAACATTCTCATACCCTACATGATTGATCCTCCAGTGCTGGTCGGTTGGCAGGCATTAGGTTGTCTAAAAACCATGACTAAGCGTGATATGCTCAGTGTATTGCAGTTGCCTCAGGCAATATTGCAGCCCATGATATTGAGCGCATCAACATGTTATGGCTATATTTGTATAACAAACCACTACTAGTACCATCCATTTTAAAGTATCTTGTGAATACTGCTATGTAACAACCAAGGGCTACGAAGTTTGATACGTAGACGATAATAGGCATCAAGTCTCTCTTATTCCCTTCTGTCCTTCGTCACACATCCATAACTGCGGCCAAAATGGGCGATTACAAGCTTTCCGCTTCGCTTGAGGAACACGAAGACGACGTAAGCTTAGAACCAGAAACCGAACCTGCTTCACAGTTAATCAAAGTAGACTCTGACCTCGAGCTAGGTGCGTGGCGTGGTATACCCTAATCCCAGCTTCGTCCTCTCCGCATCCAGAGACGCAACAGTCCGGTTATGGAAGCTTCTTTCCACCAGCCCCCCAAAATATGACTGTTCCATATCTTCTCATGGCTCAGCGTTTATCAATGCAATTACATATCTCCAGCCAACACCGACGTTCCCAGAAGGCCTCGTGATATCCGGCGGGAAGGACACAATAATAGAAGTTAGGCAACCGGGGAAACCACCTGACGATAACGCTGAAGCATTGCTTCTTGGACATAGCCATAATGTGTGTGCATTGGATGCTAGTGCCGAGGGCGACTTTGTAGTCAGCGGCAGTTGGGATGGGTCAGCAAGAGTGTGGAGAATAGGGAAGTGGGAGTGCGAGGCGGTGCTCGAGGGACATGAGGGGAGCGTGTGGACAGTACTGGCATATAACCAAGAGACTATTATCACAGGTGTGGCTATTCAAGGAACATAGAATGTTACACATGCTAACCAGAAGCTTAGGATGCGCCGACAAGCACATCAGAATATTCAGTCCTTCGGGAAAGCTGCTGCACACAGTTAAAGCAAGCACAGACGTTGTGAGAGCGCTTTGTCGAGTACCTGCAGACCATCCCTCGAAAGCAGACTTTGCCTCTGCCGGTAATGACGGAGTTATTCGACTTTGGCGTCTAGATGGACGTCAGGTTGGCGAACTTCACGGTCACGAGAATTTCATCTACTCCCTAGTAAGCCTACCCAGCGGTGAGCTCGCTAGCTCGGGCGAAGATCGCACAGTTCGTATATGGAGAGGAAGCGAGTGCGTACAGACCATTACACACCCTGCCATATCAGTATGGGGGGTGGCGGCGTGTTCAGAAAACGGGGATATTGTCAGTGGCGCTAGTGATCGCAAGGTCCGAATCTTTAGCAGAAGAAAAGAACGACAAGCAGAACCTGAAGTTATTCAAGCGTTCGAGGATTCTGTTAAGTCATCTTCAATCCCTCAACAACAAATGGGCGACGTGCAGAAGGACAAGCTACCAGGCCCCGAATTCTTAACGCAAAAGTCGGGGACCAAGGAAGGTCAAGTAGTGATGGTCCGAGAAGCGAACGGCTCTGTGGGGGCGTACCAATGGTCGCAAGGAGCGCATGAGTGGTTAAGCGTGGGCACTGTCGTGGATGCCGTTGGCAGCAGTGGCCGAAAGGTTGACTACGCTGGCAAGTCCTACGACTACGTCTTTGACGTTGACATCGAAGACGGTAAACCACCTCTCAAGCTCCCCTTTGATCTCTCCCAAAACCCCTACGAAGCAGCTACCAAATTCATTCAAGACAACGAGCTCCCAGCTACCTACCTAGACCAAGTCGCCAACTTCATAATCACCAACACCCAAGGCGCCACTCTCGGTCAAACCTCCCAACCCCAGCCGGCTGGCTCGGACCCTTACGGCATGGAAAATCGTTACAGACCAGGCGATGCCGCCTCTACATCCTCTCCAGCCCCAACCCCTGCAACGACGTCCCGCCCGAAAGTTCTCCCTCAAACCACCTATCTCAGTATTAAAACTGCAAACCTTCGTACCATCCTCAAGAAAACCCAAGAACTAAACCAACAACTCATAAATGAGGGCTCCAAAGACCTTTCCTTAAATGATTCCCAGCTCTCCACCTTATCCAACTTAATATCTTCGCTCGAAACCCTCCTCTCCGGCACACCTCCCCAAGCCCAAATTCCACCGGACAGCATTCCACTGGCCCTTCACATCGCCACCGCATGGCCACCCGCCTTTCGCCTCCCTGGCCTCGATCTCCTTCGCCTCCTAACCGCTTCTTCGTCCCTACCAGCATCCTATACCACATCCACAAACCAGGACCTCATCGCTCTATTGGCAGAAAGCGGCGTGTTTGCCGATAAAGACCGACCGAACAACATCATGCTTGCCACCCGCACCCTCTCCAACCTTTTCGAAACTCCTAGGGGAAGAGAGCTCGCAGACCTTAAGTTCGATCAGACATATCAGATGGTGAAAGAGGCGAGCAAAGGTAGCACAAATCGGAATCTAAAGATCGCGGCCGCAACGCTGTGGGTCAACTATGCCGTGCTACTGACAAGCGCAACCCACTCAGAGCTCCCTTCAAGTCTCGATCGTGCCATCACACTCCTAGATGATCTATCGATCTTGCTTAGAACAGCAACAGACTCCGAAGCCGTATATCGGGCGCTCGTGGCAGTGGGGACATTGCTGACACTCGGCGAGGATGCTACAATGGCGGCGAAGGATGTTTATGATTACGCGGGTGCGCTGAAGAAGGCGGAATCCACAGTCAGAGAGCCGAGGGTTAAAGGGGTGGTGGCGGAGATTAGAGAGGCTTTGAAGTAGAGTAGGGGACGACGGTGATTAGTTGACTGAGTGGGGCCATGGGGATTTATGTGCGGCTGTGGCAATAGATAGCTCTAAGGAGGGAAGAAATACCAGACATTCTCACAAAGATGAATGAGCCTTGCATGCTTCCGCTAGAACAAAAAACCAGTCTCAGGTAAGCATATTCAAGACCCGCAGGTGTGTCAAAAGGCTCCATTCTATACGCTATTGCTACATGCACTCGTCGCGCCTATCTGACCTAGAACGGACGCATACCACAAAGAGAAGTGCAGAAGAAACCATCCCTGTCGGTCCCTATCGGTCCTTGCAAGCATCCAGGGGGCTGAGAGGCTTACCAATCCATAATCTTCCGGCTGAAGGCACAGGCAGAATGAAGACATGAGCGTCGAGACACTCTCGAAAATCTGCTCCCTGCTCTAGTGACAGCGTTTGCCCAGATCACTATCGCCGTTGTCACGAACCTCTGTTATTTTCCTCTTACTCCCTAAAATCCATCATTTCGCAGAGACCCCCCCCCCCCTTACACTCACGATATCAAAAGCACCTCCTCCGATCCAGTCTTCACTCTCTTCACCCTATTAACCTCCTCAATCGCCTCTTTGTCCCCTTCGGTAAGCGCGTTCCTCCTCTGCCTACCCCAGAGCTCGGCCCCGTCTTCACCCGCGATCAGCTCCTGTATCTCTCCTTCTTCCAAGCCACTGAGCTCTTCAATCTTGGCCCCAGCCTTCTCATCTTCTTCGTCTTCAAAAGGTCGTTTCCTAGGGCTAATTCTCACAGCCTCCAACTGTTCGTGCAATCCTTCGTCATCTTTGTCCGCGCTCCAAAAGTCATCCGGATCGGCGATATCTTTGTTTTCCTTGTCATCATCGGGTTGGATTTCGGGGTCTGAGTCATCGCGTTCGTCATCGGCGTCACTGGATCGGGTGGTCTTGCGGTAAAGTTTGTTGCCCGGCTGGGTGCTCAAGGCAGCAACGGTTTCTGCAGTTTCGCGGTCCTGAGGGAACAACGAGGCTGTTGGGTGCGGGGTTGGTGGTCGGAGTTTCGTAGACACTGTGCTACTACTCATGAGGGGTTGATGGTCTTTGGCTAATCGAGGGCCGGCGGGAATATTCTCTTTCATGGGTTTTACGATGTTATTGACAGGATTGTGCGGCCCTTTGGGTGGGAAAATATTGGTAGTCATGTATGCTTTCGTTAAAACGGGTGGATAGTAGGCAAATTCAGTGCTTGATGTCGAGGACGGCGTGACCGAACGACCACCACCTTTCTCGTCCTCGTTGGGAGAGGATGCGTTTGAGTGACCTTCTATGATGTCTTCCTGCCCGGAAAAGCGAGTGGTTTTGTTGCCATGCGGGACGCTAATCCTATGGCCAGCTTTCGGAGGAGCCAGAGGAAGTGGAACCAAAGCTTGGGCTTGACTACCAAGCTGGGGGGTTTTCTCTCTCAGCGCAACAGCTTTTGTATCACGATATCCGTCGTTGCATGTAAATTCTGGTTCAGAGTCTTTGAAGGTTTTGTCCCGTACGTTCTCTTCATAGGCCTTGCCTTTATGCTCTGTTGGCTTGGTGTTACCCTGATTTCCACGAGCTATACTGAGAGGTGTTGTGTCGGTCAACCCTGTATTCAATACTCCCAATTTCCTAGGTTTTGTCTTTTTCTTTCGAGGAAAGTCGATGAAATTGAATTTCTCTAGTCTCTCTATTGAATAGTGTCAGAGCAAATATTCAGTACAGTATCTTGGATCGACCCACCTTGGCTTCTGTAAAAGAATTGGAATGTAGCATAGGTGCCCTCTCCACGCTTATAAGGATAATAGTCTACCACGCAGATTGGCTGCCGTGGTAGGGTCCCTACATGAGCAAGTCTATAACAGTCAGTGATCATATGACCAGGGAGGCCAAATGCTAAAGTACCCAGTAGTATGTGTAATCTCTCGCTCAATGCCATCCATGTCGAATTCATCTTTCTCGCCTTCTCTATGCTTTGCCTGATAGTCCGACTCACTTTTTTTTCTCCCAAGCTTGACCCGCTGAAGCGTAACAACTATTTGTCCGACTTTGCCAGTCTGCTCTCTCCTAGGGCCAGTCTCTGCACCCAGATTGGCCGAGTTCAGACCCCTCACAAGAGCGTCTTCCTGTGGTTCGTCGAAGTTATCGACTGCAAGCCCGTTTTGCGAAATAAGTAGTTTTCCAAACGAAGCCTCTATTCCGACGTCTCTGAAGACCCAGGCATGCTCCTTCATACTACCGTCATGACCCTGTACCCAGCGTGATTTGAATCTAACTTTGCCGTCCGGAGGTGCGAAATCGGGATCACTCGGATCGAGGTAGATGATGGTCCTACGCTCCGGTATCTGGCGACCATCCACGTAGAGGGATGCAAGGAAATCATATGCTGGTGGGCAAGGAGAGTCATAGCGTTTGCGCCGTCGAGGTGAGGATGAGTAGGAAGAGCTTCTGGGTTTGTAGGTCGATTGTGACTCGCCGCGTCTGTCAAAACAATCATCGCTGGTGTTGGACCACGCACGTCTTAAAGAGGAAGCATTTGGAGAATGAACATCAGTGCCAACATATGGGATCTTTGGCTGAATGGAGACCCGGAAAGGCATGTCTGTAGTTGACTGGATATATGCGGATACTTTGTTCTGACTTCGCAGTCGTTGCATGCCCCATTCCTTGAGAGCATTTCCTCGATCATCTGTGACGTTAACAGTAACGTCCCGTAGTTCAGGCATTTTGGTTGGGTCCTGGTTAGCTAAATAATGAAGCGCCTGCGAATTCGAGCGAGGGTTGTGGCAGCCGATGATTGTGAAGAATATCCAAAGAGTCAAGAAGCCTCTGCAATGTTCGATTCTGTGGCACCATGTTCATCAGTCTTGCTCTCAGCCACGAAACAGTGTCATAACATGAACGCTTACCTTCACGACATATCAAGGTGAGCAATGCTATCGCAACGAATGATCTCGAATTGAGGAATCGTTTTGAAAGCACAACCCATCCGACCTTCGCGATTTACTGATATTCGCGTGATTGATGGAAATTTCGAGGTTAACAAAGGTAGATCCAATTTTTGTTGAAGGCTCACCGGACACCCCTATACAAGCTTCAGCTACAACACAGTAATTGTACCGAGGTCGTCTTGTCAGGCGAAGCCGAATAGTTGTTCCCAACAATAAGCAAGATTTGGATAGAGCCAAATACGTGAATGGGTCCTTGACTGGCATATGGTATCATGCGTAAAGATGGTCTTCTCAAAGAAGAAGTCGCGATACTACAATATTAAGACATACATGCCTTACTCTACCTCACAATCTGATTCGCGAGATAATACAAAACAACAACAATGTTACAATGAATGCGATTCTATAATTGGCGCACTAGCAAAAGGTCAAGAGAGAATACTATGCGAATCGGACACAATCGTGTGGCATCAACGATATTGACTTAAGAATTCACCTCCATACTCCCTTCGTTATGCCAAACCAACTCGTGGGATATCATGCGCATTAGGTCTCATAAACCAAGGCATCCATATCCAGCAATATGTCCCTTCCCAGCACCTCCTTTTCTAAATCGTACATGTTACAGTCCAGATTCCCATTACTTTCCAACACCAATCTCATAACCCAACAGGACCTCCGTAGAGTTCCCTTCCCATCCTCTATTACCAGCCGTGGAAATCATATACCCACAACTTGGATCAATATATAACTGAGAGACAACGCCAGTTCGATGGCCAGGCACGATGAGGAACGGAACTGTAGAATGCTTGAATGTTTGCTGTTGCTCTAGATCGTAAAGTCGTAGAATGTCATAAGATGCGCTTTCATACGTCAACACTGATCATCCTGATAAAGCCTGGACGACTTACCATATCAGGTGTCGTCCATTAGGCATAGCTCGAACTGCACTAACTGGGCCACTACCATTAGGTAACTTCAAGCTTCGTTCTACGCCCCGAAGTCCTTTGTGGAGGCTGTATTCCTCGACCGTGCCGTTTCGGCGACCGGCATAGATGTAATTTCCATCGGGTGACCAGCAGGCATTCATGGACCAGGGCGGCACATTTCGGGGTGGGATTTTAGCTATGGGCCTTGACTGACGCTTGTCCCATACGCGTAGACTACCATCGAATGAAGCGGCAAGAAACGTCGATTCTACAGTCGACAAAGCATCCGCAGATGCTGCCGCGGAACTGTCTTGGGCGTCAAGTTTTGGGGGCACTTCTTCAGCGTGAGGCGTTGCAGATTCGACGCAAGGCAGTCCATTAACTGCACTTTCAGATGATGGGTTCTTGGTAGCTATTCGGCTGCTTGAAGGCTCTTGCTCCGATGCTGACCCGTCTTTGACGTTTCCATTTTTAAGTGGCAGGGTGGTGGTATCGGGTGCATCGACCATGTTGACATCATGTTCTGCATTTTCATGTACTTGTTCTTGAACACCATTAGCAACCGCCTTCGAAAATTCGTCGTCATCATCATCAACGAAGTTGCCCCCTGAAGGGGCCCCAGCCTCGCCATCTTCATTATCACCAAAGAGTGAGTCGGCATCATTACCGCCGAATAGCGAATCTGTGGGAGATCCTGCCTCGTTTGCATTATCATCTCCTGTAGACTGAGGATCAGGATCCATGCCGTGATCAATGCCATTGGTTAAGACACCGTTGACGCGGGGCTTATCAGAGTTATTCGAGGAGAGAGTACTACTGGCCACGACCACGTCGCCTAAGGCCTCAGGTACTGGCAGACTCGACAAAGGCCGGATCTCAAGCGCTGAGATCTGACCCCCACTGCCTTCGAAGGTGCGCTTTATTTGCCCCGTATTTAGATCCCAGTCGATTACGCTTTTGTCCC
>JAABUL010002509.1_pt1 | contig 30129 bp, 53 predicted proteins | sample 5559151 | NCBI WGS metagenome assembly JAABUL01 (sample SAMN10711876, study PRJNA513368) | rock metagenome | isolation source: Antarctica rocks | place: Antarctica: Victoria Land, Pudding Butte sud
AGTGTTTGGCAGCGGCGCAGCGCAGCCAACGCAGCAGCCGGTGGCTACCGACACAGCGCCGGCCGCGGCGGCGGAGTGCGTCGACCCCGACGCATTCCCGAACTCGATCCTGGCGTGATTTTTTTTTTTCGACTGCTGGCTTTTTCAGCTTCTTCGTTTGAATTTTGTCGACTTTTCCTGAGGTGTTTCAGCTTCAGTGGCGGTCAGGAAGGGATTAGTAACATGATTAGTAACATCGTGTTATTAATTTATTAATTACAAACACACCGAGGGAATTAATCTGCCCACACTGGCTAGTGGCTACCAAGCTGGACTGCCGGGATTTCCGCTGTTGCACTAGTGTCCCCTGCACAGCGGGGCTCAGTCATGTTTAGTCATAGGAAAACCCTGAGACAGGGTGCCCCATCTAGTGCACCACCTTGACATACATATGTCCTGTCCGTCCAGAAGTGCGACTCTAGCAAATCTGTCGTTGTTTGGCAGTATCGATGGTGGTCTATTAAGGTTGTGGTAGTCGTGGACTTCCCTCACTCACTGTGGCGGAAATCTGGTACCTGACGTCACTGTCTCCAGCGAATTGTGTATTGTCGTGTTGCATCACTACAAGCCGCACCGTGCATGGGAAAGGCGATGGCTCAAAAATCGCCAGACACGGAGCAGGAGGCTCAAGATCATGCGGAGCCCATGGAGTTTCATCGCCGGAGGAGCAGCGCGGATGGCGTAGCAGCCATGCGCAGCCCTCACAGCTCGGGGCGCATGTCGTCCTTCGAGCGGCAGCGCAGAAGCTTCACATCAGCACGGAGCTCGTTCCAAGGCTCACGAGGGGCCAAGGACCAGGAGGAGGACGAACTTCGGTGGGTTTTCGGAGTACTGCATGCCTGGCCGCGTGCATGTCCTGCAACGCATGGTCCGCCTGCAAATGAGGGTTCTTTCTCGGAGTTCGATTGATGATGCATCTCACACCATGGACGAGGGCCTTCCGGATGCCTTGAGCCAGTAGTGTGGCGCTGATTAGTCATGCCAGGAAAGCTGTGGCAGCCGGGTGCGCCTGCTGATCAATCAGCAGTATTTGCTGGACCAATGCGGGGATCTGCCGTGGGTTGCCCTGGTTTCATGACTATTGCCATATGCCGCCTAAGCCGCGCAGTTGCTGCTGCAGCACCTGCCACCACCCCTGGCGGCCCGCCGTCATGCCGGCATCCTCAATCCCTCACGCTCAGGCTGTCTATCCGCGCCGCAATGCAGGACGGCGGCTGCGGACGCGTACCAGCGCTGGCGTTCCGGCAGCGGCGAGGGCGGCAAGCCGCACCGGATGGCGCTCATGCGGGCGGAGGGCGGTGAGAAAGGCTCCTCCGGCAACATCAGGGAGTTTGACGTCAAGAAGATGAAGGTAAGCGCTGGAAACTGAGCGATGCGGTGGGAGATCATTCGGCCACGTCTCTGTTCTGACTTTTTTTGCAAGGGCGGTGGCGGCACGCAATATGGCGGCGCGGCTCTTGGCGTCTGCAGGCGTGCAAGGCCCGCCCTGCGGAGCACCTATCAAGCTTCATGGCCGTCGATAAATGATTTGATGGCCGTCACCCTGTGCATTGCGGTGCATGAGCATGCGCTGTCGTTTCCATGCCGTCAGGTGGACGACCACAAGCATGTGGCAGCAAAGGCGATGGCAACGGAGGATCCAGACTACCAGCCGTTCCTGAAGCGTCTGCATGAGCGCATGGAGAAGTGCGCCCGCCTGCTGATGACATGCATGTTACTACTTCTCTGTGTGTTGACGAACTGCACGGGTCTGGTGGATCGTGAAGCACATAAAGGCTGTATGCCCTGCGTCCACTCCACCAGGGGTCCCCAGAAAAGCGATATTGGGCCGGATGCGTCTCTCGCTGGCTGAAGCAGGTGCCTGCTGCCGTGCAGGGTGGGCATCTCGCTCAGCAACGTGGAAGTCCGCTGGCAGGTGAGCGATCCTGACGGGCTCCGCATGTGCTGCACTGTATCAAATACCTGCAACGATGCACACGAGCGTCGCCGCCGCGAGCGCCGCCGCTGCAAGGCCCGCGAGCGCCCCCGCTGCGGCCGCAGCGGTGCATGCTGCCAGATGTTATGGCTCATCTGAGTTGGCGGCATTGTGCAAGAGGGAGAGTAATCAAGAAGGACCAACAAGAAACGAGTTTGACTTTCGCGCAGGACCTGGACATCGAGACGGATGTGTATGTCGGCAGCCGCGCGCTGCCGTCGGTCACCAATGCGTTCCTGGACTACGCCCAGGTGTCGCTCTCTTGAGACGGTGAATGTCAGTGTCAGTCACATGCTTATGCTATATTGATTGGCTTTACCGTTAAAGGCTCTAAATTTGCTGGAGGCATGAGGGCTCGCGGTATGGGAGTGGAAAGGTTGTTGACACGATAACAGCAAGGAAGGCATGTGCCTATCGTGTCGCGTCCCCTGACACGCTTCCCGGACTGTGCAACAGGCGCCATTCAAGCTGCTCGGCCTGAAGTTCGGCGGCAAGCGCAAGTTCCCGATCCTGAAGCAGATGAGCGGCGTTCTCAAGCCGGTAGGGTTTGGCAGCGCTGCCATCTGCCAGTATGAAATGCTGGTTACTGCTGGACGCAAGTTTCAAATGGACGTTTCGGCAGCTCATGGATGGCCTCTGACACCATAAGACTGTGCTGCGCATCACAATGCAAGAATGCAGTGAACGCAGTACTATTGGACGCATCTGTCTGCTGAGGTCCCCGAGCTCATGGACGAGACTCTGGCACCAACCGCTTGTGCCGTGCGGCCAACAGCACCATATTGTGCTGTGCATTTCAAACGCAGGGCCGCTTCACGCTGCTGCTGGGGCCGCCGGGCAGCGGCAAGTCGACGCTGCTCAAGGCGCTGAGCGGCAAGCTGGACATGGGCTCCCTGCGGGTGAAGGGCGATGTCACCTACAACGGCCACACGTGCGCGGCCTTTTGCCATTGGTGCATGATCTAAACACTATGCTTTGCGTAGTGCTTGTTGTGAAGTTTCTTGGCTTCAGGTGGCACCACTCATTGAAATTTCTTGGACTACTAAAGTCCGTCCTCAAAACCTTTAATCCCAAGGTTTCAGGCGGTTCTGTGCAGGCTGGACGAGTTTGTGTGCCAGCGCACGAGCTCTTACATAGAGCAGCGCGATGTCCACATCGCTGAGCTGACGGTGAGTTCTGCAGCAAAATTCCTATATGAGGTTGCATCATGTCATTTTTCTGGCATCAGTTCCAGACTCCTCACGTTTTCTGGCGTCAGTTTCAAACACCTTGCGTTTTTTTCAACGTGAGGTGTTTGGCACATTGTGCTGCCGCTTGCTGACATGTTCCGCTGGAAGGTGCACACATCAACCCATTGATATGCTGCCAGGTGCGGGAGACGATGGACTTTGCGGCACGCTGCCAGGGCGTGGGGCACAAGGGGCGGGAGCTGGAGACTCTCATGGAGGGGGAGGCGGAGAACGGTATCGACCCCGACCCCGAGATTGACGCCTTCATGAAGGTGCGCGCAGTTGATTGATGGATCTGGCTTTGCTGCCATGTTTCGTTTGCGTAGTTCTGTTTCTGATGTTCCGTGCTGTATCGTTCACGTGTCGGGATGTGACTAACACGTCCAAGGTGTGTCTCGGCTGGATCTATGCAGTGTGCCATAGCGCCGTCTGCTGCAGGCTAATGTCCTGTGCATCGCCCCAGTTGCAATCGCAGCAGATTGCAGCGGCAGTGGTGCCTTTGGTGCAAGCAGGTCTGTGTTGGCTGCAGGCGGAGGCCCAGGAAGGATCGCGCTACTCGGTGGTGACCGAGCTCATGCTGCGGCTGCTGGTGCGCACGCTTCCGCCTGCTGTTTTGTTTGAGTGTTTCTGGTTCGTTTGCAAGTTTGCAATGCCTGGTCCAGCTCAGCACTGCTGCATCAGAAGAAAAAACGCCACAGCAGGCCAGCCCTCGTTGACGCGCCTGGCTCCGAGAACCAAATTTTAAACCCCAATTTTGTCCATGCGCAGGGCCTGGACTACTGCGCCGACACGCTGGTGGGCAACGAGATGGTGCGCGGCATCAGCGGCGGCCAGAAGAAGCGCGTCACGACAGGTAGTCCAGGATTCAAAACGAGTTGTTGGTGATGCTCAGAGCTCAGAATGACACCTTGGGCTCAGTGGAAGTGTGTACCCAATAGTGGTGGTCCTTCCCTACTACCAGAGAGTCTGCCTCACAGTTCAGAGATGCCGGTATTGATCAAGGGTCGTGGAATGGAATGCAGCGGAGATGACGGTGGGACCAAAGAAGACGCTCTTCATGGTGCGCCCCCGCCCGCCAGTATCTCAGGAAGTTCTGCGAGGCCTGTTGCCGTATGTCCCAGCTGCACACGACGTTCTCTTGCCCTGTCACATGGGTAATTCGCCGACAGCATTCATGGGCGGTGCGCAGGACGAGATCTCTACCGGGCTGGACTCCAGCACCACGCACCAGATCACGCAGATCCTGGCCAACTTCTGCCACATCCGCGACGCCACCATCCTGCTCGCGCTGCTGCAGCCCGCCCCCGAGGTGCCCAGAGTTCTGATGTGCAGCAACTCTGATGAGCTTTCAGCATGTTGCCAGCAAGGCCTTGGCATCTGCTTGTAGACAGTAATCAGTTGCCCGCCGCCTGGGCCGGTGCACCAGACTCAACGACGGCTGCATGTACCGGAAGCGACCTTGATGGCACAGTCGTTGCCAGGAAGAGCTTGCAACCCTCGTTGCAGGTGTACGACCTGTTCGACGACATCCTGCTGCTGTCGGAGGGCCACACCGTCTTCCATGGCCCCCGCGAGGAGGTGCGCTCATTGCCAGTACCTACATGTGTCGGGGCACAATCTGCAGCAGAGAAGCTGTCGCCGATGATTTTAGGTTGTGACTTTCGTGCACCACGTGCTTGCATTCATGCATCTATTGGCACTGGCGTGGGTATTATTTACGCTGCCGTGTTGCCACGCGCCCTCGCAGCGCCAAAGCTGATACTTGACCACACATGAATGCGCAGGTGCTGCCGTTCTTCGAGTCGATGGGCTTCAAGCTGCCGGAGCGCAAGGGCATCGCCGACTTCCTGCAGGAGGTCACCAGCCAGAAGGACCAGGCGCAGTACTGGGCTAAGGACGCCTCCAGCTACCGCTTCATCCCGGTACACTTACTTTAAAATATGCGTCAATATTGTTCGTTAGCAGTCGGGCAGGAACTTTCTCTTACCATCCGATTCACAGAAAGCCAAAAGCACCTCAGTGAAAAGTCGGTATAGCACAGACTAGCACAGAACTAGTCTGTGCTAGTTCATGGTTGATTCAATTGATGCAGGTGCCCGAGTTTGCGGAGGCGTTCCAGAAGACTCAGGCCGCCAGGCGCACCCGCGACGCGCTGGACATGCCGTACGACCGCGCCGCCTCGCCGGAAGGCGCCCTGGTGATTTGCATCCTTCTCATCGACATTCTGCTTGTTGTGCGGGTGTTTGGCCACCGGAGATCAGAGCAAACGACGCATTGGGAGAAGAACATCAACAACTGCATCTGCTATGAACTGCCAACTGCACCCGCATGCACCAACGTCGCAGCAGTTGTGTCAATCCAGCTGCTCTGCCGTCCATCAATTTGGCAGGGCGCTGACATGTTTGCGTGGTACCTGCGCAAGGTGAAACACAAGTACGGGCTGCCGCTGCAAAAGGCGCTGCGGGCGACGCTGCGCCGTGAGATCCTGCTGGTGCAGCGCAACAGCTTCGTCTACGTTTTCCGGTTCTTCCAGGTATGTTTGTCGTTGCTTGGTGGCCTGCTGTCGGGGTGCTTGCTGGCTGGCTGATCATGCTCGCTTCAGGCTACTCTCCGTCTCCTGGTCAACCTTTGACGCTTGACACTGTTCGACTTGCAGGTCATTCTCAATGCTTTTATGACGTCCACGCTGTTCTTCCGGACCACACGACACCCAAACAGCATCGGCGAGGTATGGAATCAATGTGACTCATGATGGCATGCAGACGATGCCTGTGCACATGCGATTACTTTCATAAGGGGTTTCCGACGTATTTACGGACGTTCTGACCTATTTCCTTGCGTCTTTACAGGCAAATTACTACCTTGGCGCGTTTCTCCTCCCATCCTTGCACTGCAACCGTCGCCTGCCCCCTTTGCCTGCACATGTGCCGCGGAAGCGCATTTTCGTAGATTTTTCGGGGTTTTCCAAGCATCTCTCAAAGTACTCGGGCAGATGCATTGTGCTCCTCGCCACACTTATTTGCTTTGTTGCTACGTGCAGGCGTCCTCTTCTTCTCGCTCATCAGGTGCCGCTTTTGCATTCCGATAATTGGCGTGTCCGGTCACCAAAGGCAATCTTTGTCAGATGGCATCACTTGTAGCACCTGACGATTAGCCGACATCCTCATGCTGTCCCCCACAGCATGCTGTTCAACAACTGGGCGGAGTTCCAGCTGCTCGTCGATCGTCTGCCGGTGTTCTACAAGCAAAGTGGGTTTGCCGATCCCTGTATGCTGGACCCGCTGCCCCGCATTGCACGTGTGCCGGCTCCACATGCATCTTCAGCATACCATCTACCTAAGTGTGCGATACTGTTTTTATAATGAGTTGTGCCGGCCCCACCAGCATCTTCAGCATACCATCTATATAAGTGTGCGACACTGATTTTACAATGAATTGTGCGTCCAGGGGACAACCTGTTCTACCCGGCATGGGCATTCGCCGTCCCGACAATGCTGCTGTCCATCCCGCAAGCCATCATTGAGTCGGCGGTCTGGTCCGGCATCGTCTACTGGGTGAGAGCTTTAAATTTGTAGTCGTGTGCAGGATCGTTGATCGCCGGCCTGGGTTCACATTCATTCACTCCCTGTCCTCGAGGTCATTTTAGACAAGGACGCTAGCGCTGAGTTTGCAACGTTTGCATGCTGCAGGTGGTGGGCCTGCAGGCATCAGCTGGCGGCTTTTTCACCTTCTGGTGACTTGACTTTGTTGCCTGCATTTTTGACACTGCTTTATTGCTGGTCATTCTGTCGAGCAGTTGACTGCAGGAAAGCAACAGGGCTTGTCGCTGTGCATCACGACCCGCGCGCCTCAGCGACACCATGCCTGACGACCACAGCTCAACGCCTTTAACTCTGCAATGCAGGCTGTTCAACTTCCTGATGCACCAGTTTGCGGTAGGCAGTTATGCAGACATGATGCGCCGATCTTGTGCTGTCGATGCGGTGGGCAGTACAGTGCTGTCATCTTTGCTGTCAAAACACAAGAAGTGTCACTCACGACCTGCGAATGTACTCGCAGGTCGCCCTCTTCAGACTGGTGCGCCCAGCGGTCGGTTGACTGGGTTGGCGCGACTGGGATAGACATGGGCCTGCTGTGTGCCATTCGCACAGCGCATCCTGGCAACCCGCTGTCTTTCGTTGGCTGCGTTTTCGCAATGTTGTGCGATCCCGTCTTGCGAATCCTTATTGCAGGTGGGCGCCGCCTGCAAGACCGCGTCGCTCGCCAACGCCGCATCGTGCGCTTCTCCTCCCTCAATTGTTCCATCTTCTGCTCCTAGACAGAACGCGGGCGGCCGAGGCACTGCGATGCCCTCCCATGCCACTGCGCCATTCCTTATCGTGTCTGCTATTCGTCACTCAGCTTGCTGTTCAATCTCCTAACATACTGCAGGTTGCTGAACAGCACACACAAATATGGCTCACTGATTGCACGCTTTCCAGGGTGGTGGTCACGCTATTCATCCTCATCAACGGCGGCTTCGTGCTGGCGCGGACCTCGGTGCGCTGTTCTGATCAACACGTGACACGTGTGACACTGGCATGGACGTTCGTTGTTACACCGTCTGTTCACGAATGCAAAGGTGCGTTGGCAAGCTTCCAACATTGCCACCCGATTGAATCTACAGGTGCGCTGGTGGTGGCGCTGGTTTTTCTACATCAACCCGCTCTCCTGGGCGCAGCGCTCTGTTGCGCTCAACGAGTTCCGGTGCGCCTGCATATCAAAACACCTTTGCTAGTCGTTGCAGACTGTCGACGGCAAGGCGCAAGTGCTTTCGCAGCTGGGGACGCTGCCACTGCCGCTGCTGGATCAGCGCTGCAAAAGCACAACAAATGCACCCGGGGGGAATCGAACAGTGCTTCAGACGAAGGGTGGTGCGCAGGGCGACGCCCGCGATGCTGCCGGGCATGCTTCCACTGGAATGCTCCTCGAGATTGCACCAGAAATGCAAGGCAATGCCCCGAATGTAACTTCAAAAATGTAGGGCGGTGCGCTGGGCTAAGCCGTGACCGCTGCCGGGCACGCATCCGGGCATGCTACCAAAAGAACGCTCCCAGAAGTTGCACAAGCTATTCAACGCAACGAACCGAACGCCACTCCAAAATGCAGGGCGCTGCAGTGGGCGAAGCCTGTACCGCTGCTGGAGACCTCTCTGGGGATGCTGCTGCTGTAGCAGCGCACGTATCAGAACGAGAGCAACCCAAACAGTAAAGCAATTTTCTGTCCTTCTAACGAGACCATTGCAACCGCAGGGCGGTGCGCTGGGCGAAGCCGGGGCCGCTGCCAGGCACGCAGCTGGGCACGCTGCTGCTGGAGCAGCGCGCGTACGAGAACAAGGAGGTTTGGATCTGGGGCGGCGCCGCCTTCATGGTGGGCGCGATCCTCATCATGGACGTCACCATCATCCTGTGCCTCACCTTCCTGCAATGTGAGATAGTCCTAGCACCATGCTTGCTGCATGCATGAACAGCGTGAAACGGTACAAATGTTGATTGTTGCATCTCATGTGCTCTAGCCGCAAGCCAGTCGTGGATGTGCTCAGCACAGAGAGATGTAGGCCACAGCAGCGCTCTATGCCGGGATGCTATCTGGTTGGAGTCTTCCGCAATATGCTGTTGATGACTGCCCGCAGCCCCGGAGCAAGCCGGCGGCCGGAGGAGGAGGTGGGAGCCAAAGAAAAGGGTTCTATCAGGCCCTTACCTTCAAACCATCCCGCAGAATGCTTGTCGTTTTAATGTCTTCTCTCCTCAACACCTGCAGCCCCGGACAAGCCGGGCGGCGGTTCGGTGCCAGAGGAGGAGGAGGAGGCGAAGCAGGCGGCGGTGGAGGGCAAGGGCTTGGCTGACGGCGGCACCACCCCGGCCATCGAGCCGCACACGCTGGGCAAGCGGGACAGCGCCTCGGCCAGCGGCCGCGCCCGGCCCGGCGCCGCATTTGGCGCGGCGAAGGTGAAGGAGTTACAGAATTGCATCTGCGTCTGCAATATTGGCTGTAGGGTGGTCTACAGCCGTTCAGAGTGCCAGCACGGAGTCTGGGCAGACCACCAATATCACAGTTTGGTCATAGGAACTATCATCAAAATTACATAAGTTCCACTCTATCATTCGTTTACTTTTCTCCCATCAGCTGAGCGTGTCCGCCGGACGCGCCTCCTCCAGCAGCAGCAAACTCGACATGGCCCTGGACACGGAAGGCGGCGAGTCGTAGGAAGTGATACTCAATCAAACAAACATGAAAATACACCGCGATTCTCAAGGTGTCCGACGGGCGTGCGTCTTCCGGCAGCAGCAACGGCGACGTGGCCTTGGACATGGACGGCCACCAGAACGACGACCGAAGCGGCGCGGACGCCGGCGTAGCGGAGGCGGCGGCCGCTAAGAAGAACATGGGTACTGGCGACAGCACCCTCCCCTTCGAGCAGCTGTGAGTAGTGGTTTTGTGGCCAACTTTTCTGAGCCTGAATCGAGAGCCCTTTGAATCTGATTCGAGATGCGTGCTCTGTGCGGCGATACGTTCACCGCCAGGAGCATACCAGCGCCGGTCAGCACCCTCCCCCTTGAGCAGCTGTGAGTGTCGTGCCCTCACGTTCACACAAGTGTCGGTGCCTTGCGTCATGCAAGACGCATTACAGCTGCCGCACGTGGCGGTTGGCGTCCTGAGATGTCGTTGGGGTCGGATCGCTGAAACATGGGAGGACAGATGTTGTTGGCTGGGTACACTTGCGCTCGGCTTCTGCTGTTGGCATCTCCTGCAACGAGGCATGTGCAGTCATCCGTCTCTGGCATGGCTCAGTGTCAGGTCATCACCCCTTAGCTGCACTTCCACCCTGAGTTTTTGAACGCTGCTGCCTCTTCTGCCGTAGGTGGCTGTCCTTCCACCACGTGTGGTATTCAGTGGACCTGCCCAACGGCAACGAACCGAACATGGAGCACCCCAAGAATGCGGAGTCCAGCGGCAAGCCGCGCCTGTACCTCCTCAATGTACGCCTTTGGTCTGCTACTGTTTTGCTTTGCTGCAAACGGAAGGCGCCCATGATCTGTCAGCAGGCTGGCGATGCCAGGACTGCTGCTGACCGCCCGTCTGCTTAGCCCTCTCTCGGCTGCAGCTCATGTTGCTTGCAGCTCTTGTGGTGAAAGTGCATGTTGGCAACCGGCACGCAGGAGCGGGCTCCTCAATCCGCTCGTTTAAGGCTGTCGACTGCGCCTCTGTAGGACTTGAGCGGCGCATAAAAAAACATCTTCTTTGGAAAATAAATTTCTTCTGGCCCAACGTGCTGATGGCGTTGACTGGCAAGACGGGCATTTCTCGTCACCCCTTGACATCATATATTCCTTTGCCGCATCTGCAGGACGTGAGCGGCGCCTTCCGTCCCAACGTGCTGACGGCACTGATCGGCGAGACGGGCGCCGGCAAGACGACGCTCATGGACGTGCTGGCCGGCCGCAAGACCGGCGGCAGCATCGAGGGCGACATCAAAGTGCAGGTGCGGCACGTGCTCTCAACACCCTCAATTACTCTGCATCAGCTGATTGCGTGAAGTCAGCATCAAAATGTCTTAGCATCAATTCCAAGTTGGATCTCGTGCTGTCACAAGCATCAAAATAGGAATGCGTACAGGAAGCAAAAGTGCTCTGTGCGAGAGTATCTCTCATGCCATTCTCATGTTGTTCACGGTGCTAAGCGTGTGGTGCATTCTGCCGCAGGGGCACCTGAAGGAGCAGGCAACCTTTGCGCGGGTATCCGGCTACGTGGAGCAGGCATGCACAGTTCCCCTGGCACAATGCAACACGCCATGTGCAACGATGCACGAACAGCAGTGTGCCCCGCGGCACCCGCAGCGCACAGCAGCCATTCGATGGCTTGAACCCCCGGCAGCGGCTGCAAGAGCAAATCTGTTCTTTTGTACCCACACTTCCCAAATGTGCACACAAAGCTGCTCAGGCTGCTGAAGGGTAAAGCAGCTAGTGGTGGCCTGAAATGGTCCGATCCTTGCACTGACACATCTATTTCTTTCCGCCCCGCAGAACGACATCCACTCGCCGCAAACGACGGTGCGGGAGGCGCTCATCTTCTCGGCGTCGCTGCGCCTCACGGTCGACAGCCTGGATAAGAAGACCATCAACACCTTCGTGGACGAGATCATGGACGTGGTGGAGCTGACGTCGCTGAAGGCCGCCCTGGTGGGCCTGCCCGGTGAGTGAAGGCATATCTCCTTTCTGCCTTGCCTTTTCTGCCTCTCCTGCCCTTACAATCGAAATGCTTCCAGCGGCTTTCGTGGACGAGATCATAGACGATGTGGCGCTGACGCTGCTGAAGGGCGCGCTGGTCGGCCTGCCCGGTGACAGTGCCTTTCGCTCATTCCTTCCCCGAGCTGAATTGTCCCGCCTTGCTTTCCCGCCCTTCCTTTGCTGCCTTTCGTTTGGTGCCTTTTCTGCTCCTTGCAATCCAAGACGTCAACGCCCTTGCATTGTCCGAGGGGTGGCCGGGCCGAGCCCTAGATTTCTGTTCCCGGCAAAGGGGCCTTGCTGCTCAGTGTCAAGTCGAGGCAAAGCTGTTGCACACCGCACTCAGGCCACCAAGCCCTGCCGGCAGTATGGTGTCTGGCAACAATGCAAGATGCACCATGTTTGACTACGCTGCGATCATCGAGTCTTCCTTGAATCGTTCTGCTTATTGTCGCCGCGCAGGCCGCAGCGGCCTGAGCGTGGAGCAGCGCAAGCGGCTGACCATTGCGGTGGAGCTGGTGGCCAACCCCTCCATCGTCTTCATGGACGAGCCCACCTCCGGTGCATACCTGCAATGACAGCTCATACTATCTGCCTGCGGCGCGCAGCAGCGCACCAAGCAAAAGCAGAAGCAGAAGCGCCGCCGAGCATGCGGCCTCTTGCCAGCTGTAATGATCCTTTCACGAAACGCGAGCGCCAGTAACAATCGCCGGGCCTCCCTGACGTCCACGCTTTCTGTACTCCAGGGCTGGACGCGAGGGCGGCGGCGATAGTGATGCGGGCGGTGCGCAACACGGTAGACACCGGCCGCACGGTGGTGTGCACCATCCACCAGCCCTCCATCGACATCTTCGAGGTGTGTTGTCGGCCGGAACCCCATGACCTTCTGGCAGCCCCCAGCCGGTCACGCATCTCTAGCTCTGTTCAGTCCTGTTCTGCTGCTGTTCAAGCCTTGGCACTGCAGGGTGTGCTCGTCCAGCGTCCACCAAGCCGGCAGTTTGCGCAGAGCTGTGTTTTGTTGTGATGCGTGTGTCTGTCGTAGGTGTGAGCATAACGTAGGGTAGCGTAGGTTTGAGCCCGAGTCGATCTCTGTCCTGTGTTGCAGAGCTTCGACGAGCTGCTGCTGATGAAGCGCGGGGGGCGCATCATCTTCCACGGGCCGCTGGGACACCAGTCCTCCAAGCTGGTCGAGTACTTCCAGGTGCAGAACTCAGATACCTGAATATTTGGCGGCTCATTGGAGGCTTTGACGCTGCATTAGTCACGGTCATCGGCCAGACCGTTCATCTTTCGGATCGGCATATCATGTCGGTACATTCTATGTGATTGTCAGCAAGCGGAAACCTTGGGTGCAAAGAACATTTCAGATCCGACTTCGCAAGGCAACCTCACAGGATCCGTGACTTGCTACCTTGAGACGCAAACAGGCCATCGAGGGCGTGGACGACATCCGGGACGGGTACAATCCGGCGACGTGGGTGCTGGAGGTGACCAACGGCGCTTCGGAGCGCAAACTGAACAAGGACTTTGCCGACGAGTACGAGGCCAGCAGCCTGTACAAGTGTGTGCTCACCACCCACAATCTCAACTTCTTTCTGGGATTTCGCCGGATGCCTGGTGGTGCGGAGTGCCGCTCGGCACCTTTCGCAGGGCTCCCTCCCTGTGTCGGCTTCATGCCTGGAAGCTACCATGCTGGTTTTGGCGCACCGCTGGGCTGTCGAGCCGCTCCTGGCGACGCGTATGTGCTGGCGCACACACACGGTGGCGTGGGTACCCAGCCAGCCGACTGCCATTGATCGCATCCTCCGACTGCAACCTGAACCACTTCACAAAACCCTGCAGGCGCACGGAGGGCCTGGTGGAGGAGCTGAGCGAGCCGCCGGCGGGCAGCAAGCCGCTGGATTTCCCCAACCGCTACAGCCGCAACTACATGCAGCAGTTCCGCATCTGCCTGTGGAAGAACTCCGCGGTGTACTGGTGGGTCCTTTTCCAACAAGCGGTTTCTGCATCAGTGCAGAGACCACTTGCAGAACGCTGGTGAGCCGCCGGTGGTTGCGGACGCCGTGCCTCTCCTTTCTGGGGTTTTTCCTATGCTCAGTTCGTCACAGCGCCCTGTGATCAAGGTCTATCAGCGCTATCTGTCTCTGACCAGTTGTCCAGAAACTTGAAATTGAGTCGAGGTGTGATGCGCTTCATTGCAGGCGGTCGCCCGACTACAACAGCATCCGCTTCCTGTTCACCATCCTGCTGGCCTTCATCATCGGTGAGTGTGTGAATTATGAACTCGACCTTCATTACCTTGTATGCAAGGGGGGAGCTGCCCCACAGCTGGCAGTCGACACGCTGCGTCCTGCTCGACGGAGCACCCATGCCAGCCTGCTCTTTCGTGGCCCGCAACTGTGTCAGCACCCCTGCCACGACTTTAAGGAAATGGGACCAGTCAGTGCGCCTGCCACCCCGCAACTTGCTGTGAACCCTCCACGACATTCATCCGCGGAGAATCATGCCCCTCCTCCCGCGCCTGGCAGGCACCAGCTTCTGGGCCATCGGCACCAAGCGCAGCATGCAAAACAACGTGCTGTCGATCGTCGGCGCGCTCTTCTCCGCCAACATGTTCCTGGTGCGAAAGGCGTTCGTGGCATATCCACCATCCAACTTCCGTGCAGCGCTGCTGCCAGCGACGGCAATTATCTTTTTAATTCGCTGCGTCATCATGTTCTTTGGCGTACCCTACATCATTTCCAGCCTGGTCCGCTAATTGCATCAACTTATTTGTCAACCGGCCCGATTTCCAGCTCTGACGCCCAACTGACCCATCGCAGGGGGTGTACAACTCCAGCAGCGTGCAGCCGGTCGTCAGCACAGAGCGCTCCGTCTTCTACCGCGAGCGCGCCGCAGGTGTGCGGCCGACTGCGCTCGAAGCGCGCGACCTCTTGGTGCACATGCGGGACTGCAGATGCGAGACTGTCACTGTATTTCCATCTGCTGCTCCACCAGAGCGGCTGGCACTGCTTGCTCACAGTACAAGTGTGCGTGAGCCACAAACTCGTGAGACTTATCGGGTCGCGCCCACAGCCTCGATCTTCCTCTGATGCCCGCAGGCATGTATGCCGCGCTGCCGTACGCATTTGCGCAGGCGTGCATCGAGTTGCCCTACATCATCGTGCAGAGCGTCGTCTTCTCCGTGCTGGTGTATGCCATGGTGCGTGGTGTTTGTTTTTTGTCTCCCTAGTACATTGGTACACAATCATTCCTGAATCGAACACGCAATTTCGACATCTCAGAGGTGTGTGAGCCCTGCTGGTGCGTCCAGCTGCTGATTTGGCTCGCTCTACTTACATCGCTGGTGGCATCTGACGCAGCAGACCGGGTTCCGAACCCCAAGCTTGTCCTTGCGTGTGACGACCTTTCCCGTTGCGCCTGCAGATTCATTTCGAATGGACGGCAGCGAAGGTGGCAAAATGATTGGGTTGCACCATGTCTATGCTTATCCACGGTCGTCCATGTTGCCCGACGGCTTGTGCTTCCAAGCTGTGAACTCAAGCCAAGCTGCATCTGCCTCCTGACCTGACCCGGCCGTGATCATTTTCGGCCGCAGTTCTTCTGGTTCCTGCTGTTCGAGACGCTGTCGCTCATCCTCTTCACGTGCGTCGCCCCCTATCCGCTTCCTGTCAGTATTGTGCGTGTGGATGTGTGCCGCGATCTCGTGTGTCTGCATGTCACTGCACGGATGAATGATTCTTTGGTCGTCCAATCAGCGCTCACTGCCTCTCACAGCTTCTACGGCATGGCATCGGTGGCTCTGACGCCCAACATCGGCAAGCGCTTTCTTCGTTGTTGGCATGCTGCTCCTGAACATGTGTCGCAGAGAACTTGATTTGACAGTGTTGACAACAGCGCATGTGACAATGTGCACACCACTCTTCCTTTTTGATGTCGGCTTTTGTGTGTGCCTCAGTGGTGGCCTCCATCATCTCCGGCACAACATATTTCATCATGGCCCTGTTCTGCGGCTTCATCATCCAGGTGTGTTCCTGTATTGTTATGGCCCTTGCCGCTCTTGTCTGTGCCCTGTGTGCAAGGCTCTGCTGCCCCCGGCGTGGCACTGACCATGAACGATCAACGCATGGCCAGAGCATGCATCGCTGTCTTGTTGCTTGCACCTACTCAAATTGACGTTCTGCACATTGCCTGCAGTCCGTCGCCATCCCGGGCTGGTGGATCTGGCTGTACTGTGAGTCCGGACGACCCTCTGCTGCCCTGCCGCATCCTGCTTGTGACAATTCTCACTTCGACTTGTTGCAAGTTATGCTGCCACCTTGTGCACGCCGTATCCACCAATTTTGTCGTCGTCGGACCGCTGCTGATGACGTCTTGACTTTGTCGCGCAACAGACCTGGACCCGGTGTCCTGGATCCTATGTGCGCCGCTGCACCTCCTCCCGTGCTTGTCCATTGCCTGATTGCTGTGAGGATCGGGAGCAGACGAGCAGCAGAAGCTTGGCATGATTCCGTTCCTTGGCTCTGCTTCAGCTGTCGTGCGTGAGCTGGGCTTATGACCATTTTATTCTCTTGAAAGAAAAGGCTTAACGGAAATGTTTAGATGATAACCTTCGTACCTGTGCGCGCAGATGGCACTGTGAGCAGCCAGCTGGGCGACGTGCACAACGAGATGCTGACGCTGGTGCGCTTTCGGGGCTCGTAGAACTCATGTGGCTGTTTGTGATGTGCAGTGACTCGCAGAGGCTTTAGCCCCATGCCACCTGTTTTGCGAGACTTGTGAGGCAGTTGCACAAGCCCCCGCTGTGTTTGCTGCATGTGCCGCCTGTGAGTGGTCCGTCGGTGCGCGCAGGCGGACGGTTCCATGATGCCAGTCGCAGATTTCATCACCAGCTACTTTGGTACGTGGTGCTTCTCATGCAGCTCTGCGTGTCAACGATAAGTCTGTGCTCACCAAGAAAACCCTCACATACTTATGCGGCATACGTGTGGCAATGCGAAGAGCTGACACGTTCTGTGTCCTGTCCTGATCAGGATACCACCACAACCTTCTCGGTGTGTCCTTTCTGTCCGTTCACTTAATGCGCATCATGCTGTTGCTGCCTATGTCTGCTTGTGCGACACCACGGGCGCAATCCCACAATTTCACACTGACACCCTCTTCTGTTGGTCCAGGCGTCTGCGTCGCTGTGGTGTGCGCCATGATCACTCTGCTGTTCCTGGGCATCGCCTGGAGCTACGCCAAGATTACTTGGGAGAAGCGATAGATCGGCTCCTCGCTGGCAAAGAGAATTCGGATGATCGGATGCTACGGGCAGCATGTATACAATTGCGAGGAACGAATAAGACGTGCTTTCATACGATTTGGTTCGTTGCAATCCTTTCTGGGACCAGCAGCGCAGCCGCGCATTCTTATCAGCATGGCAGCTTATGGCGTGCTGCCGCATCCACTGTATGGGGAGTGAGGAGTTTGTCATCGTCTTGCAGCAAAGTTCGTCTCCAACAACCGCGCTGTGTTGGGGCTATTCAAATTGGCCTACTTGTTGCCGTGGAAGCCATCGTCAGAGGCAGACAGTGCACCTAATACCTCATGCTAAACTGCCAGCGGCGTCCGCCTTGCGCTGTCAACGAGACATCGTTGACATGATAGGAGTTATTTATTCTTGAGGGCGGCTGAAGGGGGTTAAGGCACGAGCAGTGGCCTTTGTCTTGGTGCTGATGCGCTGTCTGTAACATGTTCAGGGAAAGTTGATGTGACTTGATGTGAAAGCCCCGGGCTGGGGATGTGTCACCATCCTTGTCTCGGCATCGTCCGTGGCATCATGACAGGCTGTCATTGACAGCCGACACTTCATGCCCGAACCCCAATCACAGGTTGCAACCGGCGTGGCACTCGTAATTCCAAATGCGCATCTCTCTGTTTGAAAATGCGTCATTGGTTGGTCATTGGTTGTGACGCAAACAGCCTCTGCAACAGATCAGACAGACATTGTTGCGCAGCAGCCCGCAGCCATCGGCGTCGGCGTCGCACAGGAGCATGCCCCGCATCAACCAATGCAAAGCGCGTCTGCGATTTCGACACGGTTCAGTCAGCGGACCCGGCGCTGCTTGTCAACCCCCGCGCCTGCATTGCCCCGGTCAGTTGTCCCAGGCAGTCCTGGGTGCCGCGGCTGCGCCGACGCCCGCGCGGTCTGCCGCCGAATGGTCACCCCAGGCAGGCATCAGCGCCGCACCCAGGCCGGCACAGCGCCAACAACGCGCCTAGGCCGGCGCCGCGCCGCCGCCGCAGATGGGTCCGATGGCGCCGTGGAACTCGCGCCACCACTTCTTGATTCGCCGCGCCTCCCGCTCGCCTGCATCGCGACGGGCAGGCAACCTGTCCCAACAAGCCTGTAGATTCCCAAAACAAAACATCTCGCAGAACAATACAGCTGCTCGATGGCGCTGCAGTCTTCCCTTCTCTCGCACCAGGCCGTCTGGACAGGCTGCAGTTGTAGTCAGGACCGCTGTACAAAGTGGTTGTATTGGAGAGAAGGCAAACGTCGGCGCACCCGAGGGGTAGTCGCCATGCATGGTGTAGACGTCCTCCTCGTGCTTTCAGGCATCTCAATGCCTACTTGTGTGATCTGTCGGATCGCGGCCCAGAACGTGCACATGAACAGTACACAAGACCCACCCGAGAGGTAGGCGCCGTGCACGGTGTAGGCGTCCTCCTTGTGCGTCGCCTCACCCGCAAAGTACAGCCGCGTGCCCGCATTCGGCAGGAAGCGGCAGGCGTTGGGCGTCGACACCTGCCGCACAAGATGATTGCCGTGTGCATGCTGTGAGAAGACCAGATTTCACGGAGGACTTCATGCGCAATGCCTGTGCACGGCAGGGCGAGCAGCAGAGTCAAGACTCGCTCGGCGTGCAGTGGACGGCAGGTGCCTCAAAAAGCTGCGCAGCATGATGGGCGACAGCATTTGCGCGCACTGGCCAGCAGCGCAGTGCTGACAGCCCAGCTGCCGCAATTCGTCGCTTCACAATGTGTGCTCTCGAATGGCGGGTGCATCGCAGCTTTGTTTGTCAGGTGGAAGGAGCATCGCACCTGCAAGGTGTCGGCGGCTGGGTCGCCACTGAGCGGCGAGCTCAGCAGCTCGTAGTTGCTCTGCGCACAGCACACCCACAGGTCGTGGCTTTGAAGTCGCCCTGCGAGGCGATATTCAGGAGGCAGGCAGGCCCCGTTATGACAGAAAATTCGAAGGGTTCCTGTTGATAAAAACCAATGCAGCCGCGCCCGCTTGCCGTGGGCAGGCATGTAGGAGCAGGCGCCCAAAGGCGCGGATCGGACAGCCATCAAATTGAATCAATCATCATTGTTGTTTGAACAACAATTCAAGTGCACCCGCTTGCCGTGCGCGGGCACGCAGCAGTAGGCGCCCAGGTCAAGGTCAATGCGCCAGCTTGTGGGCTCATGAGTGTGCATGAGAGGGCGGGTCTGACAGCCAGCACAGTGTATCAATACAACCCGTGTTGCTCCGCTGATATGGTCAATAACTTGTATACAACTTCAAACCAAACAAAGCTGACGCAACCGCGTGCTGTGGGCGAGCGCGTAGGCGCAGGCGCCCAGGGAGCGCGGGTGCGGCAGCTGTCATTAAGAATCGACACAAGCAAATCATTTCAGACATACTAACACGCAAGACAGACGCACCCGCTTGCCGTTCGCGGGCACATAGGAGTAGGCGCCGAGGGAGCGCGGGTCGGACAGCCAGCGGGTGACATGCGTCGCCACCGGGTCCCGGAAGCCGAGCCCAAACATCTGCTGCAGCTGGCAGCACACATCTGCGACCGTCTCGGCGTCGGTCATCGCCTCCACCTCCTCCACAGCCTGTGCAATTGCATCACGATCTCTTGTGACGAACCCGTGGTTCACAACACATCGGAGTTTTGTCGACCTCGGTGCAGCTGGCCGCACACGTCTGCGGACGTCTTCCGTGTCGGTCATCGCTTGCACGTCGTCCACCGCCTGTATGGAGTCATAGCAACGTCTGTTGATAGGCAGGGCGATGGGTTTGACAAGATGCCCAGATGGGCGCAGATGGCTGCACATGTTCGCCACTGGACGGCAGACAAACCACGTGTGGTCGAAAGTTCGAGTTATATGGATGCCACGCGGTTTCGCCTCGCTCGTGGCTGATTGTTCACCCATGCACAGAGGGCAGGCCGGTGAGAGCACTCGTATTTAAATCTGACCATCAGCAGGTGGTGTCCCATTTGATACTCAAGTGCTGCCGGAGCCAGGCGCACATTATTATTTGGCCGCCCAGCGCGTGCAGGTTGATGTAGGTGTGGCAGTTGGACAGTCGACTCTGGCGATTCAAATCTGGGAAAGGCTCTGGTCCCTGGGGACTCACGTGCGGTCGGATCCAGGCGCACAGGACATTCGGCACGCCCAGCGCGTGCAGGTTGATGTAGGTGTACCGCCCCGCCAGCGGCCGCAGGAAGTGGGGGTCGGCCGGCCAGAAGGCGGCCGGAAACAGCAGCGCCACGCGGTTTTCCGTGCCCACGGCCAGACCTGCGAGCGCCTTCTGCTTGAACCTGTATGCAGCGAGGCAGGCAGCTGTCGGAAGAGATGAGGATTCGCGAAATGTGTGGACGAGACGGCGGCGGGAAACAGCAGCACCAGGTGGTTCTCGGTGCCCAGGGCCAGTCCCGCCAGCTCCCTTCTGCTTGAACCTGTATGGGCGAATGCAACTTGCCATATGATGATATGCAATGAGGGTTGATCCACCAAAAGGCGGCCGGGAACAGATGGCACACGCAAAGTTCTATTGTTCTGTCGTCTCGGCCAGTTTCTCAAGGATCTGGACCAGGGAGGCGGGTGCGGAGAGCGCCCAGTCGGGCACCAGCAGCATTGCAGCAGTGTTGCCGGCGGCGCAGCAGCACTGCTGCACAGCGCCAAGGCTGCTGGACTGAGGAGCCTCCACGATTTACCACATTGCCAGTGTGCTGGCCGAGGCAGAACCATGGAAAAGCATCACCGGCGCGGCAGAAGAAGACAGCATTGGAGTCGAGGCTGCAGCAGGAAGATAAACGCACTCCGGCAGGGGCGGCGAGAAGGCAACGCTGCCGGCCTTGAGCACGCCCAGCGGCAGCGTCACCACCGCCGCATGCGCCCGCACCGGCTGCGCCTAGGCAGAAAGATTACCGACTGTTCAGAGAATAACAGAGAAGAAGATCGTGTGTATTGAGGGTATTTTCGCGATCCAGCGACCGCATCACCACCGCCGCATGCGCCCGCACCGGCTCCGCCTGCATGGGGAGGTACCAACAAAGCCAGAGAGGATTGCGAGGGGGAGACGCAGGCTGCCAGCGCCAGAAACCTGTCGCCTCCTGTCTCCACCATCCTTCCGCCAGCAAACAGCCACACAAGGCGCCATGTGTTCTGACAATACACATGCCTGTACAACTTTTACACTTACAGATATACAGGTAACCTGGTCGTCGGATTGCCGCCGTGCACGTCGACGAGCACCAGCTGCACGCATTTCCCTCCCAGTTTTGATATTCCCTTTTTTCGAGAATCTGGTACCACCTGGCCTTCCGCGTGCACGGCGACGCCGTTGGGCACCAGCTGCACGCGCTTGACCACCTGGTTCAGCCGCACGCTCGCCGGCGGCGCCGGCGGCCCGCCGTCTGCGGGACGGCCCTCCGCCAGCGCTTTCACCACCTGGAGACATGACGATGAAGGTTCAACTGAAACAGAATCTGAAGAGATGCATCTGTGGTTCGGCGGGCGGTGCCAGTGGCCCGCCGTCCGCGGGGCGGCCCTCCGCCAGCGCCTTGACCACCTGTGCACAGTGAACAAGCACGTGAGCCAGCACTGTGAGGGTTTCGTAACCATGGCTGATGGGCAGCGCGGGCGGCCAGCCATCTGCAAACGCACCCTGCTTCATTGCCTGTCACATGCCAAAGGCTCGCCCTTCATGATTCATGCCATGAAGTAAGGCAGCTCGAAAGGTTGAGCAATAGGCTGCGTCGGTGCGTCGTCACAATTTGAGATGCCGCTTTTCAGTGCGCCCACCACTCGCATGAGACGAGAAGGCTGCACTGACCAGTCCCCGGTAGTCCGAGTATTGCGTGTCGCTGTCAGAATGCTACATTAAATATTGGCTCACCTGCTCCTGGCCGACGTGCCCCATCTCTGGCTCAACATTTACCTTTGATCCCTGGAAGTCATAGAATCGCAGTGCCCACTTCGGAGTAGCCGCGGAGCACCAGCTCGTGGTTGCCGTCAACGGCGCTGTGATTGCTTACCTGATAATCGTCAACATCTGCTGAATCATGCAAAAATCTGTTCATTCATCTCACCTGGGAGTAGCCGCCGAGCACCAGCTCGTGGTCGCCGTCGAAGCCGCTGGTGACGCTGCCGCGCAGGCTCAGGTTGCCCAGCGTCGTCACGTACAGGTCTGCCGTGAAGGCATTCACCACCGCCTCCTCCTGCATGATGTCAAATGAATGCAATCGTTTGAAGAGGTGTAGTGACAGGAATGCGCAGGCTCAGGTTGCCCTGCGCCGTACAGGTCTGCCGTGAAAGCAGCGAGCACCGCCTCCTTCTGCGTAGAAACGAGAGACCGCAGCCATCAAAAGAGGCTCCTATGACAAAGGCGTGCAGGCTCAGAGTGCGCATGTTTTCACATACACGTCCGCGCTGGAAGCATTGGGCCACAAACCACGGCGATGAGAAGGAGTCAGACGCGTGGATCGCGCAGGCTGAGGTTGCCGAGCACCATCACTGGAAGGTACCAGGAACATATCGAACAACATGGCTTCTTCATCTGAAACTGTCGAGAAGAAAATCGCCTCAGGCGTCAGCCCCATGCGCGGCAGCTCCTCCGCGATGGCCTGCGCGATGGTGCGGTCGAAGCGCGCCTTGGGTCCCTCCGCCAGCAGCCGGTCCAGCAGCTCCTGGTACTTGTCCTCCGCGTTTTTGAATTTCCCCGCCGGCAGCAGCTTCCCGTCGCTGCGCACGTGGATAAAACAGTTTCGTTAGTTTCGTTTGATTTGTTGCACCAAATCATGGGCGCCTGCACTACCAGATAGATGGTCCAGCAGCTCATGTTACTTTTCCTCCGCCTGCTTGAATTGCCCGGCCAGCAGCAGCTTGCCGTTGCTGTGCGTAATGGAAACATCAAATTATGGCATTATTGTTTCATCTGCACGAGGTTTTCATGCTCTCTCCACCAGCAGCCGATCCAGCAGCTCCCGGTAATTTTCCTCTGCACGCTTGAACTTGCCCGCCGGCAGCAGCTTGCCATCGCTGCGAGACGGGAAAAAGCAGTATGTTTGAAATTACACATTTCTGGTCTCTACACCAACCCAGCAAGCGATCCAGCAGGTCCTGGTGCTTGTCCTCTGTTCTCCTATTTAATTTCCCCGCCGGCAGCAGCTTGCCACCGCTGCAGGTGCAAAGGGGTTAGATAGTCGATTCACAGTGGTCTAGTCATTTGTCTTCCAGCAGTAGTTTGCAATCTCTGCGACAAGAAGCGCTGAATTTAAAAAACCAAACTCACTCTCAACAACGAGTACCATGCCTTCTGAATTGCCTGTCCACCAGTAAACACTCGGGCAGCTTCTTGTATTTAGCTTCTGCCGGCGCGCTGCCACTCTCCTCCCTGCCATTACGGGAGCCAAGCTGGAGGTTTCTTAATGCACTGCCAGCTTTGATCCCTGCGTTGAAATGTGTGCGTCGCTACGTGTGCAGATCGGCCTGTGCAGGCTGCAAGATGCCGCATGTAGACTGGCAGGCTGCGACTGACATGAGACCAGGTGGCGATACAGCTGCACAGCCAGGTGGCGATATAGCTGCACAGCCAGGCCACTTGCTAACTGCAGCGTGACAGAGCACAAGCGCCTGTACACCATGCAGCTAAGGATCCTCCAGAGTTGATTTCACATGCATTTCCACTTCTGCATCATCTGTCGGACGGTGCCGCCACATCCTGCAGCCTGGCCTCCGTGACCAGCTTCAGCACAGCCGTACGAGGATCAAGTTCCAGGCTTGAGAAAATATCTCTGTGTCATCCACCATGCGCTCACCGTGCTCGCCTGGGGTCCGTCCCGCAGCTTGGGCCGCGTCGCCAGCTTCAGCACATCCACCGCATACGTCAGCATGGGGTTTACAGGCGGGTCGCGCCCGGTGCCGCAGGTAAATCCTATCGGCTGAACACCGATATGATCAATCGAATGTTCTCAGCTACATGCCATTGTGTACATTCCAGCACTTGCCTGTCGAAGAGCGCCGTTGCGTGGGGTCCGTCCCGCAGCTTGGGCCGCGTCGCCAGCTTCAGCACATCCACCGCGTACGTCAGCATGGGGTTGACTGGCGGGTCGCGCCCGGTGCCGCAGATGAAGGTAGCCCCCATGTCCACTGCCGCTGTCTGGCCATCGGTTCCGGTCAGGCAGTGCGTGTGCACCCGGCCGCCCAGCCGGTCCCGCGCCTCCAGCACCGTCACCTGCCAGATTACGACAGGTCTTGCAGATGTGTTGACGAAGACAGTTGCCTCAAAGAGTTGCTGCCTTGGAGCGCTGCTTTGGAGTGCTGCCTGAGGTTGCCCCGGGAGCGCGGCGCCGCTGCAATCTAGCCACAGCCAGGCAGCACGGACGACATAATGCTGCAATGCCACAGAGCATGTTCCAGGCCCAAGCAAGCTGCGTGTGGGCGAGCGCGGCATGAAGATATGCGCACCTGGGCGCCGGCGCGGGTGAGCTCCAGCGCAGCCTTGAGGCCCGACACGCCCCCGCCCACCACCACAACCCGCAATCTGCACGAACAACACACAATCTTGGGACAACATGTGCTTGCACATTACGTTCGTCTGCAAATTGCATGCTCCCAGTCCCACTCTCCACTCCCTGGGCTGCGAATGTCGCAACTGGATCCATCTTGGAGCACAGTTTTTGTTTATGCCAGAGCGAGGCGTAAACAGCAGAGGGGTCAGCAACAACATCGCACATCTCAGGTCGCACAGTGCATTGAATACCTCCGGCAGCGATCTGATGGCACGCGGCGGCGGCAGCTTCTTTGAATGCAGCACTAGCTGTAGTTGTGATCAGACATACCCCTCTGGCAGCGGCTTTATGGCACGCGGCGGCGGCAGCGGCCGCGGCGCCGTCGCCCCGTCCACCTCCTCCGCCGTTTTCTTGCTGGCCGCGGACGGCTTGCCGGAGCGCAGATTCCGGCCCGCCCTCTCTTTGGCGCCCCTGCCGGCGCCGCCCTCCGCAGCCATGCCCAGCGACTGCAAGTGAAAGCACACGCATTGCAGCCGTGTGTGGAGAATTGCCTCGATGCGCTGCTTCCAGACGCTGCCCCCCGCCTCCAGGACCAGCGACTGCAGACGCGCACGCACTACTCGTGAGACATCGCGGCCACACGCTCGTGTCACGCATGCGGGACGATGTGAAGGCGCAAGGAGTGCTGCTTGCGACTGCGGTGTGGAAGGCCTGCTTGGGGATGACATAAGAAAAGTCATACTCCTTGCCTACAACGCGAATCCCAGGGAGCGCACCATGATGTCGTCGAGGCGCGACTGGCGGTCCGCGTCCAGGCGCTCCTGCTCCTGCTGCGCCGCCGCATCCGCCTCGCCAATCAGCCCTGTGAGCAGCAATTGATGTCGATGTCTTGTCACTCATCGAGGAATGCTGAGATGGCCAACACACACCATTCAACAATGCAGGCTGCAGCTACTGCTGCTGCGCCGCTGCGTCCGCCTTGTCAAACAGCCTTGTGGCGCAAAGAAGGTGGAATGAGGTTCCATCCTTGTCACGACTCGGCCAATGCACCGCAGCCGATGAAGGCGCTCCTGGTGCTGCTGCTGCTGCTGCGCTGCAGCGTCTGCTTCCTCGAGGAGCTTTGTAGCAATATAAAGGAGGTGTCATCTTGTGCCAATGCATAGCAGGGCAGTGAGGTGGCCAGCCCGTTTTGCAGCTGCCGCTGATTTCGCGATCCCCCGGACCAGCAGCTCTGCAGGCCACATGTACACGCATGTAGGAGGGTGGCAAATTACACGTGTTCCAGTCACTCTTCGTATCGATTCCCACTCTCCCAACAAGTGCCTGACGGCCTTTGTTGGGCAACACGAGATGCACCGCGGCATGGCGCCCTCAGTCTCCTCATTCTCTCGACACAGCTTCCTGCCGCGCATGTATTTCAGTTCTCTTCCTCCGTCTACAGAGTTTGTCAACCATTGAGGTCCTTCAGGCGCCTCGCTGCGGCGGGTGGCTCGTTGGCCAGGTCGCTGATGGTAGCGCAGCCATCCGCAGTGCGCAGGCTTTTCTGCTGCTGTTTTATTCTTTCTTGTTGATCACAAACCCAACACGTCCTGATGTCGCAATCCTGCCAGATTGCAAGGGGCACTACTACACTGGATGGCGTCATTGGCCTGTTTGCTGATGACGCAGCTGTCTGCGGTACCCCAAGATTCATTTTGGTTTCATTTTGGCTTGATACAGTTTCCCGTCAGCATACACCAACCATCAATTGTCTTTCGGATGACGTACCGCGCTGGATGGCGTCGTTGGCCTGCTCGCTGATGACGCAGCTGTCCGCTGTGCGCAGCAGCGCCAGCAGAGACTTGCTGCCGTGCTTGCAGCTGTCTGACAGCCCGTAGCCCTGCGCGGTGCCAGGTTCAGAAGCCTCAAGCACGAGTGGATAGTTCCATCGCTTCATTGTGGACCGTCTAATATCTGCCGCGCGCAGCAGCGCCAGCAGCGACTTGCTGCCGTGCTTGCAGCTGTCCGACAGCCCGTAGCCCTAAGCATGGCAAAGGGAAGGACGTCAGGACAGCTTGACACTTCAAGGTCATACTCTCCATGTGCAGCAGCGCCAGCAGCGACGTGCTGCCATGCCTGCAGCCGTCTGATAGCCCACAGCCCTACGCGGCACCAAAGACTTTGTAGATCGTCGAAAGCCCACAGCTTCACTGTTGAACGCAAACCTCCTCGGGTGGGAGGCAAACAACGATGCAGCGTCGTGACAGGTGGACGTGTTTTTGGCCCGCCACAGGTAAAGCAAACGATCGAATTTTCATTGCATGCACCTCGATGCCTGCAGATCAGAATGCCTTGACCAATGCGCCATCCAGGACCTACAGCCGCGCACATTCTTGGCGACGAAGATGCACGTGTCGCACTCCTGCGGCGCCGGGTACTGGCAAAAAAAATCGTTTCAAAACCCTAAGTTGAGAACAGCCTGCTGCACCTTCTTGGCGAAGAAGATGCAGGTGTCGCACTCCTGCGGCGCCGGGAAGTAGTGGTCAGTCTTGGTGCCGATGGTGCAGCAGGCGTCGCACGCCGCCTGGAACGCCGCCAGCAGCTCGCCGCGCCACGCCGGCATGACCGCCTCCTCCTTCACCTGTGTGAACGCGTCGGAATGAGAGTTGAATTCATGTGCATTGATATTGTATCGCAAACTTGACAACACGTGTGCTGTAACTGGGACGCCGCCAGCGGCTCGCTGCGCCACGCCGGCATGACCGCCTCCACCTGCACTGCGTCGAGATGCATACACTGATGCATTACATCCTTTTCGTGTTTGAACCTTGGAAATCTATATCATATGTCGCCAGCAGCTCGCCGCGCCATGCCGGCATGACCGCCTCCTCCTTCACCTGCCATAATGCAGTGCACACGAACAACGTTTGAGGCTTCGCACATCTGCAATATGAATGTCGAACGTTGCCTCAAAGCAGGCCTGCGGCCAGGCTATTGGGACCGGTTGCTCTGTGTTGCACTACAGGGACATAAAGACGGGGGGCGGGGTGTGTATGAAAGAAAAGACAGAGAAAGCACCTGCTGCAGCAGCCACTTGAGCTCGCCGGCCATTGCGGCGGCAAAGGCTTTTTGCGGCGCGCACGACGCGTACTGGCTCCAGACGCGCTCCTCCCATTCCTCCCACTTCTGTGCATGCAGGACAAGCTCCCGCGGTGAGGCAAGACTGGTTGACGGCAACAAAAGTCAACTATACTGCCGGCTGCGCAGTGCTGGGTCCACACGTTCTCCCCCCAGTCCTCCCGCGCCTGCAGAGTACAAACCCGGAGGCAGAAAGCACACTGTGAAGATGAATTTGTATTGGACATGTTGCGGCGTTGACATTGCATTCTCGGTCCAGATGCGCTCCTCCCGGTGCTCCCAAGCCTGCAGGTTCCAGGACAGGCTCCTGCGGTGAGTTAACAATTACCACACATTGTGATAGCTGCTCACTAGTTGTTCGAGGGCGAGTGCAGGGAGGGCATCTAAAGCAGATATACGACGTCTGGCTGTTCTGCAGATCGGGCGACGCGTACTCGCTTCAGATGCGCTCCACTCATTGCCCTGCGCCTGCAGAATCTAATCAAATATGTAACAGGATGCAGGTTGGACAAGACGAGATCTCCATATAAACGTGTGTACAAGGTTGCCGCACCGGCAACTGCAGCAGCACTGACAAGCGCCCCTGTTGACGCTCATTGAACATGGCAGAACCACCGAAGAGGTGTCTTTCAAAGTGCTCACTGCAGACACCGTGCAAAGTACACACGGCAAGTTTTGGGTCATGACGATGCCCGCATTCCTGCTGCAGTAGGCTTGCCACTATCTCATTACTGACGAGCTAGACATTCCGACCGCCAACTTGTGCAGCTGCTACAGAAATGAGAAACACAGTGAAATCAGCCTGCTGCTACTGAACTAAGGAAAAATTGCAACATACCGGGCGGGTGACCTCCTCGGAGACCGCCTTGTCGGCCAGCGTTGGCTGCAATTTTCGAGTAGACCAACAACAAAGCCGCAGAAAGGATGAACCATGTAGTTGAACCTGGCGGGTGACGGCCTCAGAGACGGCCTCGTCGGCCAGCTTCTGCTCAATGGTCACCAGCCGCAGCGCGCACATCACCGTCATCGCCGGCGCCCCCTCCGCCTGTCAACGCAGGCAACAAAGCGTGATGGCTGCCAAACTTGTGCATCGATGGTCACTAGCCGCAGCGCGCACATCACCGTCATCGCCGGCGTGCCCTCCTCCTGTCGGTGCAAGTACGATGCGTTATTCCAGCCATTCATCTTCTGCTCGATGGTCACCAACCGAAGCGCGCACATCACCGTCATCGCCGGCGCCCCCTCCGCCTGCATGTGCGAAATGGGCTCAGCGTTCGATGACGTGCGTCTCCCTTGTTGGCAATGCCCTGGTCACCGCAAACGCTGAATGAGCAGCATCGGCACCATGATCACAAGCAGCAGCTGGGGGCCCAGCTCGACCGTGGCGCCAGGGGCGGTCTGCCAGGGAAGGCCTCGTTGTGACCAGTACGTACATCACCACACTGCAGGTTTCGTGACTGCTTTTGACGCATACCGGCTGGCCCAGCGCTGCCAGCGCCGCCGGCGTCGGCGGGAAGTTGGTGTCGCAGTTGGCACTGCCCGCGTACGCCAGCGCGGCCGCATCGTAGGTACGCGCCGCTGCCTCCACGCTCTGCGCCGGCCGCTGTGGACAGAAGCCATTTATGTCAGTTGTTGACAAGTCCTGCTGAATGGCAATGCCGGCGCACGCCAGCGCGGCCAAGCTGCAGGTGCGCGCCGCCTCTTCCACGCTCTGCGCCGGGCGCTGCAGGGTGGGTGTTGTTGCGGCAGGTGCTTGCAAAGCCTCCAAAACGAAATATGCCGCAGGCTCAGTCGCGTCGTAGGTGCGCGCCGCCTCCTCCACGCTGCGCGCCGGCCGCTGCAAGGTGGATGGACTTTGTTCATAAGGATGCACAAACCTGTTGTGACATGCGATAGATGAATGGCCAATCACGAAATGACAGAATGACAAATGACGAAATGACGCTGAGCTGCAACAGCTGCAAGACGAAAGAGATGTTGCCTTCCATTGCGGCCTTGTATTCATGGTCCAAGAAAATATACAGAGAGGTCCTGCACATCTGCTAGCTTTGAAGCTTGAAGCTTACAAAGAACAGGTATGTACCTGGACACACATCTTGACAGCGCAGACGCGGTCCCAGAGGTAGGCGTAGTAGCGCCCTGCCTGACCGCAAGGGCGCATGAGTCAGCATCAACTTGTCGGTGCTGGACCCGCGACTATGCAGAATCTCTTGCGAGACATTTCCTGCACGCCAATGCGCAACCCAGATCGTTGTCTGGGTTGACACTGGATTCAGCAGGCAGCTCACTTGACACACGATCAAGCATTGAAGTGCCGGGGCGCCAACGTCCCAATTGCAGTAACACGATTGCTGCCAGACGGCGCACCAGTGTACTCTGCCGACCAGGTCTCGCCCTCTTCCACCATCACGCCCAGCCAGCCGGGCACAGCGCGCCCGCACCTGGCGCCCGGTACAGCCTCCCTGCAGCAGAAAGACGCAAAGCCTGAGGAGGTGCCATATTTGAGGGTTTTGTGTTACATTTTGACACTCCAGCCGGGCACAGAGCGCCCACACCTGCCCGGCACCGCCTCCCTGCGGCAGCGTATCCATGCAGAGCCTGAGACACCACAGTGTCCTTTGAGATGCTGCAGAAACAGCTCTCGTGGCACCATTCCGGCACTGCACGCCCGCAACCGCCTCCCTGCAATGCGGCGGATAGAATGTAGGTCTGGCGCATTTCCACCCTCATCT
>JAABUL010002510.1_pt1 | contig 30125 bp, 27 predicted proteins | sample 5559151 | NCBI WGS metagenome assembly JAABUL01 (sample SAMN10711876, study PRJNA513368) | rock metagenome | isolation source: Antarctica rocks | place: Antarctica: Victoria Land, Pudding Butte sud
GCGCCGTGCTGCTCCCGCTCGACGAGGACGCGGTGCTGGAGCTGATCCCGACCTTGCGGCGCGAGGGGGTGCAGAGCGTCGCCGTCGGCTTCCTGCACAGCTTCCGCAACCCCGCCCATGAACGCCGCGTCCGCGACCTGCTCGCCGAAGCGCTGCCGGATCTGCCGGTCTCGCTCTCCTGCGAGGTCTCGCCGGAGATGCGCGAGTGGGAGCGCTTCAGCACCACGGCCGCCAACGCCTACGTCCAGCCGCTCATCGCCGGCTATCTGCGCCGCCTCGCGGATGGGCTCGCCGCCATGGGCCTGGCCGCGCCGGTGTTCCTGATGCTCTCCGGCGGCGGGCTGACCACGATCGAGACCGCCTGCCGGTTCCCGATCCGCCTCGTCGAGAGCGGCCCGGCCGGCGGCGCCATTTTCGCCGCCGACATCGCCCGCCAATGCGGCCTCGAGCGGGTGCTGAGCTTCGACATGGGCGGCACCACCGCAAAGGTCTGCCTGATCGACGACTTCGCCCCGCAATCCTCCCGCACCTTCGAGGTCGCCCGCGTCGGGCGCTTCAAGAAGGGCTCCGGACTGCCGCTGCGCATCCCGGTGATCGAGATGGTCGAGATCGGCGCCGGCGGCGGCAGCCTGGCCGGCGTCGATGCGCTCGGACGGATCAGCGTCGGCCCGGAAAGCGCGGGCGCCGATCCCGGCCCCGCCTGCTACGGCCGCGGCGGCGCGCGGGCGACGGTGACCGACGCCAACCTGCTGCTCGGCCGCTACGACCCCGCGCGGTTCGCCGGCGGCGCCATGACGCTCGACAGCGCGGCCGCGCGCGAGGCCATCGCTGCCACGGTCGGCGGCGCCACCGGGCTCGACCCGGCCATGGCCGCGCTCGGCATCATCGAGCTGGTCGACGAGAACATGAGCAACGCCGCCCGCGTCCACGCGATCGAGAGCGGCAAGGCCTATGACGGCCGCACCCTCATCGCCTTCGGCGGCGGCGGCCCGGTGCATGCCTGCCGGGTCGCCGAGAAGATCGGCATCGCCCGCGTTCTGGTGCCGATCGGCGCCGGCGTCGGTAGCGCGATCGGCTTCCTGCGCGCGCCCGTCGGCTACGAGGTGGTGCGCAGCCTCTACGGCCGTCTCGGCGCCTTCGACCTCGACGCCGTCAACGCCATGCTCGACGACATGACCGCCCAGGCCGAGCGCGTGGTCGCCCAGGGCGCGTTCGGCGCGCCGGTCGCACACGCCCGCCTGTCCTACATGCGCTATGTCGGCCAGGGCCACGAAATCCCGGTCCCGCTGCCGGCCCGCCGCCTGGCCGCGCCCGACGTCGCCGCCCTGCGCGCCGCGTTCGACGCCGCCTACGCCCGCTTCTACGACCGCCCGGTGCCGGGATCGGACGTCGAGGTGATGAGCTACGCCGTCACCGTCGCCACCACGCCCGAGACCCCGCCTCCCCGCCCGCCGCCACCCGCCCGAAGGAGCGAGCCGCGCCGCCAGCGCGTGATCGACACCGCGACCGGCGAGGCCGCGGACTGGACCGTGCGCGACCGCGCCGCGCTCGGGCCGGGCGCGCGAGTTGCCGGGCCTGCGATCATCGCCGAGGACGAGACGAGCACGCTCATCCCCGTCCACTGGGAAGCGACCATCGACGCGCGCGGCTACCTCGACCTCAGGAGAGAAGGCGCATGAGCGCACTCGAAGACATCCAGCGCCAGGTGATGTGGAACCGCCTGCTCGCCGTCGTCGAGGAGCAGGCGCAGACCATGATCCGCACCGCCTTCAGCACCACCGTGCGCGAAGCCGGCGACCTCTCGGCCGGCATCTTCGACCTGCAGGGCCGCATGCTCGCCCAGGCCGTCACCGGCACCCCGGGCCACGTCAACTCGATGATGGAGAGCGTCGGCCATTTCCTGCGCAAATTCCCCGCCGACACGCTCGCGGACGGCGACCACCTGATCACCAACGACCCCTGGCTCGGCACCGGCCACCTGCACGACCTGACCGTCGTCACCCCCGCCTTCCACCGCGGCCGCCTCGTCGCGCTGTTTGCCAACACCGCCCACGTGATCGACGTCGGCGGCCTCGGCATGGGGCCAGACGGCCGCTCCGTGTTCGAGGAGGGGCTCTACATCCCGATCGTCAAATGCTTCGAGGCCGGGCGCGCCAACGCCACCTTCTTCGATTTCCTGCTCGCCGGCACCCGCATGCCGGTCGAGCTGGAGGGGGACGTCTACTCGCTGTGCGCCTGCAACGAGGCCGGCGCGCGCCGGCTGGTCGCCATGCTCGACGAGTTCCGGCTCGACGGCATCGGCGCCCTGGCCGAGCACATCTTTCAAAGCAGCCACCGCGCGACGCTGGCCGAGCTGGCCAAGCTGCCGCCGGGCCGGTTCTCGGCGGAGATCTGGTCCGACGGCTACGAGGCGCCGATCCGGCTATCCGCCGCCATGACGATCTCCGCCGACGCGATCGACGTCGATTTCGAGGGCACCTCCGGCCTCTCCGGCCGCGGTATCAACGTGCCTGCGGCCTACACCCGCGCCTATGCCAGCTTCGGCATCAAATGCGTCGTCGCCCCGGAGATCCCGAACAACACCGCCAGCCTGGCGCCGTTCCGCATGCGCATCCCCGAGGGCTGCATCCTCAACGCGCCTCGCCCTCGCCCGGTCTCGGTGCGCCACGTCATCGGCCAGCTCCTGCCGGACCTGATGATGGGCTGCCTGCACCAGGCCGTGCCCGGCCGGGTCGTGGCCGAGGGCTCGTCCTGCCTGTGGAACCCGCCGCTGCGGGGCGGCCCGATTGTCTCCGGCCAGAACTCGCCGTTGGCCGATTTCGAGGTCATCACCTTCAACTCCGGCGGCACCGGCGCGCGACCCGGCCGTGACGGGCTCGACGGCACCGCCTTCCCCTCCGGCGTCCGCACCATGCCGGTCGAGGCCACCGAAAACGTCGCGCCCGTCGTGTTCTGGCGCAAGGAGCTGCGCCCGGACAGCGCCGGCGCCGGGCGCACCCGCGGCGGATTCGGCCAGATCATGGAGATCGCGGCCAAGGGCGACGCCGAATTCGCCTGCAACGCCGTGTTCGACCGGGTCGCCCACGCGCCCCGCGGACGCGATGGCGGCGACGACGGCGCGCCCGGGGTGGTGCGGCTCCGCAGCGGCGCGGCGTTGCGGACCAAGGGCTACCAGATCATTCCGGCGGGCGACCGGCTGATCCTCGAGCTGCCCGGCGGCGGCGGCATGGGCGCTCCGGACCAGCGAGACCAGGCGGCCATCCTGCGCGACATCCGTGACGGCCTAGTCACAACCGGCGCGCAATCGACCGCCCTGCCCCTAAGTCGCCACAAAAACAACATTGCGAAACCAACAGAGTAGCTCGATGATATAGCGGCTCGGGATCGCCGGGCCCCAGAATACGGAAGTGCATCATGACAACACGTAAATACGTCCTGCTCGCCATCGCTGGCCTGTTCCTGTCCGCTCCCCTGGCCGTGACCGCCCAGGCTGCGACGACCCACCGCAAGCCGATGCACCACGCCACGCACTCCATGCATCACGGCATGTCGGGCGCGCATCGCGGCCGCATGCCCGCCGCCGCTGCCACCGGCGCCGACCACTCGGCCGATAGCCTGAACGCCCAGTCGTTGACGCGCACGCAGAGCGCCCAGTAAAGGCGAACTCGCGAGCGAACCGGCGATGACGCGCCACGACGTGGCGAACTGAACGACCGAGTTTGCCCAGACCCGGTCCGCGCCTGCGTCCGAGCCCTCTTCGGCCCGGGCGCCGGCGCCGGATCGGGTCGACCGCCTGACGATGGGAGATGATGCTGATCAAGCGTATGCCGGTGATCGTGGGATTGATGGGTCTGCTGGGCGCGTGCGTGGCGCCGGAGGCACCGCCCCAGGCGCGCGTGAGCCGCCCGGCCGCCGCCCCTGTCCAGACCGGGTCATCGGCGCGGTTCGAAGATGCCCCCATCCCGAACCGGCGCGCCGGCAAGCCCTCTGACTCCGTAATTAGCATCCAGAACTGACCGCGGCCTAACCCGCCTGCGTGGCCCCGAGGAGGCCGAGGGACAGCGGCGGCGGCGGCGGCGGCTTGTCCTCATCAGCGATTTTGAGAGACAAACCATTCAACGTGCGTTTCAAGCCGCCTTGCGCGTCCCGATTCCCATCTCGTTCAGCGTCTGCTCCATCGCCACCACCGCCCGCCCCATGTCGTCGGGCGTGATCGCGCCGATGCACCCGACGCGGAAACTTGGCTCCGCCGTGTTGTAGAAATTGCTGATCACCACGCCGCGCCGCTTCAGCCCGGCCACGAACCGCTGCAATGCCCAAGCCGGATCGGCCGGGGCATGCACGTTGACCACGATCGGCCCCTGCAGGGCGAGCGGCAGGCAGGGCGAGAGCCCCATTGCCGTCACCCCGGCATACAGACGCTGCATCGACGCGGTATAGCGCGCCAGCCGGGCCGGCTGCCCCCCCTCCGCCTCATACAAATCCAAGGCGACGTCGAACGCAGCGATCGCACCGGCCGCCGGAGTATACCGATGCGATCCCGGCATCTGCTGGTAGTGCCGGTGCAGGTCGGACAAGTCGAACGACCAGCTCTGCGCCTGTCCGGCGCATGCCTCGAGCCGGTCTGCCCGGGCGATCGTGAACGATGCCCCCGGGAGCCCCTCAATACATTTGTTGGTGGTGAACACGATGCTGTCGACCATCGGCAGCTCACCGATATCCAACGGCAGCGCCCCGAAGGCCGACACCGCATCGATGATCACCCGGCGCCCCTCCGACCCGGCCACCGCCGCCAGTGCCGGCACATCATGGATCAACCCTGTCGCCGTCTCGCTGTAGACCAGCGCCACATGCGTCAGCGTCGGATCGGCCCGGAGTGCCGCGCGCAGCGACGCGGGATCGACCCGCTCGCCCTCGGGGACCGCAAGCCCGGCCACAACCCGCCCCGCCTCGCGCGCCAGCCGTTCGAAACGGTCGGCATACTGGCCGGTCTTCGGCAATAGGATGCGCCCCCCGGCCGGGACGAAAGTGCGGCATGCGGCCTCGAGCGCGAAATGCCCGCAGCCCTGCAGCGGCAATGCGTCGTGCTCCCCCTCCCGGCCCCCCGCCAGATGCAGCACCCGCTTGCGCACGCGCTCGACAAGGGTGCGATAGTCGTTGTCCCACGGCGCGTAGTCCTGCGCCGCGGCCGCGCGCACCGCGTCATGTGTCGTCACCGGACCAGGGATCAGCAGAAGCATCTTACAACTTTCATCGCTGCCGGCCCGCAGGATGTCCTGCCGGTCTCGAGCATTACGGATGGTTTCGGTCTAGTCGCGCGGCCGCGGCGGGATCAAGCCCCGTTTCGCCCCGGGCCGGCCTGCAGTATTGTCTCAGCGATGTCCTCCCCCCTCCCTTTGCCCGACTGGCTGCCGTGGTGGGTGCACCTGGCGATCATGCTGGCACTTCTGTTCGTGGCGCTGATGTTCGTCATGATGCCGTTCAGCGTATTCGGCACCAAGTCGCGGCTCGAGATGATCGAAGCTCGGCTAGACGAAATTCAGGGCGAGATCAGGAGCTTGGCCCTGCGGCTGCCCGAAGATCTGCCGGCCGGCCCCGACGAGGATCTGCACCCGCGCACGCGGATCCCGTCGCGGCCACCGATCCCGCCGGCCCCGAAGCAGGGCGGACGCAGCAGCGACCCCGGCCGGCCCACGCGCACGGAACCCCGCCTGTATTGACAGCATTCACTTGCGGCGTGCCCGCCATGCTAAGAGTTGGGGAGAATGAGACATGCGTGACAGCGTGAGCCGGCCGCCCGGAGGCGTCGGCTGGCCTTGCGGCAAGCGGCAGCCATGATCGATCCCTCGGCCGTCACCCTCGAAGCCGGCGCGGGCGGCCTCATGTCCGGGATCGTCGCCGTTCCGACGCAACCCTTCCTCGACCGACCGCCGCAGCGGATCGCGTTCGCCGCCGCGCCAACGCCGCTCGCAGCCGACACCCTGGCGCGCTTGATCAAGCGCCATGGCAACAATCGGATCGACGAGGCCGACGTGATCGTCTGCCTCGGTGGGGACGGCTTCCTGCTCGAGACGTTGCACCGCCAGCTCGACAGCGGCTCGCCCAAGCCGGTCTACGGCATGAATTGCGGCTCGGTCGGCTTCCTGATGAACGAGTATGCCGAGGACAATCTGATCGAGCGGCTCGGGACCGCCCAAGGTGCCATCCTGCATCCGCTACGGATGCGCGCCGTTACCGTGTCGGGGGCCGTGCAGGAGGCGCTTGCGCTCAACGAGGTGTCCCTGCTGCGGCAGTTGCGGCAGACCGCGAAGATCCGGATCACGATCGATGGCCGGGTCCGCATCCCGGAACTGATCTGCGACGGCGTGCTGGTGTCCACGCCCGCCGGGTCGACCGCCTACAACCTTTCGGCGCATGGCCCGATCGTGCCCCTGTCGGCCAATCTCCTGCCGCTCACGCCGATCAGCGCCTTCCGCCCACGCCGCTGGCGCGGGGCGCTGCTGCCGAGTACGGCCCATGTCATGTTCGAAGTTCTGGAGCAGGAGAAACGGCAGGTCGCGGCCGTGGCCGACTCGACGGAGGTGCGTGATGTCGCATCGGTGGAGGTCAGTGAGGACCGGAGCGTCGTGACCACCGTGCTGTTCGACCCCGGCCGAGGCCTATCCGAGCGCATCATCGCCGAACAATTCACCGTTTGACGAAAAGCGTGGGGCCAGATTGGTGAGATCTGGCCCCCGCTACGCGCGGCGCTAGAGATAGTCTAGGCTGCGACCAGGTTCATCCCGGCCCCGGACACCGGCTCGGCCCGCGCGACCGCTTCGGTTCGTGCCGTCGACAAGCTGCCCCCAGCATGGACCGGGACGGCATCGCGCACCGTATAGCCGCGGCCCCACACAGTCCCGATCACGCTGCACGCGCCGGCATCGGCCAACTTCTTGCGCAGCTTGCAGATGAAAACGTCGATGATCTTTACCTCTGGTTCATCCATTCCGCCGTAGAGATGGTTCAAGAACACCTCTTTCGTCAGAACCATGCCCTTCCGCATCACCAGTAGTTCCAGGATCGCATATTCCTTTCCGGTCAGGTGCACCGGACGACCGGCGACGGACACGGAGCGGCTCTCGAGGCTGAGCTGCAACTCACCGACCTGGAGCGTCGACTGGCTGAACCCCTTGGTGCGGCGTACGACGGCCTGCATCCGTGCAATGCACTCGGACACATCGTAGGGCTTGGTGATGAAGTCGTCCGCGCCGATCGCGAACGCCTTGACCCGCGCCTGCGGCCGCACCTGCGCCGACAGCATCAGCACCGGAGTGTCCATCCGCGCCGCACGCATGCGGCGGACGACCTCATAGCCTTCCATGTCGGCCAGAGTGAGCTCGAGCATGACGATGTCGTAGTCGTAGTGGCGGATCATTTCGAGGGCTTCTTCGCCCGTCTCCACTTGATCCACGACGGCGTTGGTGTCGCGCAGCGCCTGCACGAGCGACCGATTGGAGAGCACCTCATCCTCGACCATCAAAACCCGCATCACCCTACTCCCTCGCGAACTGTAGAAGCATAATGCAACCTTAACGTGTATCTGTCCATCAGAAACTCGCGGAAACGTGTGTCAAGAATGAGACTTAACGGTCCGTTGTCTTTTTTCCCCTAGGATCTCCCTGGATGGCCTTGGTTACCGGTGAGAAATGCAACAACCCTCGATTGTAAATTGCCTGCACGATGCACCCGGACACTTGTCGGGCGCGGGCCGTCTGTTCTGCACCGGCCGCGTCTCCAGCGTCTCCGGCCTGACCGCAGAGATCGACGGACTGAACGGACATCTCGCCATCGGCGACCGCATCAGCCTGCTCAACCGCGATGACGTCCCGATCAGCGCCGAAATCGTCGCCTTCCGCGGCGGGCGGGCGCGCGCCCTCACCTTCGGTGATCTGAATGGGATCGGCGCCGGCGCCCCGGCCAAGGCACAGTTTGGACTCAATGCCTCGCTAGCCTCGGCCCGCCTTCAGGTGAGTGATCGCTGGCTTGGCCGGGTCGTCGACCCGCTGGGAGCACCGCTCGACGGATTGGGCAGCCTCGGCGCGGGAACGCCTCGCGCCGTCCGGGCCGACCCGCCCAATGCCGCCAGGCGCGCAAGGCTGGGGGCACGCCTCAGCCTCGGCGTCCGCGCGCTCGACCTGTTCGCCACTTGCCGCACCGGCCAGCGCCTCGGGCTCTTCGCCGGCTCCGGCGTCGGCAAGTCGACCTTGCTGTCGATGCTGGCGCAACAGGCGGACTGCGACGTCATCGTCCTGGCCCTCGTCGGCGAACGCGGGCGCGAGCTGCGGGAGTTCATCGAAGACGACCTCGGCCCCGAAGGCCTGGCCCGGTCCATCGTCGTCGTCGCCACATCCGACCAACCGCCGCTCATGCGGCGCGAGGCCGCCTACGCCGCCATGACGGTTGCCGAGCACTTCCGCGACCAAGGCAAATCGGTATTGCTCCTTATGGATAGCGTCACCCGCTTCTGCCTCGCCCTTCGCGAGATCGGCCTCGCCGCCGGAGAGCCGCCCGCCACACGGGGATATCCGCCCAGCGTCTTCGCCGAGTTGCCACGCCTGCTCGAACGCGCCGGCCCAGGACCGGACGGTCCCGCAGCCGGCCAGATCACCGCGATCTTCACCGTCCTGGTCGAAGGCGACGACCATAACGAACCCGTCGCCGACGCGGTGCGAGGCATCCTCGACGGCCATGTCGTGCTCGACCGCCGGATCGGCGAAGGCGGCCGCTACCCCGCCATCGACGTGCTCCGCTCGCTCTCGCGCACCGTCCCCGGTTGCCTCGAACCCGGCGAACGCGCCGCCGTCCGCCAAGCGCGCGAGATCCTCGGCACCCAAGCCGAACTCAGCGATCTCGTGCGCCTCGGCGCCTACCAGCCCGGCGCCGACCCGGCGGCCGACGAGGCCCTCCGCCTCGCACCGCTCATCGAACGCCTGCTCACGCAACAGAAAGACGAACCCAGCACGCTCGCAGACTCGTTCGGCCGCCTGACCGAACTGTTGGGAGATGATCATGACGCGTGATCCCTTGATCACGCTGATCAAAGTCCGCCGCCTCGCAAGCGACGAAGCGCAACGGCAATTGGTCAACGCCCTGAACGAGGAAAGCCGCGCCGAGCGGATGGTCCAGGAAACCGAACGCGTCATGGCCCAGGAGATGGAGACCGCCTCCGACCCCAATAGCTCCGACGCTGTGGTCGAGGCTTTCGGCGCATGGCTTGGCGGCGCCAGGCGACAACTCGAGACCGCGCGGCGCATGCTGCTCGACCGCCAGGCCGAGACCATCCGCGTCCGCGCCGAACTCACCGCAACGCGGACGGCGCTGGAAAGCGTCGAGGCACTGCAGGAACAGCGCCGGCAGGAAGCCCAGCGGGCGCAGGATCAACGTCTGCAACGCGAGCTTGAGGACAGGCCAGCGCCCGAGCGCGAGCCCGAAGAGATGAGCTGAACTGGCTCTCGCGCCGAATCTGTGTTGCATTGCCGCCGAACGAGAGGGGAACGAGCTGTGCGTATCGCGATGATCGGAGGCGGTTATGTAGGCCTGGTCTCCGGAGCCTGCTTTGCCGACCTGGGCGTCGAGGTCGCCGTGGTCGAGACCGACCAGGCGAAGCTCGGGGCACTCAATGAAGGCCGGATCCCCATCTACGAGCCAGGCCTGGACCGATTGGTGGCCGACAACGTCGCGGCCGGCCGGCTCAGCTTCGGCGATGACCTCGCCAAGGCGGTCGACGGCGTCGAGGCGGTTTTCATCGCCGTCGGCACCCCGACCCGGCGCGGCGACGGTCACGCCGACGTCAGCTTCGTCAACGCCGCCGCCGAGCAGGTGGCTCGCGCGCTGACCGGTTACGCCGTCGTCATCACCAAATCGACGGTCCCGGTCGGGACCGGGCGGCGCATCGCGCAGATCATGCAGCGCGTCCGCCCCGATCTCGAGTTCGACGTCGCCAGCAATCCCGAGTTCCTGCGTGAAGGCAGCGCCATTGGCGACTTCATGCGCCCCGATCGGGTCGTCATCGGCACCGAATCCGAGCGAGCGCGCGAGGTCCTTCGCCGCCTCTATCGGCCCCTTTATCTCATCGAAGCGCCGATCCTGTTCACCAACCTCGAAACCGCCGAGCTCACCAAATATGCGGCCAACTCGTTCCTCGCCATGAAGGTCACGTTCATCAACGAAATGGCGGATCTATGCGAGCGGGTCGGCGCCGATGTGCACGATGTCGCTCGCGGCATCGGCCTGGACGGCCGGATCGGACGCAAGTTCCTCCATGCCGGCCCCGGCTTCGGCGGCAGCTGCTTTCCCAAGGACACACTAGCGCTCATGCGGATCGCCCAGGATTGGGGTGCGCCGTCACGCTTGGTCGAAGCCACCGTCGCCGTGAACGACGCCCGCAAATCAGCGATGGCTGCACGCATCATCCAGGCCAGCGGCGGCTCGGTCCACGGCAAGACGATTGCCGTGCTCGGTCTGACCTTCAAGCCGGAAACCGACGATATGCGCGACGCGCCGAGCATCCCGATCGTGTCCCGCCTTGCCGAGGAAGGCGCCCAAGTGCGCGCATTCGACCCGGTCGGGATGCCACACGCGAAAAGCCTTCTCCCCGCGAGCGTCCATTTCTGCACCGATGCCTATGACGCGGTGACCGGCGCAGACGCTTTGGTGCTGGTGACCGAGTGGAACGAGTTTCGCGCTCTCGCGCCGGCGCGACTGGGCGAGTTGATGCGCGGCAAGTTGATTGTCGACCTCCGCAACGTATTTGACCCGGCAGCCTTCACTGCCGCCGGGTTCGATTATCGCGGCGTTGGCCGCGGTTCACCGGTCGCGCCCTTGCAGGACCGCGCCGCAGCAGACTGAGAGCGCATACTCCGGCGGGATTACTGCCCCGCTGGAGTTGCTACGGCGGAAGCAGCCGAGCGATGTAAGGAGGCAAGTGGAACGCTGCCACTTGCACGCCCGGGGTCCAATAGCGCGTGGCTTCCAGGATACCGGCCTTTGCCGCCCGCTCGGCAAGGTCGCTCTCTGCGACCTTGTCCAGCCCTGGCGCCTTGGCCGCAAAGCCGAGTGTCATAAAACCACCGACATAGGTCGGCACCGCCGCAACGTACGCAGTGACGTGCGGAAAAGCGCTCGCGCGCCGCATGCTGGTCTGCTCGAGTTCTGAGCCCTGCATGAACGGTACGCCGCATTGGTTGACGATCACGCCGCCTGCACTCAAGGCGCGAGAGCAATCGGCATAGAAAGAGTCCGTAAACAAAGTTTCACCGACGCCGACCGGGTCGGTGCTGTCGACAATGATGACGTCGAACGACCCTGGCTCGGCCTGAGCCACAAAGGCCAGCCCGTCGCCGACGATCACCTCGGCCCGGCGGTCCTTCCAAGCATCGCCCGCGATCTCAGGCATGTGCTTCCGAACCAGCGAAATAACCTGGCCATCGATTTCAACCATCACCGCTCGTTCGACGCTTGTGTGCTGCAGGACTCGCCGCAACACGCCTCCGTCGCCCGCACCAATAATCAACACGCGTTTTGCGGCCCCATGCGCGAGGATAGGGACGTGCGCGATCATCTCCTGATAGATGAACTCATCGGCCTCGGTAATTTGGATTGCCCCGTCCAGCACGAGCACACGCCCGTGACTCGCGCTCTCGAAAATCAGGATCTCCTGAAATTCCGACTTCACGCGAGTGAGTTCACGGACGATGCGGAACCGCTGTCCCCAATCGGGGTACAGCGCCTCGCAAAACCAGGCGGTCAGAGCAGCCGACCGCGCAGTTCTTCGTTCACGTCGACCCGCTCCGGATGGAACGCGGCGCGCAGGATCGGAAGAGCGTCGTGCGGGTTACACGCACCACACATGAAGATGTCGATCGCGGCGAAACCACGCTCAGGCCAAGTGTGGATCGAGATGTGGCTCTCCGCAAGCACCACTACGCCAGACACGCCCCCATTAGGCGTGAAGTGGTGAAAATGGCTATGCAGAATTGTCGCTCCCGCGTGGACTGCGCCTTCGCACAGGACGCGGTCGATCAGTGCGGGATCACTGAGATTATCAGCGCCCCACAGATCTATTAACAGATGCGTGCCGGCAAATTGGACGCCGTCCCGCTCAACAAAATAATCCTTACGCTCCTCGGCCGCAGCGTCCGGAACCCTTGCAATCGTCGTCTGGTTTTCGCTCGGAAATTCCGAGACCATCCCCAGTTGAGCAAGTGCGTTCATCACGTACCCCCAAACCAGTAGACAGCCTGTTGGGCGAGGATCGCCCCCTTGGGCCAAGAGAGGCCGGGAGATAAGCGGCCTGAGCGCTTTTTGCAAGTGAAAACAGGATGTCTCTGCAGCTTTGTGAACAGTCTAAAGAAAACCCTCGTGCCGAGCTTCATTGCAACTTTAGTGCGCTCAATCGATTTGGCAGCGCGCGAGACAATGCCAGCTCCTTGGCGGCGCGCGGCAGATCTTCCGGGCCTTGCACCGCGCTTGCGGTGAGAAGCCGGAACAGGTCAGTTCGCGGCGCGGTCAGCCTTGGATCATAGCGCTTGAGCTTGCTGAGCGCATCGGCGTCGCCGGCCTGAACCGCCGCGGTTGCCTGTCGGAGAACGACATCCTGCTGTCGGTCATTCAGCGCGCCTTGGTCCGGCACGGTTTTGGCAGCCAATGATTGGAGCGCGCGCAGGCTGCCGCGCCAATCGCCGGCCTTGGCCAGAAGTGCGGCCCGCGCCTCGTCGGAAGCCGGGCTGTCGATTGTCGTCAGAAGTTGGGCGGCGCCAGCCGGATCGCCGCGGTCCGCCTTCGTGCGCGCCAACATGAACGTGCGCTTCTCCGCGTTGGCCGGTTCGAGGGTGGTCGGGTCGAGCTGGTCGAGTGCAGATTCGGCTTTTGCCGGGTCGCCCGCATCGAGTTGCAACTGTGCGAGCCGGAGCGCGAATTCCGCTTTCCTGGCCGGCGTGTCGGAATGGTCCATCAAGCGCTGCAGGACTGGGATCGCGCGTGTCGGCAGGTCCAGCGCTGCCAGCTTGTCGGCCAGCAGCCCTGCCAGGCGCTCGCCGTCCGCACCGTCGGGAAGGCTGTCGGCGAAATCGCCGGCGACTGCGACCAGCTCGAGCGGATTGACGGATTTGGAATCGGCCGCCAGCAGCGAGCGGAACACCCCGGCCTTCAGCGCCGCGATCCGGGGCTTGGCGTCGGGGAATATTGTCTGGGTCTGGGTCAAGCTATCGAGGGCGCCGCGCCACTGCGCGGCTTGCGCACGCAATTCGGCGGCACGCAACCGCATGGCGATCTCCTGCCCGTCCCCACGCCAGCGCAAGGTCTGCCGGTCGATCCGATCCGCGGCCGCGGTCGCGTCGATCTGCCCTTTGCTCAAGCGCAGCTCCGCGGCGGCGACCGCGGCGCGGACGGATTGCCGCTCGTCGCGGCCTTGGACGATCGCGTCGAGCTCCTCCAACGCCGGCTCGACGTCGCCCGACGCCGCCTTCTGGGTGGCGCGCGCCAGCGCGAGCGCGGGGTCATTCAGCTCGGACGCGGGCACAGGGGCGCCGGCTTTGATTGCGGCTTCGATCACGGGAGGTGCGATCTGGCGGCGGATCGCATCAGGATATGAGGCGAGGACCGGCATGGCCGCCGCGAGCGTCGGCGAGGGCTTGGTCTGCGCCGCGTCGCGCAGCGCCCGCCACATGAGGACGTCCTCGGTGGCGGCCACAGCTGGGTTGTCGAGGCCGTCGGCTTCGGTGACGCGATTGGCCAGCACCGCCGCCACGCCCGACAAAACGGCCGCAGACGGATCGCTCGCGATTGCAGGATCGTCGTTGCTGGCGAGGCTGAGGAGTGCCTGCGCTTCGGCGGCCATGCCGAGGGCCAGCATCGTCCGTGCGGCGGCGACCCGTTCCGGGCCGCGGCTGCGCGGCGGGGCGGCAGCCGCGCTCGCGATCTGGCCGTTCAACTGCCGCATCAGCACATCGGCCGGCGCGTTCGGGATGCCGAGGCGATTGTCGCGCACCGGGGCGGCGATCCGGGCGGGCGCGGTTCGATCCGGGCTCTGCAGCGTGAACCCGGCCAGCGAGGTCCGCAGATCGACGGCGTCGGCGCTGACCTCGAGCGCCAGGCCAAGAAAGCTCGGGAGCAGCACATATCCGGGAGCCGAGCGGCGGGCGGCAATGGCGGTCCGGTCCCCCGCTGATTTGCGCACGGTTCCGAGCAGCATGACCTGATCAGTCACCGGGTCGGTGATGGTCATGGCGCGGCCGGGCTGGGCGAACTGGAACGCGATGCCATCGGCCACCGCGGTCTCGACGGCGGGCGCTGCGCGCGCTGCACCGAGCTCGATGACCCAGCCGTCCTGGTCGCGATTGAGGGCCAGCGTCTCATCCTGGGCGAGCGGCACGGTAATTATCGTACCGCGCTGCAGCTGCCGGGTCTCGACATGCCGGGGGCTTTCAGGGATCTCCGCGGGGTTAACGTCGATTTTTTCGTCGAACACGATGATGCCGACATCGCCATGGCGGAAAGCGACCGCGCCGACCTCCGGACCCGCGGTGATCCTGATCGGCAGCAGAGTCGCGGGCTCCGGCACCGGATCCGCTGCGCTCGGGAGCGGCGAGGCCGCCACCGGCTCGGGTGCGACGGCCTCGGCAATCTCGGGCTCGACCACGGCGGGTTTCGGGATGACCGGCCCGGCCAGCGCCGGAGGGGATGCGGGCTCGACTGCCGGCGGCGGTTGCGGTTCGGGCGCGGCCGCCGGCATGCGCGTCGACCGTTCCGCGACCATCTGCGGGGGCAGCGTCGGCAGCGTGGATGCGGGATTGATACGGGTCCGGCCAGTCTCGGCGAGTAGGCGGGAGGCCGGATCCACGACGTCGATGATGAGCATCTCGCCGACCTGGGATGACCTGATCCGCGCTCCAGGGACAACGCTGATGCTCGCCGCGTTGTGGCCGCCAGCGAACGCTATCACGTTGCGCGGCACGCGGTCGGGGGTGCCGACCTCGGTATTCGCGATGCCGATCTCGACCCGATTGCCGCGGAGCTTGACGCTTGCCGGCGCGGCTGCGGATAGATGGATGACGAGCCGGCCGAAAGTCGGGTGGTCGCCGACGCGCACCGAGACGGGATCGGCCTTGGCGAAGGTGGCGTCGAGCAGCACGAGACCAATCAGAACGGAGCGCATCATTTGCTCACCTGCTCGGGTTCGGCAACACGGGGAGCGGCGTTGACCTGGTTACGATATTGCGCGAGCTGGGTCGTGGCCGCTCGGGCCCGCTCGGGCGTCATCGCCGCCAAGATCGGCGCCGCCTTGGCCTCCTTCATCCGGTCGAGAACCTGGATCAGGACCGGGCTCTCCAAATCGTTGAAGATCGTCGCCGCGTCGCGCGGGCGCATCGTCTCGTACGTTTTGACCAACCCGCGCCAATTCGCCTCCTCGCGGCCGTGCCGCTCCTTCTCGAGTTGCTCGAGTTTGGTCTGCAGCACGGCAAGTTGCTGGATGCGATCGGCCAGACGGCGTTCCGCCGCCGAAAGGAGCGCCTCTCGCTCATCGCTTTTCGAAGCCCTGGTATCGAGCTGCGTGCGGCGGGCACGCAAGTCTTGCAGGGCGGTGCGCTCGCCTTCGCTGATCACCGGCTCGGGGGGCGTCTGGGCCGCGTCGGGCGCGGCCGGAGTCAGGGTCAGGACCGTCTTGGCCGGGAGCGGCGCGGCAGGCGCCTTGGCTTCGTGCGCCGGCGTGCTGGCCCGGGCTGCAGAGCCGACGCTGATCTCGCCGACCAGGCCAGCAGTCTTGACGCAGGCGAGCAGGGCCATGATCCCGATCGCGAGCGGCAGCGGACGGAGGCTGAACTTCATTGGGCACCTCGCAACGCCAGGAGCAGATCTCGTTCCGCTTGGCTACGGACTTTGGGCAGGGGCTCGGCCGCCGCTGTGGCCGGGGGCGGCGCACTCGACGCGGCAGCTCGGGTTGAGCGCACCAGTGCGTCGAGCCGATCGGCGGCGGCTTCGCCACGATCGATCAGGAATTTCAGATCGTCCTTGAGCGACGCACCCTGTTCAATACGTTGGCCTAACAGTTTCGTCGAGTCTGCGGTGGTCAGTTGCATGCGCGAGATGCCGGCCTCGGCTTCGCGGGTGCTGCTATCGAAGCCGGCGATCGCATCGCCGAGCGCGGCACGGTCGTGCCGGAGCGCCTGCAGGGCGCGCTCGAGGCGCATGGCATGCACCAGCGTGATCGCCAACAATCCAACCAGAACGACTTCGAGGATGATATCGATGTTGCCCATGTTACTGGCCCTGCACATTGACGGGCGCGGCCGCTATTCGGCCGAGCGTATCTTCGATCCGGACCGCGACCTGGTCCTTGCGCCGCCCGACGCGGCCGGCGAACAGCGGAACCGTTCCGCATCTTAACTGAACCGCGCCACCGGGCCCGGCGCTGAGCATGATGCGGCTGCCGACCTCGAGCGCCATGACGTCGGCCAAAGACATGGTGGTCTCGTCGAGGACCACGTCGAGCTCGACCAGGGTCTCGTGCAGCTCCTCGGCCAAATGGGTCTCCCAAATGCTGTCGCGGCCGAACCGCTCGCCCATGAATTGTTGCAGCAGCATCTCGCGGACCGGCTCGAGCGTCGCGTATGGCAGCAGCAGTTCGAGCCGTCCGCCACGGTCGTCCATGTCGATGCGCAGTCGCGCCACGATCGCGGCGTTGGACTGGCGCGAGATGGTGGCAAAGCGGGGGTTCACCTCGAGGCGCTCGAACTTGATGGTCACGGGGCAAAGCGGTTCGAAACTAGCGGCGAGATCCTTCAGGACCAGCTCGACGAGGCGTTCGACGAGATTGCGTTCGATCGTCGTGTAAGAACGGCCCTCGATCCGCATCGCGGCGGTGCCGCGGCGGCCGCCGAGCAACACGTCGACGATGGAATAGATCAGCGCGGAGTCGATGATCATCAGGCCGTAATTGTCCCACTCCTCGATCTTGAAGACGGCCAGCATCGCCGGCAGCGGGATGCTGTTGAGGTAGTCTCCGAAGCGCAACGAGGCGATGTTGTCGATCCCGGCCTCGACGTTGTCGCTGGTGAAGTTGCGCAGCGTAGTCGACATGATGCGGATCAGCCGGTCGAACACGATCTCCAGCATCGGCAGCCGCTCGAATGAGACCAGCCCAGAGTTGATGATCCGCTGCACCGCCTCGATCTCGCCGACAGCCAGGTCGGTGTCGATGCCGAGCAGGCTGTCGATTTCGGCTTGATCGAGGATGCGCTCAGGTCCTTCGCTCATTGCACCAGCAGTTCGGTAAAAAGTACGTCCAGCACACGGGCGGGCGCTGCCGCGACATTCACGCGGGCGACCAACTCCTCTCGCAATCGGTACGTACCGGCACTGCCCCGCAGTTCCTCCGGACGCACCTCGCGCAGATATCCCTGGAACAGGTCCAGCACGCGCGGCATCGCAGCCTGCACCGTGACCGCGTCCTCCTTGCGCGCCAGTTCGAGCTTGGCGCGCAGCTTGATGAACGAGGCGCGCCGGCCGCCATTGTTCATGTTGGCGATGATATCCGGCATATCGACGAACACCGGCGCGGCGGCGACGGTCTGTTCGGCCGGTGCCCGCCCTTCTGCCGCCTCATGCCCATTGCCGTGCAGCAACCCAGGGATCACGCCCGAGAACCACCCTCCCGCCCCGGCCGCGACCAGGACGACCACCGGGATCAAGACAAGCTTCAGCTTGCCCCCCCTCTTTTTCTCAACCGGACTCTTTGCCTTTGTCGCGCTCATTTTGATGCTCCTTGGCCGGGAGGAGCATGCACACAGACGGGTTAACGAACCCCTAATGCACGGCGAGCACGACGCCGACGCCGGCCACCACTAGCAGCAGCCCGGCTACATCGGCCCGCCGCAGGCTCTCGCGCAGGTAAAAGCGGCTGAACAGCAGCGTGAACACCACCTCCACCTGCCCCAGCGTCCGCACCAGCGCGACCGGGGCAAGCGCGAAGGCGGTGAACCAGCAGCCCGAGCCGCAGGCCGACAGCGCACCGACCAAGCCCGCCCGCCGCCAGCCAAGCAGCGCATCGCGCAGACCCTGCGGCTCGCGCCATGCCATCCAACCGCCCTGCAGCACGGTCTGCAGCACATTCGTCGTCACCAGCGCCAGCAGCGCGCCCTGGATCAGATCCGCCGCGCCGAGCGCCTGCGTGGCCGCCTTGATACCGACGCCGGCCAACGCGAACCCGGTCCCGGCGCCGATGCCGCACAGCACGGCCGGCTGCACCGTGGCGGCTAGCAGGTCGGGCGGCCGCAGCCCCTTGCCCGCCAGCGACAAGACCAGCACGCCGCACACGCCGATGCCGATGCCGAGCCACGCCAGCGGCCGCAGCGTCTCACCCAGCACCAGCGCGGAGACGATCGCCGCCTGCACCGCGTCGGTCTTGGAATAGGCCGTGCCGACCGCGAAATTGCGGTGTCCGAACGCCTGGATCAGCAGCGCCGTGCCGAAGATCTGCGCCACCCCTCCGGCCAGACAGCCGAGCAGGAAGCCGGGGTTCGGCGTCGGCAAGCGCGCGCGTGTAGCCACGCTGTAGAGCAACAGGAAGGCGACGCCGACCGGGACGGCGTAGAGATAGCGCACCAGACTCGCGGTGCCGACCGAGAACCGGGCGCGAAGGCGCTGCTGCAGCGCCGTGCGCCAGGTCTGGAACAGTGCGGCGGCCAGCGTGATCGGGATCCAGAGACTGAGCATCGGCCGAAGGTGCCCGCCCAAGGCGGCGCACGTCCAGGACGGAACTCGAAGGGCCGGCGTTACGTTGCCGCGCTCAACAGGAGACCACCATGATCCGTGCCGCCCTCGCCCTCGTTCTACTCACCGCGTCGCCCGTGCTGGCGGCCGACCAGAAATGGACCCCCGCCCCCGTGCCCGGCATCGGCGCCGGCGACACCATCCAGCCGGCTGCGCGCGCCGGCGACTCGATCGGCAACTCGCACGACGCACCGTTCAGCGCCATCGGCTCAGGCAGCATCGCCGCCGACGGCACGACTAGCTCCAACCGCGTCAACGGGATCGACACGCCGAACCTGTCGCCCCAATAGGTTACCGGTTGCCCGACCAGACCGCGTTGTAGAGGGCGACGATCTCGCCTTCAGAGGGCGCGCGCGGATTGTTCGCCGGGCTGCCGGAGGCCTGAACGGCGACAAGGCGGCGGCGGATGCGGCCAAGCAGAAGGCGGAGCAGGCGGCCGAGGTGGCCCGCAAGAGTGTGGCGACGGCCGGGATCTTTGGTTTTGTGGCGCTGGTGCTGGGGGCGATGGCGGCTTGGTTCGGCGGCGGCTGGGCTCGCCGACGCGCGAGCGACCCTAAGTGGAGAGCGGGGGCCTGGCTTCGGCCGGGCTCCCTGCCCTTTCAGTATGGACTGAGCGACTGGGCTTGGCAGGAAGCGACTGGGCTTGGCAGGAAGCGACTGGGCTTGGCAGGATTCGGGGATCAGCAGTTGGCCTGGCGGCGATCGGTTGAGGTGTTTGGCTGCGAGGACGGCGTGGATCCCCCGAACAAGCCGGAGGATGACGAAGACGGGGGACGAAGACGGGGGTTAGTGGGCGCCGGGGGTGGGGCGGCGGCCGGTTCGGCTGGTGAGGAGGAAGCAGAAGGGGACGACGCAGAAGGAGACGATGGCGGTGGTGAGGAAGACGTCGCTGTAGGCCAGCACTGCGGCTTGCTGGTGGAGCTGCTGGTAGAGCCAGTTGGTCGCGCCGGCGGCGGTGTCGGCGGCGGCGTGGCCTTGGGCGAGGAGCGATTGCTGCACCTCGTGGAAGGTGGACATGTAGCCGGGGTCCAGGGTGGAGGTGTGTTCGGCCAGGTGGGCCTGGCGGACCTGCTGGCGGTTCTGCAGCAGGGCGGTGGCGGCCGAGATGGAGAGCGAGCCGAAGTAGTTTCGAGACATGGTGAAGAGGGCGGAGGCGTCGGCGTTCGAGGTTCGCGGGATGGTGGCGAAGGCGATGGTGCTGATGGGGACGAACATGAAGCCGAGGCCGGCGGTCTGGAAGGCGCGCATCTTGGCCAGGGTGGCGAAGTCGAGGGTTGGGGTGAGGTTGTGGGAGTAGAGCAGCGAGAAGCCCATGATCGTGAAGCCGATGGCGATGACGTATTTGGTGGCCAGCACGCGGCTGATCTGGCCGACGATGGGGATGAGGACGATGACGACGAGGCCGCCGGGGGAGAGGATGAGGCCGGCCCAGATGGCGGTGTAGCCGAGCTGCTGCTGAGCGAATTGGGGGATAATGACGGCGCTGGCGTAGAGGACGCAGGCCATGGCGGCGATCATGAGGCAGCCGATGGCGAAGTTGCGGTCGCCGAGGACGCGGAGGTCGACGACGGGCTGGTCGGTATAGAGCAGCCAGGCGATGGCGCCGCCGATGCCGATGAGGGCGAGGACGAACATGACGAGGATGAATTGGGAGCCGAACCAGTCGAGCTCCTGGCCGCGGTCCATGACGACTTCGAGGCAGCCGAGGCCGAGGGTGATGAGGCCGAGGCCGACATAGTCGATGCCGCGCGGCCGGGCTCGGGCCCAGGGCGGGTCTTCGACGAGGGCCTGGACGGCGAAGAAGGTGGCGGCGCCGATGGGGACGTTGATGAAGAAGACCCAGCGCCAGCCGTAGGTGTCGGTGAGGAAGCCGCCGAGGGTGGGGCCTAAGACGGGGGCGACGATGGTGGCGATGGCGGTGATGCCGAAGGCCTTGGCGCGCTGGGCGGGGGGGAAGGTGTCGAGGATGATGGATTGCTGGTTGGGCTGCAGGCCGCCGCCGAAGAAGCCTTGCAGCAGGCGGAAGACGACGAGTTCGCCGAGGCTGGAGGAGGTGCCGCAGAGGAAGGAGCAGATGGTGAAGCCGGCGATGCAGATGAGGAAGTATCGCTTGCGGCCGAAGACGGAGCTGAGCCAGCCGGAGATGGTCAGGACGATGCCGTTGGCCAGGAGGTAGGAGGTGAGTGCCCAGGTCGCGTCGTCGTAGCTGACGGCGAGGTTGCCGGCGATGTGCGGCAGGGAGACGTTGACGATGGTGGTGTCGAGCACCTCCATGAAGGTGCCGAGGGTAACGACGACGGCGACGAGCCATTTGTTGTGGCTGGGGGCCCAGTCCTTTTTGGCCGGGGCTTGGGCCGGGGCTTGGGTGGCACTCACTTGAAATAGACGGTCGGGACGACGGAGAGGCCGAGCGGGAGGGACCGGTTGGGGTCGAGGCCGCTGTCGATGACGATCTTGACGGGGACGCGCTGGACGATCTTGACGAAGTTGCCGGTCGCGTTCTCGGCGGGGAAGGCGCTGAACTTGGAGCCGGATCCGAGCTGGATGGAGTCGACGTGGCCTGTGAGGGCGAGGTCGGGGTAGGCGTCGACTTCGATGTCGACGCGCTGACCGGGCCGCATGCGGGTGAGCTCGGTTTCCTTGAAGTTGGCGGTGACCCAAATGTCGGGGGTGACGATGGCCATGATCTGCGTTGCGGGCTGGAGGTAGGTGCCCTGCTCGACGTTGCGGCGGGTGACCCATCCGTCCTGGGGGGCGGTGATTCGGGTGAAGGAGAGATTGACTTCGGCCTGGTCGAGGGTGGCCTGGGCTTGGGCGACCTGGCCTTGGAGCTGTTTCACCTCGGCGGTGGATTGCTCGATGTTCTGGGGTACGAGGCGGGCGACGTCGACCTGGGCTTGGGCGACCTGGACCGCGCCTTCGGCGGAGCGCTGGCCGGCGGTGGATTGATCGACGTTCTGCTGGGTGGTGGCGGCGCGGGAGACGGCGTGCTGCCGCTTGTAGTCGGACTGGGCGTTGATGAGCTGGCTTTGGGCCTGGGCGAGCTGGCCTTGGGCCTGGGCGAGTTGGGCGGGGAAGGTGGTGCGGGCTTTTTCGAGGGCGACGCGGGCGCTTCCGAGCTGGGCCTGGGCGGTTTCGAGTTGGCCGCGGGCCTGGTCGCGGACGACGGTATAGGGGCGCGGGTCGATGGCGACGAGGAGGTCGCCCTTGTGGACGAACTGGTTGTCGTTGACGGCGAGGTCGACGACGTAGCCGTTGACCTGGGGGGCGATCATGATGGCGCGGCCGTTGGTGTAGGCGTCGTCGGTGCCGAGCTGGTCGCGGTGGAGGAACCACCAGACGAAGCCGCCGATGGCGGCGAGCAGGACGACGACGGCAAGGAGGATGAGCGGGAGGCGAGAGCCTTTCTTCTTTTTGTTGCCGCTGTTCTGCTCGCCGCTGTCCTCGTCTTGGTTGTCGTTGTCCTGCTTGGTCTGAGGTGGGGACTGCTTGCCGCCTGCGTCGGCTTTGGGGGAATCGTCCTGGGTCGGGCGACTTTGGGCGTCGTCACCGATTGCTAGGTCGTGGCGGGCGTCGTCCATGAACAGTTCCTGGGGTGCGATCCTGGTGCTGGCCGGGCACGGGGGGCGGCAGTGGGCGTGCACATGATAACGCGAGTTAAGAGTTTGCGGGGCACAAGCGCGTGATGCAGCGCAGCAAAGCGTTGGGGTGTGTTGGGCGGCTGGCGGTTTATTTGGTGCCGTAGAGGCGGTCTCCGGCGTCGCCGAGGCCGGGGCGGATGTAGCCGTGTTCATCGAGGCCGCGGTCGATGGCGGCGGTGTAGACCGGGACGTCGGGGTGCTCGGCGTGGACGATCGCGAGGCCTTCGGGGGCGGCGAGGAGGCAGACGAAGCGGAGTTGCTGGGCGCCGGCCTGGCGAATCCGGGTCATGGCGGCGGCGGCGGAGTGTCCGGTGGCGAGCATGGGGTCGACGAGAATGACGAGGCGTTCGCTGAGGTCTTCTGGGAGCTTGAGGTAGTATTCGACGGGGATGAGGGTGTGGGGGTCGCGATAGAGGCCGATATGGCCGACGCGGGCGGAGGGGACGAGGTCGAGCATGCCGTCGAGGATGCCGGTGCCGGCGCGCAGGATGGGGACGAAGCAGAGTTTCTTGCCGGAGAGGGCGGGGGCCTGCATGGGCTCGAGCGGGGTGTCGATGGGAACGCGTTCGAGCGGCAGGTCGCGGGTGACTTCGTAGGCGAGGAGCAGGCTGAGTTCGCGGGTGATCTGGCGAAAGTCGGCGGTGGGGGTTTCGCGGCGGCGCAGCAAAGTGAGTTTGTGCTGGACGAGAGGGTGGGTCAGCAGGGTGACGTTTGGGTAGTCAGCCATCGAGGCTGCGCCCCTTGGGGATGTGGAGTTCGGCGGGTGGGGGCGGTTCGGCGGTGAAGTATCCGGCGGCCTTCTTGGCGTCCATCTCGACGCTGGCTTCGGCGGGGACGAGGCGGTCGGGGATGGGGACGCGCTCGACGACCTCGATGCCGCTGGCGACGATGGGCGCGTATTTCAGGTTGCTCATGGAGACGAGGCGGTCGATGCGGGTGATGCCGAGCCAGTGCAGCACGTCGGGCATGAGTTCCTGGAAGCGCATGTCCTGGACGCCGGCGACGCATTCGGTGCGTTCGAAGTAGGCTTCGGCGCGGTCGCCGCCCTGCTGGCGCTTCCTGGCGTTGTAGACGAGGAACTTGGTGACTTCGCCCAGCGCGCGGCCTTCCTTGCGGTTGTAGACGACTACGCCGACGCCGCCTTGCTGGGCCATTTCGACGCAGACTTCGATGCCGTGGGTGAGGTAGGGGCGGCAGGTGCAGATGTCGGAGCCGAACACGTCGGAGCCGTTGCATTCGTCGTGGATGCGGCAGGCGATGCGGGTCTGGGGTTGGCCGAGCTTGGCCGGGTCGCCGAAGAGATAGATTGTGGCGCCGCCGATCGGGGGGAGGAAGACCTCGAGGTCGGGGCGGGTGACGAGCTCGGGAAACATGCCGGCGGTCTGTTCGAAGAGGGCGCGGCGAAGGTCAGGCAGCGGGACACCGAAGCGGCGGGCGACGCCGGGGAGGTGCCAGACGGGTTCGATGGCGACCTTGGTGACGCGTGCGTCGCCGGAGGGGAGGAGGATTTCGCCGTCGGGGACGAGGCGGCCGTCGCTTATGGCCTCGTTGAGCTCGGGCATGTTGATGTGGGCTTTGGTGACCGAGATGGTCGGGCGGATGTCCAGCCCGGCGGCGAGTTCGTCGGCGAACAGGTCGGTGACCATGTGGCCCCAGGGGTCGAGGGAGACGATGGCGCCGGGGTCGGACCATTGCGGGAAGGGGCCGATGGTGACGGCGGGGCGGGTGTTGGTGAGGTCTGGGCGGTGGGCGGGGTCGAGCTGTCCGGCGGCGACGGCGAGGGCTCGGTAGACGGAGTAGGCGCCGGCGTGGGCGCCGATGACGTTGCGTTCGGCTGGCGCGTGCAAGGTGGCGACGAGGGGGCCGCGGCCCCTGCCCTGCGCTCCGCCCCAGACGACGGGGCGCCGCACGGGCGCATTGCGCGGGTGCGATGTCAGGACGATGGAGCGGGCGGAGGGTTTTTCGTTGGGGCGGATCGGGAGGTCCATCGGTTGGAGGCTAGGGATAGGGCGAGTGTAGCGTCAATGTATTGATGGATGGTTACGGCGGGATCGGGTAGCGGTTGGGGATGGTTGGTGCTGTGTTCCGTCCTCGTCCTGACCCGATCTGGGGTTTGTTTGGCCGATCGCATGCGGTGATCGGGGTGATCCATTGCCTCGCCTTGCCGGGGGCGCCGGATTACGACGGGATGGCGATGACGGAGATCGTCGGGCATGCGGTGGCCGAGGGGCGGCGGTATGTGACGGGTGGGGTGGATGGGTTGATCGTGGAGAACCACGGCGACATTCCGTTCGCCAAGCCGGAGCAGCTGGGTCCGGAGACGGCGGCGTGCATGGCGGTGATCGCGGCGGCGGTGGGGGCTGCGTGCGCGGTGCCGATCGGGATCAACGTGCTGGCCAATGCGGCGCAGGTGGCGTTCGCGGTGGCGGTGGCGTCGGGGGCTGGGTTCATCCGGGTGAACCAGTGGGCGAACGCGTATGTGGCCAACGAGGGGTTCATGGAGGGGCCGGCGGGGGCGGCTTCGCGGTATCGGGCGGGGTTGCGGGCGGGGGCGATCCGGTTGTTTGCCGACGTTCACGTCAAGCACGGGGCGCATGCGATCACGGCGGACCGGACGATCGGCGAGTTGGCGCGCGACGTGGAGTTCTTTGGCGCCGATGCGGCGATCGCGACGGGGCAGCGGACGGGGGATGGGGCGAGTTTGGAGGAGCTGCGGGCGATCGCGGCCGGGTCGTCGCTGCCGGTGCTGGTGGGGTCTGGGGTGACGCCTGCCAATGTGGGGGAGATGTTCAGCGTGGCGCGCGGGGTGATCGTGGCGAGCTGGCTGAAGCGGGACGGGGTTTGGTGGAACGAGGTCGATCCGGAGCGGGTGCGGGCGTTCATGGCGGTGGCGGATCAGGCGCGGCCGGGTCGGGGGAGCGAAGCGTGAGCGAGTGGGATCTGGTGGTCCGGGGCGGCCGGGTGGTGACGGCTTCGGACGATTACGTGGCCGACGTTGCCATCGAGGGCGGGCGGATCGCGGCGGTGGGGCTGGGGTTGTCGGGGGCGCGGAGGATCGAGGCGGACGGGCTGCTGGTGCTGCCGGGGGGCGTGGACACGCATTGCCATATCGAGCAGCTGCAGCCGGGAGGGTTGGCGGACGAGGAGAGTTTCGAGAGCGGGAGCGCGTCGGCGCTGGCGGGCGGGACGACGTCGGTGATCACGTTCTCGACGCAGTTCAAGGGGGAGGCGATCGGGCCGAGCCTGGCGGAGTATCACCGCCGGGCTGCGCGGGCGATGGTGGATTACAGCTTCCACCAGATCATCACGGACGCGACGGACCGGGTGGTGTTCGAGGAGATCCCGGCGATCGTGGCGTCGGGGATCCGGAGCCTGAAGGTATTCCTGACGTATGATCCGTTGTTCCTGGACGACCGGCAGTATCTGCGGGTGCTGGCGGCGGCGCGGCGGGCTGGGGCGCTGGTGACGGTGCATTGCGAGAATTACGAGGCGATCCGGTGGCGGACGGCGGCGCTGCTGGCGGATGGGCGGGCGGCGCCGAAGTATCATGCGTGGTCGCGGCCGAGCGTGGTGGAGCGGGAGGCGACGCACCGGGCGATCGCGCTGGCCGAGTTGGTGGACCAGCCGATCCAGGTGTTCCACGTGTCGGGTCCGGAGGCGGCCGAGGAGATCGCGCGGGCGCGGCGGCGCGGCGTGAAGGTGTGGGGGGAGACGTGCCCGCAATACCTGGTGCTCACGGCTGCGGACATGGAGCGGCCGGGGTTCGAGGGCGCGAATTATATGTGCAGCCCGGCGCCGCGCGACCAAATAACGATCGATGGGTTGTGGGACGAGATCAGGCGCGGTGTTTTGGACGTGGTCTCGTCGGATCATAGCGGCTGGAGCTACGAGGGGGCGCGCGGCAAGCGGTCGGCGGGGGTGGACGCGTCGTTCCGGGACATTCCGAACGGGGTGCCGGGGTGCCGGGGCTGGCGACGCGGCTGCCGATCTTGTTCAGCGAGGGGGTGGGCAAAGGTCGGATCAGCCTGCAGCAATTCGTGCAGCTGACGGCATCGAACCCGGCGCGGCTGTTCGGGCTTTCGCCGCGAAAAGGCTCGATCGTGCCTGGGGCGGATGCGGATCTCGTGCTGTGGGATGCGTCCAAGCGGGTGACGATCACGAACACCCTGTTGCAGCAGGCGATCGACTATACGCCGTATGAGGGGATGCAGGTGACGGGTTGGCCGGTGACGGTGTTGCGCCGGGGCGAGGTCGCGATGCGGGACGGGGTGATCGCGGCGGCGGCGGGGAGCGGCATGTTCCTGCCGCGGGGGCCGTACCCGCTGATTGCTCCGAGCGGGCGGGTGGCGGACGGGTTCGATGCGAGCGCATTTGAAGTGTAGAGGGGCGCATTGCCGGACAGTCACTATGCAGATTTGAAGTTATTTTTTTTCGTTTGCATCCGGATCGATATACCGCGTATTCGCTTTGGGCCGATCGGTCTGAACGGGGGCAAAGATCATGGATTTACATGGAGACCGTTACGATCGATCGCCTCCCGCCGGGCCCGATGAGCGCAGCTTGGTGAGCAGCGGGCCACGGCTGATGCGCCGCGCGCTGTCACTGGCGTGCGATTCGGTGTTCAGCGGCGGGGGTCCGTTCGGGGCCGTCGTCGTGCGAGACGGCCAGGTCGTGGCCGAGGGGGTCAACCGGGTGACGGTCTGGAACGATCCGACGGCGCATGCGGAGATCGTGGCGATCCGGGCGGCGTGCTCGGTCTTGGGGCGGTTCGATCTGCGCGGGTGCGAGCTGTATAGCAGCTGCGAGCCGTGCCCGATGTGTCTTGGCGCGCTGCATTGGGCGCGGGTGGACAAAATCTTCTACAGTGCGACGCGGCATGATGCGTCGCGGGTCGGGTTCGACGACGCCGTGCTGTATGACGAGTTCTCGCTGCCGATCGAGGAGCGAACGACGCCGATCCGGCGGTTGCTGCACGAGGAGGCGAGCCAGCCGTTCGAGGCCTGGCTGCAGCAGGCGCAACGCATCTCTTATTGAGGGTTGAGGGCGGCGAGGATGCGTTCGGGGGTGGCCGGCAGGTCGAGGTCGGTGGTGCCGATGGCGTCCTTGAGCGCGTTCCAGACGGCGGTGGCCAGGAGCAGCGGCGGTTCGCCGACGGCCTTGGAGCGCAGGATGGTGTCGGCGCGGGCGGGGATGTCGAGCAGGCGGATTTTGAAGATGGGCGGGACGTCGCGCGAGCCGGGCAGCTTGTAGGTCGAGGGGCCGAGCGTGCGCAGGCGGCCTTGGGCGTCGGACCAGAGTTCTTCGCAGGTGAGCCAGCCGAGGCCTTGGACGAAGGCGCCTTCGATCTGGCCGCGATCGATGGCCGGGTTGAGAGAGCGGCCGCAATCCTGGACGAGGTCGGCGCGCAGGACGCGGTTTTCGCCGGTGTGGATGTCGATGGCGACTTCGGCGACGGCGGCGGCGTAGGAGAAGTAGAAGAAGGGGTGGCCGCGCATGGCGACCGGGTCCCAGTGCAGGTCGGGCGTTCGGTAGAAGCCGGTCGCGGAGAGCGAAACGCGGGCGCGGACGCAGAGATCGGCGAGCTCGCCGAAGGTGAGCGTGTGGTTGCCGGCGGTGACGCGATCGTCGGCGAAGGCGATCTCCTCGGCCGGGACGCTCCATTTGGCGGCGGCGATTTGGGCCATGCGGTCGCGGATGGCGGCGGCGGCGGCGTGGGCGGCCCAGCCGTTGAGGTCGGAGCCGGTGGAGGCGGCGGTGGGCGAGGTGTTGGGGACCTCGGCGGTGCTGGTGGCGGTGATGGCGACGCGGTCGAGGGCGACGCCGAAGACCCCTGCGACGATTTGGGCGACCTTGGTGAAGAGCCCCTGCCCCATCTCGGTGCCGCCGTGGTTGAGGCGGACGGAGCCGTCGCCGTAGACGTGGACGAGGGCGCCGGCCTGGTTCATGTGCGGCAGGCCGAAGGAGATGCCGAAGGCGAGGACGAAGCTGCCGAGGCCGCGGCGGAGGCTGGGGTGGGTGCGGTTGAATTGGTCGATCTCGGCGCGGCGGCGGTCCCAGTCGGAGTCGGTTAGGGCCTGGGCCCAGACTTGGCGGATGAGGTCGCCTTCGAGGGTCTGGCCGTAGGGGGTGGTGGCGGGGTTGTCGCCGCCTGCGAAGTTGCGGGCGCGGACGGTCTCGGGGGTTTGGCCGATTGCGGCGGCGACGCGGTGGATGACGTCCTCCATCAGCAGGACGGCTTGCGGGCCGCCGAAGCCGCGGAAGGCGGTGTTGCTGACGGTGTTGGTCTTGCAGGCGAGGCCCTGGAGCTGGATGTCGGCGACGTGGCAGCAGTTCAGGGCGTGGGTGAGTGCGCGCATCAGGACGCCGGCGGAGAGATCGGGGCTGTGGCCGCCGTCGGCGGCCAGCGTCGCGTCGAGGGCGAGGATGCGGCCGGTGTGGTCGAAGCCGGCGTCGTATTGGAACAGGAAGGGGTGGCGCTTGCCGGTGGCTTCGATGTCGATGCGGCGGGGCAGGCGGAGCTTGACGGGGCGGCCGGTGTGGAGCGCTGCCCAGGCGGCGGCGGCGGCGACCCAGCTGGCGTTGCTTTCCTTGCCGCCGAAGCCGCCGCCGACGCGGCGGACGGAGACGGTGATGCGGTTGTGGTCGAGGCCGCAGATGCGGGCGGCGATGTGCTGCACTTCGGTGGGGTGCTGAGTGGAGGATTGGATGGCCAGGTCGCGGTCTTCGCCGGGGGTGGCGAGCGCGATCTGGCCTTCGAGGTAGAAGTGTTCCTGGCCGCCGCAGCGGAAGGTTCCGGTGGTGCGGCGGGGGGCGCGGACGAGGGCGGCGGCCGGGTCGCCGTTGATGAGGCGCATGGGGGGGAACAGCAGGCTGTTCGCGGCCAGGGCTGCGTCGAGGGTCAGCGTCGCGGGCAAGGGGTCGACGGTGGGACGCAGCAGGGCGGCGGCTTGCAGGGCGGCGTGGTGGGTGGTGGCGATGACCAGGGCGACGGGTTGACCGGCGTGTTCGACGAGGCCGTCGACGAGGAGGACTTCGCCGCGTCCGGCGGGGGCGATGTCGTTCTGGCCGGGGATGTCGCTGGCGGTGAGGATGGCGACGAGGCCGGGGACGGACTGGGCGGCGGCGCGGTCGATGCCGGTCAGGCGGCCGTGGGCGGTGCCGGCGAGGGCGAGGGCGGCGTGGAGCAGGCCGGTCGGCTCGGGCAGGTCGTCGAGGAAGCGGGCTTCGCCGGTGCAGTGCTTGAGGGCACTGTCGTGTGCGATGGCGCGGGGTGCGCTCATAGCGCGTCCAGTGTCGGATGGTCGCGCCACCAGAGGCGGCGGAGCAGCCCGGCGGCGGCTTGCTGGCGGTAGGCGGCGGAGCCGCGGGAGTCGCTGAGCGGGGCGAAGTCGGTGGACAGCGCCTCGGCGGCGCGGTCGAGGGCGGGTTGGGACCATTCGGCGCCGATCAGGGCGGCTTCGGCGGCGAGGGCGCGGGCGGCGGTGGGACCCATGCCGCCGAGGGCGATGGCGGCGGCGCGAATGCGGCCGTGGTCGATGTCGAGCAGCATGGCGGCGGAAAGTGCAGCGATGTCCTGGTCGCGGCGCTTGGAGAGTTTTTCGCAGGCGAACAGGGCGCCGGGCGGGACGCTGGGGAGGGTGATGCTTTGGATCACCTCGTGGGCGGCGAGCGCGG
>JAABUL010002511.1_pt1 | contig 30111 bp, 34 predicted proteins | sample 5559151 | NCBI WGS metagenome assembly JAABUL01 (sample SAMN10711876, study PRJNA513368) | rock metagenome | isolation source: Antarctica rocks | place: Antarctica: Victoria Land, Pudding Butte sud
GAGGAGAGATTGCACGATAGGTTCGGTTTCCACTTCGAGCCACCGCGCGTTCCCAATGCGTATTACGCCACCGTTACATATACCTTCAACACCTTTACCAATGATGGACTTCACATCGGTAACCTCACAAGGCTCAAACCTCTCCGCTTCTAGGTGCCTCGCTACAGCACAAGATATCGGATGGTCTGACTCACGGGTCAAAGCAAGGACAAAGCCAGCAGTGGCGCTCCTTGAAACGGAACAGTACTCTTCACTCACAACCGACAGAGAGCTCTCCGTCAAAGTCCCTGTCTTGTCAAAGATAACATGAGTCACGTCTCGAAACTTCCTCATCACTTCCGCAGATTTGAACATTACTCCGTATTTCGCACCCACGCCGCCGGCGACGATCAAGACCATCGGCACTGCCAGTCCTATCGCGCAGGGACACGAAACAACCAGAACCGACACAGCATAACGTAGCGCGCCGAGCATTGCGGAGCCAGCCGACTGTTTTCGTGCCGAGACGCCGATCGTAAACCAAATGGCTAGAGTCAGCATAGCGAGGGACCCAATCGCTGGCGCGATCCATTTGGCGACCTGATCTGCAACATGTTGAGCTTTGGGCTTTGCCTGTGTCACTTCTTCAACCATGCCGGCGATCTCGTCGATGGTGTTTTCACCGGGTAATCGGGTGACTTTTACCAGGAGGGTCCCTTCGTGGTTGAGTGACCCAGCGATGACAGATGAGCCGACTGTTTTCTCTACAGGTCTTGCCTCGCCGGTGATTATTGATTCATCCACTTCCGATGTCCCACAAACGATCGTCCCGTCCGTCACAATCACCTCTCCAGCTTTCACCCTAAAGGTATCGTCATACTGCAACAACCGGATGTCAATCTCCTCTTCTTTCCCATCTGCAAGATCTGGCAACTCCACAAGGGATGCATACCGCGGCTGCAAAGGTTTCACAGACTGTGACTTGATAGCTCTATGACACGCAAACTCACTCAACAGCCTTCCAGTCATTATAAGCGTGATGAGTAAAGCGCTAGTCTCGAAATACACCCCTGTTGCCAACTTCTTCCCTTCTACTTCACAAACGAATGCCGCGACGGAGACACAGTAGGTGATGGACGTGCTCAGCACTATCAACAAGTCCATACCGATCACTCGTGCTACGAACAGATCTCGGAATGCGCGCGGGTAGTAAGGTCCTGCGATGACGATCTGAAGCACCGTTGCTAGGGAAAGGGATGTTGCTCCGTAGGTGATTGGGTGTGGAGGTAGTGGTGCCCAGGCTATGACTAGCAGTGGGATGGTGAGGATCCAGGATATTGCTGTCATGCATACCACGTTTCTGATATTGGTGGGTATCTCATCGTTAGAGTGGGGAGGAGCTAATCTGACTGCGTTATTGAAGTGCGCATTCAGCGCTTTGAGAAGCTGCCGCGCTCCTATGGTTTTTGCGTCGTATTTGATGGAAAAAGTGTGTTGTTTCAGGTAGGTCACATCCGTTATCCCGGCGGGGAGTAGGGCGTCCTGGATTCCCTTGGAAGCTTCAGGGACTATGATTTCGAGTTCTTGCATTCCATGTCTGATTCTTTCGCACTTGAGTCCAGTCGCGCGCCGGACGCTGTCAATGAGATCTTGAGTTGATACTTTAGTTGTGTCCATGTCAAATTCCGCTTGCAGTTGTAGAGCATTCATGTCGATGTTGTGGATGAACGGTATCGACTCGAGAGCCTTTGTGATCTTGTTCGTACATCCTGGACAATTGGATCCGTGGAATTGAAGAACTACGTGCTCTGCGACTGCTGGGCCTGATTCGATGTCGGTGAGATTTGAGGGCGTACCTAAGCAGGCGGAGGCACTGTCGATAGCATGGGGATTCCATCGATTCTTTAGCTTTTGGTCCGTAGCTGCTTTTCTTGTATGGACGTGCTCGTCGGAGCAAGCATTTTTGGTAGAGCTGGGTGGTGTCAAGTTTCGCGAACAGGATTTTTCTTTCCAAATTGTCTTGCTGCAGGGACAGGAGCACATGCTACTGGTAATGAAGGGTCGCGTCTTCTATTGTCGAGAAGTAAGTGAATAGGTACCTGCAATTGAATCTTATGTATTCCAATCGAGATAGCGAACCGTCGTCGGCGAAGAAACGCTTGTGAAAAGATTGCGAAATCTGCCCTATTCTAAATCTATCCGCATCTCGCAACTCGCATCTCGAGTCCGTACATGAGGGGTACACGAGGTAGATCTCGTCATGCGTCAAAGCGCCAACGGTGCTCATGCAGGTTCCCCGGATCCCCAGATTATTACAAATCATGGCGGGTGGACTGAGCGTTGCGGCTCTGTGACATGTTGATAAGGGTAGGTAGCGGCTACAGGCCGTGCATGGAGTGGTTTGGTCTCGTACCCGCTGCAGGGGCTTGCAGCAATTGTATGGGCAATGATATGCGTCCCCGGGAGTATGATTCCGGATGGCATCACTGCCGTATAATAGCTATCGTTTTGCGGCTGTCTGCTTCGATCCGGTGACCGGTGGGGTAAGGATATGAGATTTTTTGACGGTGGGAGTGTTCGGGACATGTTGGAGATATATGAGACGGCGACAGGAGGCTAGTTAGTGATGTGACCTGGATCATAGAGCTGCGGCATCCCAGCGATTGAAAGATACCACTATGTGAAGGAAACTCCGATTTCGTGCAATTATATCAGTCTTCGACCTGAGCGCTTCTGCCAAATCTACGACTCGGCTGCCCACTCTTTGTTTGTTTGCTTTCGTGATGATAAAACGCTATCACATCTATCTATACTGACACTGCATGGATGACAAAACTTTCGTATTTTTCGTGAAGACACCAGCTCGTTTCGATCTGAGTTTTCAGATGGCGATGGTTGGGAGCCAAAAATCATTTAATGGCTATCAATCCTGTGCGCATAATCTCTCCATCTGCCTCTCACCATATTCATGGCTCTCCATCTGCTTCATAAGCATGACGACGGGTCTCTCGGCGCTGCCTCTTGTACTGAGCTCCATCTCTGGCAAGCTCCCGCACAACCATCCCAGGGACAACGCACAAGGTATATAGCAGCCTAACGAGACGAGCGAATTTTGATGTTGGCTGCAAGGATGTGTGATCGTACACTATGGTCTTCAACCACCTTCGGGCTTTGAGGGCCATTTTCCTGGACGCCAGGGGCCTCAAAAGCTTCCTGAATCCCCAAAAGATGTTATGCGTCGTTTCAAGGGAACAAATAATCGTTATCAATGTAACCCCCATCATCACAAGAAAAGAGACCCAGACAGGTGGTGGTCTATGAGCCAATTCTTGTATGTTCATCCCAAATGCAGAGCAAGTTACAGATATTGGGATGAACAGGAATGCAAGCCGAGTGAGCCTTTTGATGGTCTCGGCCTGCTGTATAGCCGTTCAACTCTCTTCAATTTGGATGTTTGTCATTCGCAGCTAGCGATTCTGGGTCCTCGTTTGCGATACTTGCTGAGCGTTTGCAAGCATAGAGTCGAGACTGGTTATCATTCGGTACCATTCTAGACGATCGAGGTCCCCGGGTTCGAGACGGCTCTGTTCCATGGGGTCAGCTCTGATATCCGTAGGTGGAACCCCTCCAGTAATTTCAGCTCTAGCTTTGTGGAGCTGGCCAATCTGAGTCGTAATTACTTTACTGAATCGAACCAATAAGTCATCAATGTCGATAATCGTTCCTGGAGCACCAGCCCGAAGCTTGTCCTCGACTTGCATCATTGTTGACAGAGCACACCAATAGACAACACTATTCTTAATCGATTCCCTGAAACTTGCTTGAGTGTTGATTGCCATCCACCTTGCGATCGTTTGTCGTACAGTGGTGCTGGTCTGGTTATCGATACCCAGCTGAGTAGCAAAATAATGAACGAGACTTGCGCTTACGTGCGGCATGTTATTTGTCCGCGTACTATCTGTTGGTGAACCTCCGGATTCGCTATCGTGCGCAGACGTCGGCGGATGTGCTAGATCACGCGAAAGGCGGTATCTATCAATTCTACCCTCGAAATGGAGTTGTGGATACATCAGGATAATACCTTGTGTTGTCAATACTGCAAACAACTCGTCTTGAAAGAAAGAGATCACTTACACATAGGAGACTGTTGATGAGATGGGGATATAAATCGGATCGAAATCCTCCGGTAGGCCATGTACAGGAAGTTTTGGATGCTGTAACCACATGGAGGGAACGGAAGCCACGCTTCATGTAGGCTATGGCCTCGTTTACCCCGCCCATTTATTGGCAACCACAATTGCTCATAAGTCCTAGCAAAGTGTGTGAAATTTGCCCGCTCAAAATTCATGGCGTCGTCACGGCCTCGACGAGTGACTACAGAGCGGCCATGTTCCGTCTCGGAATATCATGCAACTAGAGAATTTCAAAGTAGCAACAGCCAGTCATTACCTGCGAGTATTCATGGCATAGACCAACAGAGGGGCGACAACTTGAGACGATCTGTGCTGCAGAGACAGGGAGCAAGAGAATTTGCGAGCGGATCATGACATCAGACGTTACCGCTGGAATTGGAAGGAGACTGTAGTGAGCGCAGTGGCATGTAGCCGTTGTAAGTTTGATTGGCTTGACATGAACTCGTCCCTTGGAAGGCGGACGAGAATGTTGATGGACATGAGTCGCAGCACATTGGGCTTGTAGATGATTGGGTATACGATGAACTATCACAGTGTGATGATGATAGCCTCAGCGTAGTGGAAGTATTGATGGAGTCTTGGGTGAGGGCGAGGACTTCGGCTACCCGATGAAAGAAGGAGGTAGTGTGGTATTTTGCAATTGTGTAAAGGGTTTGCTGAAGAGTAAGATGAACGAGGTCCTGCGGCCTTCTGAAGGATTGTTGTAGGTACAGATTTTCAGCGCTAAGAGATTTGCTAATCAGCGCCTGCTTAGTAATATATTGGCATCGTCCCGCCGAGGTCTTCCTCCACTAAGTCATGCCCTGCTATATCCAATCAAGTCACATCCTGGAATTTGGCGTATGGCGTACCGCTGTTCTCGTTCCTCAACCACTTCGGCACCGAGAAGAATGATTTGACCAAAGGACCGCTGACCAGCGACTGATCTCCCTACTCACTCACCGTAAATTCGACCCGATTCGTCGCCGCGATGATAATCATTGATTTTCCGTCATTTTCTTGCGTCTTTGGCACTTGCTCGCCACGAAGGTCCTGCCAGTCTTCGAATTAGAAAACCAAACCATTTACAAGTAAAACCAAAGGCAGAGAAGAACTTCAAAGGCGGTAAGAAGGTCCCAATGTTGTAATCTGCACAGATTGCGCGCGGGTTTTTCCTACAGCCATATGATCGAAAAGTCCAGGATGAAAAGGAGAAGTGCCCATACCTCCAGCGTACCCCACCTCCACCACCTCACCCAACTGCCCCGGAAGCAAAGCGAGTACCGTCGCCCTCGCTCCAATGCCACTCCTTCGCCCGTGAAGCGGAAATCTGTTATGAAAGTCAAGGTTCCCCCAACGGCAAGCGAAGTGAACCCGCGCTCAGCATCTACAGGTATCGATGCATCTTCTTCCTCGTCATCATCTGTGTCGAAGGGTTTGGCAGGGCCGTGGTTTCCGTCATCAATCTCCCTCATGCCTGAGCCATCGGTGTCGTGGACGAGGAGAAGCCAAGGGTAGACATCCGTATCCTCGATCTCGGTCAGAGCGGTGTCTTTGAGGCGAAAGATGACAGGCTTGTTCTCAGGGTTTCCAGCTGGGTTGGCGTGGTGCGTGAGGGTTATTTGGATGGGATAAGAGGCCGAGGGAGTCAGAGAGAAGGTGGGGGAGCCAGAGAGGGTGGCGGAGACGTGGGGAGATGTTGCACTGAAATACATACGTGAGTTTTGTCAAAGGTGCTACTGGAAAGATAGAGGATGGAGCTTTTGGGGTAAGGGGAGGGCACGCGCGTACTGTTGCTCCGGGTTGTAGAATTTGGGTCGTGCCGCGGCTTGCTGCTTGCGTTTGGGGGGCAGACGGAGCTCGTTGAGCTTGCCGGTGGGATCGTATTGATTGTTGTGCGCTTCGAGAGATTTAATCTTTTCGGACATGAGGTCCTCATATTCAAAGGGAGATGCCATGATTAGGGTGGAGGATGACAATTATCGTGATGCTCAATGGAAATGTATAATTATTGATGGCTTTGGTCGAGAAAGACGGCAGCGTGAGCAAGATGTTTGAGTAGCGGAGGCGACTAGAGCAGAGAGTAGATATCGAAGGAGACGGGTATTTACGAACTACCGCTGCAGCTACAACTGGTGTTATTGCAGCCAAGTAAAGTGAGATTAGGTCAGCCCAATATCTCGTCTCGGCAGACGATGTGGGGTGAGCCTTTGTTCAGCAATACGCCTCTTTTCAAACTTGTGACTGATTTTATTCGAAAGCAATGGGGTCAGAATTCAGGATGCTTGAACGGAGGTTGATGCGGAGGGGCTGAAGAAGGCGCAGCACGTATCAGCCTCCCGTATCTTAGTTTGATCGACAGGAGAAGATGAGTGAGGGTGGGGCAGAGATGCAGGACAAAGTGCTGCATCAACAGGGTTCTCCAGACTGTTTTGATCTTAGAAGCAGATTGAGACTGATCTGTTCATAGGAGATGGAAAATCGGAACAATTTACTCAATTAGGTTAGTATGGGAATTGTCCGTGCTTACGTCAGCGAATCTTTCCTGAAATCCAGACAGGATGATATAGATCACTAGATCAAATCTTGCCTCAGGTAACAAGTTGGCGTCTATATGACCCGGATGAAAGTTGTTCCCAGGAACGGGACAGGCCGAAACGTCCTGATATTCATGTTTAATATAAGTGACCAACGAATGCTACACAGTCACACAGTACACACGAGGTGGTAAATCACCGTACAATTTAGTAAAAGAAAACCCTCTGTAATAAGCTAATGTCCGTCAGTCCTGCGAAACACAATTGAGAGTTCGGGACGAGCAATGAATTGCGAAGCTACCGTTTCAGCTCTTCGCCCCCAACATCTGCTGCGCCCGACTACGCCCATTCCTCCATCTTGGCACGCAATCTCGCACACAACTCCAGACTCCAGAATCCAGAATCCAATCCAACAAGATCTACCAACGCTCCACATAACAATCTCTTCAGCACAACATCTCCTGTGCCTCCACAGCCACCTGGCAATCTTCCAACACCGTTTCAAGCCCATAGATGCTGTCATAGCTGAACCAAAGCGCCTGAAGACCCAATCTTCTTACGAGATATTTATGGCTATTGTAGTATACGGTTCTTGAGGACTGTTTCAAGGCCCATTGTGATGCTGTAATGGCTGACCAACAGGTGGCCGATGATGCCAATTCTCTTACGAGATGGCCTTGGTTGTAGTAGGCTGTGGGTTGTTGGACTTTGGGTTCGTGTGTTGCTCTTACAGGCGTTGATATAAAGATGCTGGCTCAACCCTCTTCATTGACTGGCATTTTCTGAAAAGCGCATCCCATATTCCATAACTTCCATTGATAGCATTGTGCTTCTCTGCTCTTTTTAACTCTTGAAAGAGTATCATTCACAACGTCTTCTTGTCACAATGGTTGCCTACCGGCTGCACGGGGGTTTGCTTGTCGCCCTTGGCGCCCTACAAACTCTTGCAATACCCACCATAAAGAGTGAAGACGTCCAGCTACATGAACGAAGGTATACACAAGGCGGGACCCAACCACGGCACCCCTTTGCTCCTGCATATATCTAACCTTTACTAGCTCCCACCTCTTCCCAAGATCATACACCATCGATTGCAAAAGGAAGCAAGACGACCTCGATCTCATCAAGACCGAGCTCACCAATGCCGCCAAAATGGCCAAATACGCCAGCGAGAACCTCGGCAACGATGGCCAGCCCAAGACATACCGCGAAGCATTCATATCGAAGGACCTCCTTGATATTCCAGACAACGCGATCATCAACCAACTCAAGGATTCGTACGGGAGAGGCGCCAAAGTGAACGACGACAGTTCGAAAGATTACCCCCTCACCGTCACCTGTGACAATTCCAACGCAGCGTTTTGCCAAAAGGGCTACTACGCCCACATGAACGACGGGAAGAAAACCATGAATCTCTGTGACGCCTGGTTCGATATCACCGGCACCAAGGCAACGCTGCAACTGCAGACGACAGCAGATATTCTTGCCGGCTGTACAGGAGATAGCCCTAAGTACAAGAACTTGGAGGATTTCTGGGCTGGGAAGGCCCAGGCACTTCTTCATGAATGGACGCATACGACTTACTTCACGGGTACAAAAGAGAAGTAAAATCCCCACTCCTTTCAGTTGAGTCCCTCGCTAACTCTCGTCGAATAGAACCATCGACTACGCGTACGGTGTGAAAAATTGTCTCAACCTCGCCTACGGCTCCCGACGCATGCCCGCAGGCCGTGACAAAAAGAAGGACGGCACGCCCATCTGCCCCGATCCCAAAGACGACACTAAGCCCGGTATCTGTGACAAAAACTTCTCCATCGACAACGCCGACACGCTCGCCATCATGGCCGGCGGCATTTGGTTCAGCGACAAGGCGCAGTGCAAGAACGACATCCCTATCGCTCTCAAGCCCGACGAACCGACCGCGAACCCAGGCGATGTCCACACCCCCGTCGACGACCCGGAGAACCCGGACGGACCAGCCGCTGACCCTGCGAACGCGGCAGGTGTGGACCCTGCTCCGACCTCGTCCTCGGCCCCGGCGCCATCAAGCACGGCCCCGGCACCGGCACCATCAAGCACGGAGACGCCGCCTCCCCCTCAACCTACGCCGACAGTGGTGCCGTGCAAGTCTGGGGGTATGTTCAGCGACGGGTGTGGGGACAGTTGCGGCACTAACGGGAAGTGCGTGAGTGGGTCTGCGGGATATCCTGTCCCGCAGTTGTATTATACGTGTGAGTGTTAGAATGGAGAGGGGAGAGGAGGTGGCGGGCGTTCGTTTGTCCCCCTTCGGCTTCAAGCATGTTGAGTGTAACGGAAATGGGAATGGGATGAAATGATTCCAAGCTATTTGATGATTGCCGTTCAGAGTCTAGCAATATGCAGGTACAGCCTCGATGAGACGGCCGTAAACACTCTTTGTCTCAAAGGTCAATCTTTCAGTCGATTGGCCGAACCTCCTTAGACCAGCTCCCTAAGTCTATCCCGCTGAGCTGAACAAACAATCGGAAAGGCTGGAGGATGTACTTCTTTCCATAATGCTAGTCCTGTCTTATCGCTTCCACCCCTGATCCAATCATGCGGCCACCAGATGTTCCCGGCGTGCTTTACGCCGAGAATATAGAGCGCCTTGGATGCGGCCATGTCCCATACACACTTTGGGGAAGTGAAGTTTCTCCTGTTAAACCTGCTCCGAGTCACAAGATGTTGCGCATTGCTAGTGTAGTCTCCGTCACTGAAGATGCATGACACAGGACCATCATGAGCATGAGTACGATAGTCGATCTAGTGACCCGTTGAGTCGATAATGCACAGCATATGGACTGCCGGGCTCGGTGCGCTGGGACAACTGCGGCGCCGCGAAAGACAGCCGGTGATTGCCACCAAGATTGGAAAAGACCCTCAACTGTCAATGTCGGAAGACGAAGGCCACAGCCATGCAGCGACCACCGTGAGACTGCCAAGAGCGAGTGGCAGCCCGAGTATGCCTAATGTGACCTTCCTCGCGAGCGTCCTATGTTCCACATTCATGGTATGACCCTCCGCTCTTAATCCTGCCTTGAGCATCTCCGGTGTCGTCGGGCTGAGTTCTGTGAGGAGATGGCCAAGTGAGGGACCTGATAAGGAGGGTTTGTGCTTCGCAGATGCAATTGATGTCTCATCTGCGCTGGGTTGAGACTTTCGGGATGAGAGGTAGGTGCGGGCTATGGTTGAGCGGGGGGTGTAGAGAACGTGTCGGTGAAGAGCTTGGGAACGAAAGACAGGCACTAGGGATCGTGTCATCGACTTCAGAGACATAATGCTAGCGATCGCAGTCTTGTGCAATGAAGGCTTCGCATAGCTCTACAGGTCCCAAGAAAGCTCAACTGGTTCGTGTAGGACGGGCTAGCTAGCGCCTTGGCAGCCACTCTCTACTCGTGTACTCAACGACTTGGATGCGGACAGTCCCCTTCCCACAGTCCCCCACTAGCCACAATTGCGGGGCGGGCAATTATATGTAGCAATGTACGTCTTCTAACATAACTCCCGCGCACTACGTTGGACTGCTCTTATTATAAGGCGGACAATATATATATATATATTACTCTTAAGTTCCTACTCCTATAATAAGTATTATAATATATTATTATATAGTTACTACTTTATAAAGTAGGAAGTTATCTATTAATATTCAGCCTATTAGCCTTATTCTACGTCTTAGTAGGATCTACGGAGAAATATAAGGAGTTAAGGCGGTATATTTTAAGGTATTTATAATAGCGAGGTTATATAGTAGTATTACTATATATCTTTTAAGACTAAGTATACTTAGAGGATAAGATAGACTATTTATATATTCCTATTAAGTAGTAGACTAATAATTATTATAGTTATTAAGATCTAAGGACTAAAATTCTTATAATTAATACTTAGTTATTAGTAAATTATTAATGATTTTATATAGACTTAATAGCTTAAAAGGACTCTAAATAATTATTATTAATATTACTTCTATAGTTACTACTCTTACTATAGCTAACTAATAAAGCTAGAGTAGGATCTAAGGCTACATTATTATTAGGTAGCGGAGGTAGAATAGAAGGTAAAGGTAAGGGTAATCTATATAGCTAATTAAAAAGAGGTTTAGTTAACATAATTAAGGTATAAGGATATAATTCATTAGGTTAACAAGATATATAGTCTATTAATATACGGAGTCATAATCAAGTATTAATATCTAGGTATAATTATATACCTAATTAGCTAGTCTCGTGCCCCGTAACATATTCACTTATCGCAATAGCGACAACGTGGTATATAGAGCGACAACGTATATAGCCTCACATATGTAGGTGTAGTGGAGGTGCGACGTTGCCCCGCCCCGCAGTGTGGCTAAGGCAAAATTAGTACGTAGGGGGACTGTGGGAAGGGGACTGTCCGCATCCAAGTTGTGTACTTAATGGTCACCTTGCTTCTACAACAGCATACAACCTCTGAATGCATCAGGGCCACGATCGATTACGCTATATAACCGCAAATGAACGTCCTGGATACGCCAGCCATGTCTATGCCTGTGGGGCTTCAATAGATCCGAGAAGTCACCATGATCATGTACAATAGATTGATGTCCCATGTCAGCTCACGCACAGCGAGACAAAGGATCGATACTCAAGGCCGTATACCCTTGATGAGCATTAAAGCCGGTAAGAACAATGTTAGTCGAGAACAAGGAGGGCCATCAATAGCATTGTCGATTACTTCATAAGCACGTTACCAGTCTCTTAGAATTTCAACCTTGGGTTTCAAGTCCTGAGTTTCGTCGTCACATACACCTTTTCACACCAGGTGTATCTAGCTTCGACTGAACCTCATAGATCGGTGCGCAAACCAAAGAATACACATGGAGCGTCAGCAATATCCTGGCATTACCCTGGACATGTGGAATGCTCCTCAGCATCAAAAACCAAAGCCAACGATTAGGAAGATTGAGAAATCCCAGAGATCAAGAAATCGCCATGTTCGCTTCAGTTCGCGTATACAGATCGGCCATACCTGGTCTTCCAGCCAGTACGATCGACATGGATGTAGTGGACCAACCGATGAGACGGCACGCCCGACCTCCGCCGGCTCGACCTCTGGCAATAGAAACGTACACACGTCCATGCAGCCTTCCCCAACACCAGACACTGCTCCGACCGCGAATTTCTCGGTGGGTGAACACGCGCGTCCGCAGCATGCTGAAATCGGTCCGAAGACTTCAAACGTGGGACAAAAGGTAGGCCATATTAGGCGCAAGGTCTCGAAGTTGTTTCATTGAGCACATCTGAAAGCTAGTGAGATGGGGAAGCGTGAGTGATAAGATCAAGAAAATTCTCATTTCAATGAGCCTTCCTTTCTTCATTCTCTGTGTATGATTTGGTTGGAACCCTTCAATCCTTGCTATCCTCTATCGGAAAGATCTTGCTTTTCATATGTATCAGACTCCAAGCTATGACGTTCCTCCACAAATTCATTGCTCCATTGCATGCCATGAATCTCGCAAAACCTCATGAGATTTGTTTCCAATTTGAAACCATCCACCTAGTCAGCCGCCTCTGACGTGATGTGGCGACATCTCTCAACTTTGCCCATGCGTATGTCGAAAGATCAGCATCGAAGCTAAATAGCGGTTCTGTCATCTCCCGACACGGCTGATCAATTGATTGGTGGTTTGCATGGTACCGCTGGCAGCGCGACTCGGCTAATTCCTTCTCGGTTCCTTGCGGAGGTTGTCGTTTAAGCTGCTGGGCGCGAATAGCGATGGCTACAATGAAATTGACTGGATATAGATCGACCCAGTCTTCACCAAATTCCTTATCGAGTTCACCGACTTCAAGGAAGCAGTCAATAAGGTAAGCCCTCAGCGGCGACCCTTCGGAGACTATCGGCCAAACCCTTGGAATTTCAATTTCGGGGCTCGTCGAACCAATCCATTTTCGAGAAGTATGGAGCAATGCGTCCATCACCGCGTTCTGAAGATCTAGGATGAAGCGCTTTTCGGCAAAAATGTACAGGTCGAGTGCCCACGTCCAGTAAGCACGGCTCTCGAGTCCTTTGTAGAAGTTGCCTGTGTACAGCCAGGACCAGAAGCGACGGAAAGTTTCCGGATCTTCATCGTCTAGGGTGATTTTCCCTTCCCTAGCTTCCATAAATGTACCGGTCAAGGCTGCTTTGAAATAGTCCGAGCGACCACATAAAAGGTTCTTGTGAACGGTAAACACCTCCGACTTACGAGTGGTATCGGTCGTGGAGCCGACATGGATGTAGACGAGCGAATCGTTCGGCTGGAAAATTGTTTTTTGAAGTGACTGGTTGCGTCAGTGTTCCGCTTCATCCATGAGTGCTGCAATCTTCTCCTGGGTCACTGGAGCTCCAACGTGGGATGGCTTTGAGACTGATATGTGTTTCAGTTGATCTTGCGACTTTGAAATATTACTTGCCACTTAATGATGGGGTAGGGGCAGATATAGGATCGAACAGAGGTTGTAGCTGTGAGTGTGTCGGAAGTCCGGCGTGACACGCCAGATTAGTGGCTTGGCATGATGGAAAATAGCCTACTTGCTGCAAATTCACTTCATTGTCATTCAATCAGCATCATAGTCGGAACCGAGTGTTGAGAACTTCTATTACCTCAACAATGGAGAAGTGATTGACAATAGTGGCGAACAATGTCATTGTTATGTAGCGCAGAGGCGATAATCTGAAACACCAAGGGGGTGATGTTGATTGGAGGACAATTGTAATGTACTCACGAAAAAAAGACACCTAGTATTGACGGCGCTTTGGCCAAAAGTTATAGTGAATGATACGGCTGACGCTGGATATAGGAATCTGAAACAGATGAAACAGATGAAACAGCCAACAATAATAGCATTCATCATTCTATTCAATGCGTGAATAAACTTGAGACTGCCCGCCTGCGTATTTGAGGTGACACGAAATCCACTCTTAAACATGCTTTGTTCTTTGTTCTCTTAACATCTTTCATATCCTCCACCTTTCAAGCATCATCGACGCATTTTCCCATCTTAACAAACAATTGTTGAATCCTGTTGCAATTATCCCGTCAAACTGCTCTGGAAGCACGCAGCAACAAGCTTAGCTCGCATATCAGTTCAACACTTTGCTTCGTTTTGATCCTACCCACATCACAGCACAACGATCCCACGATTGTCAAAGCAATCACTTATTGCACCCACTCATTGCGCCGAAATACTGCTCATTCTCCTGAAAAAGCGGTAGACATAGTGCTGGAAGATTCCTCGCTCCAACTCTACTGCTTTCAACCATCGTCACATCGACCCAATCTCGCAAGTCAATTCATCCCATCACCCAAGAATCTTGAACAAGATGCCTCCCGTTGAATCAGAGGCTCGCACTCGAGCTCAGCAACACTATCCCAATGGCCGCGTCATTCAGAGTTTCCAACAGCCCCAGTCCTCACACAGCGAGCCCTCAAACTTACCAATCGCGACTAGCCAGAGACAAGACTCCGACAACACAACCCCACACTCAAGCTACGACGCAATCAGAAAGGACGATCGCCAACGCTATGAAGCCGGCGAACGCCCAGGTCCGAACTGGAAAGACGCCGAAGCCATGAAAGCCTGGCTCGAGCAGCGATTCCCACAAGGCACCGAGGCTGGTTCTCCTTACTATCAGTTCATGATAGTTGCCAGTCGCTTTGAAGACACTTATTGGACTCCCGGCCGTGGTTCGGAAGCGGTAGTCGGCAAATTCTCCGAGAGCGAATGGAAAAGATGGACGAAAGAGAAAGCAGGGCTTGTCATGTATTCCTCGTGGGGTCAAGATCCGCTTTATCCTGATGTGAAGAGAGTCAAAGCTCAGGCAGCCTTTGGGGATACTGCCGGCTCTAGTTCAAGCTCGCAACCGTTGACAGAAGAGGGGCATAGTCAAATAGCAGATGTAGATCGCTTCCTCGATGGGATAGAGAACACGAGGGTTCCTTCGGCGAGGGCTTCTTCTCGTATGGAAGAACATCTCGACGGGAACTCGCATGGTCTCGAGAAAAGCCATAGCTCCAGCAAGCGCACAGTAGATGATGCTGAGCTCGATGCGCAGGAGCCATCAGCCTGGAAGAGGTTGAAGAGTGCCCGAATTGCTGCGAAATTGTCCCAAATCATGCAATCCATCCCGGAGAATGACAGCAGCTCTAAGAAACGAACGGCGAGTGACGTCGAGACCGAAGCAGACGAGTCTCCATCCGCAAAGAGAGTGAAACGGTTCTCTGGCACCACGAGCCCATTCCAAACAGCGAACTCCCACTCGAACAGCCTGAATACACGACGCGACAGAACGATCACACGTGCTCCCCGATCAATGTCACCACCACTCGAGAACGAAGAGGCGGGAACGGTCGAGCACAATTCACAGTCGGAGTTTAGGTCATTTGGAAACCATGACGCTGTAGTAGCCGAATATATCCAACGATTAAACTCTCGAATGCTGGAGAAAGAAGAAGAAGAAAAAGAAGAAGAAGAAGAAGCAGAAGCAGAAGAAGCAGAAGCAGAAGAAGATGACCACGACGTCAACGACAACTCACAGTCGGAGTTTAGGTCATTCGGAAACCATGACGATGTAGTAGCCGAATACATCCAACGCTTAAACTCTCGAATGCCTGCAGGCCAAGGACAAGAAGAAGAAGAAGCAGAAGCAGGTGAAGATAACGACGACATCAACGACGAAGCCGAAGAAGGATACCTATCAAACACAGCCCCAGCCCTCACTCCAAGAAACACCCAAGCGCCCCAAACCTCCACCACTACCACCACCACCACCACCACCACCACCACCCCACCCAACACCCCACAGCCCCCCTCCCAACACCTCATCCGCGTCCTCATCCCTGCCCCACCCAAAACCCCCTCACCCCAAACCCCCCTCAAAAAGCGCCTCCCCGCCTCCCTCCCCCCACCCTCTCAAACACGCTACCTCCTCCGCTCCAGCGTCAAGAAGCGAGGGCATACACTACCCCGTAAGTCATCCTTTACACCATATCAAGATATTGTCTCTGAGGCTAACATATTTTTAGATTTTGTGCACCTAGGAATGAAAAATCGAAAGGAGATTCAGATCGCTGGCTGTTTTGGGTTTTGAGTGGGTGTTGGCAGTGGGCTGGGTGTAGGTGAGGGATGGTGGATAGCAGTAGACAGAGGAGATGCATCAGAGCCTCCGATTGGAGTAGTGAATCGAAGCCCTCGAATGGTCGTACTGTGGTGTTTTGACTGGCTGTTGGGAGCCGGCTGGATGTATATGAGCGATGGTGGAATGCGGATTAGAGAGCGTGGTGATGGATCAGACCCTCCGATTGGAGTAGTGGATCATAGCGTCTCAGTTGTCTTGTTTTTGTGAGAATCGGTGTTTTTGGCAATGTTATTTAGTTGAGTATTGAGAATGCATGGACGTACGCAATTGCAGCGAATATGTAACATCAACATATTGATTTCCTGTAGCTTTTAGTCTAGCTTCTGTATAAGGCGATGCTAGAGATTGTGACTGATTGTAGACAGTGAGCATAGACGAAAACAAGCGAACCACGATATGGAAGTCTAAATACCGCCATCAAGGGGATGTTGTGACGGCAGGACTTACGATATCCTCCGATTCACTGATGCCAAATAACGACAACGCCAAAGTCGCACTGCACCAGATTAAAGTAAGTGATGTGGGAGCAAAAGGAAGGGCTTCATTGAAGAGTAAACCTCCTCCCTCTTCCACGGATGGTTATGTTCAAGTATAGGTCTGTAGCTTGTTGGGCCCATGTTCTCGTGGAAGGAATTACAACCCTGAATTTTCTCACCTCGTCAAATGGCGTTCGAAGTAAAGCCAGCGCTTTCGGGCGCAGGATAGATGACTTGTAAAGGAACCTCCAACCTGAACACCCTGGTGCTGATACCAACAGCCTTGACGCGCATGATCAAGCTATACTGTCGGGCTACGACGACGCTGCAGAATGTGGGTAGGAGTGTAGACGGCAGTGTGACCGGTGCTTGTAAGGTTGCGTTCCATTTCCTTGGTGAGATGGGAAGTAGGGATGTGTTGGCGGGGGAACTCCGGCCTGCATTTGAGTCTTTCTGTTGTGGCGAAAAATGAAGGAGGTTATTCCAGGAGGCTGGTTTGGTCTTGATTATATCAAGCTTGAGGAACTGATCGTCGAGCCGCAGGGGGCCTTGGGAAGGGAGCGGTGATCTGCTGGGTATTCTCGGGAACGGAGTTGTGGAGTGAAAGGTTTTTATTCTTAGTTCGACTTTGATGTCGAATGTTAATTTTGGCAGACGTGTGATCAGGTGTTCGATTGGCGCTGCTTGAACGTCACCCAAAGGGGTTCAACTTCGACAAGAATCGCGGCGCTGGTCGTACGTGGTACTTTTCCAAGATGGACAGCGGCCGGCTCCTCCATAGACATCCTCATTGTATGGAACATACTCTTGAAGATTGACATCTTGAAGCTGCTACTGATAGATTGAACGAACTCGCCCGGAAAGTCCCGAATGTCCGTTGGAGGATAGTCGTCCGTATAGGGCAGTAGCTTGATTTCCTGCCATGCTTCATGTGTTGTCCGTGGCTCGATCTCCTGACCGCGAAGTATCACCTTCAGATGTAGACGATAGGCAATATGCGGCTGCGTAAACCCTCTCGCTTCTTTCGTCCCAGTCAAACCCCGCCGACAGTCCAGCGAAGGTGGGAGACTGAGGCACTGTTCTGGGACGTCGGATGACTGCACGAAAACCCATCTCGGAATCACGAAGTGAAAAGGTGCGACATAGGCAGAGATGAAAAAAGCGCAGCCCTCAACGCGCTCGAAGTGCAGAGGCTCGTGCAATTGGGATAGGAACTGATCGTGAATGTCAGACACATCCAGACGTCGGCGAAGCTTTTCAGTCTCTCACTTACCTTATGTTCTACTGTGGACACCTTAGACTCTTGTGCTACTTTAACAGCCTTTGTCAAGATATCGGATGTTCCTGGACTAAATCATCAGGTTCTACCGGCGCGATACTCGCAGGGCCATACGGATAGATACCCTGGAAATCAAGCACCACCTCGTCCAGAAGGAGAGGGACTGAACTTCGAACAATGATGTACCCTTTGATTTGCTCTAGGGGATGCCAGATCCTTTCCTGCGCTGAGGCTGATAGTCTCTGCCGCTCAGTGAAGTCTTCGATGACTATTTGGACTGTGGGGTCCATCACTGGCTATTCCTCACTCTGTGTCTGTCTTAGCAGATACTACTTGACAGACAAGAATCAATGTCTTGTCTGTAAAGTACCCACTTGCTGATGCTATAAAATTTGTTGTCATAAGTAACTTGCGGCTTGACTCGCGAGGTGTCACTGCGAGCATCTGATTGGTTGAAGGCGAAGTCGCAAGGCTCCGGCCAATCAGACTCTGCCCGTGACATGCCAGCCTATCTGCCTTCCCATAGGGCAGAGAAGATATTATTGAACACAGCTAGGAGGGCCATACGAGGCTGAGACACTGCAAGGCTGCAGCAGCAGCTTGTTCGACGTAAGATCCTTTTGGGCGGGGCGCACTAGGAAGCGAATCAGAAGCAAGGTGTCCAGATTCAGGAGGTGGATGAGCAGACATGACGCGGCGGTCACTGGTGCCAGTACTACCTTGGCGGCCGGCAGTGGGTTGCTCGGACGGTCCATAAGGCAGTCACAACATAGCAATTGTCGAGATATAAAACATCTATGGTCATTCCATACTCGATGGTTTTGGTATCATAGTAATACATGGTCTCTAGGTAGGGACAAGACCCCTTAAAAGAGCCGGTGGGCCGCTACTAGGCTATAAGTCGCCTAGAGCGATTTATATGCCAAGCAGGCGCTAGACCTAATCAAGCTGACATACTGACATACTTTACCGACAATTTTACGATTTTCTCCCGCAATGCCAAGACCGCCGCATGAAACTTATACAAGAGTGTGTCGTTATCGCTCCTGGCAAGAGTCCCTCATGAAATTTCTAGACCCATCAAGAATCGAAACGCTTCGAACTGATAATCAGACTGGTTGTTGCCTGCTTCTCAAGATCTTCTGTGGGTAGTCGATCGGAGTTGACGATGTGCTGATCATTCAGCGACCCCTGTGGAGAAGGCCTGACGTTGAAAGGAATATCGGTCATGTCTGTGGAAGTTGTTGGAGGCAGCGGCGAGACTTCGACGGTCATGATTGCCAATTTGTACTGAAGCTTGACTAACTGTGGACGTTCAACAGCACCTGCGTCCTCGAGCGTTATATAACAGTTTCCACGATCAGATAATCAGATTCATGACCACAGATATGTTGACATCGCCTGTGACTCCTTGAAGCCCGCGGATTGGCTAATGCATCGGGTCTAGCCGCTCAACCAATCATTCGACCCCAGTGACATTTCTGAAGAAGAGCCCCGCCACTTCAAGTTTGTACCTCGGACCCCGCCCACCCCCCAGTATCTTGCCATGTCCGACTCAGGATGCATCATCACGCGTCCTTTGAGACCGCCTCTGTTATCGTGGGTCTGAAGCGCTACTTACCATCCTCATGTCTGACTCCACTCCAATCGCTGGCAATGCGTCATCGCAGAAGCTCGAGAGCCCATGGCACGACGCCTACCCGACTCCGAACAATGCTAATCCGGCTTCAATCCATCGAAGTGAACTCCTGCAGTTGTTCAAGGATGGGCAGAGACCTGGGGTGGACTTTCTGATTGTCGATCTGCGGAGGATGGATCACGAGGTGAGCGTAGACTGACTTTGTGGCCGGATCAACTATTCGCGATTCCATCAATCTACCGGCCCAATATCTGTACCCAGCTATTCCGACGCTCTATGCTGTACTTGCCGCGGCCAAGATTGCGAGTATAGTATGGTATTGTGGTATGTGTTTGCGAGCAACGTCGGAAGCCAAAGCAGACCGTCATCGGATATCCTGTCGGTCAAATATCGGTCAACTTCCGAGTCCCTATCGCCAGATGAGGCGTTGCTAATGTATTTATCGTACCAAGGTCATCTCGCGGACGAGGCAATCGGACGGCAGGCTGGTATGGGGACTATATTGAGGAACAAGGCGACAAGGTGATGAGGAGCTTCGCCCTTGAGGCGGGCATTGACGGATGGGCGCACGCCGGGGGAGATTATGTGAAGCTTACGGATGGTTATCAGGAGGCTGTGTGGAAGAAGTGAATGCTCAAGCCGGCCGAGAAACCATCGGATATCAGTGTGCCGTCCCTTATCAGATCCCAGACGCAGCGCAGGCCAGCTAAGAGGTTTACCCACAGGCCTAGGGGATGCGTAGTTCGACCAGACTCACCATACGAAGGTCGTTGTCCGATCTCTTCGTCTCCTGTGAAAAGACCTTCCATTTGAAAACGCGTAGAGAGTAATTCTTCTGAGGCAAAGTGAAACTGAAAATTCCTGCCTCAAAGATGAGCTGTTGGAATTCAGACCGACTCGGCCTTGGCAGATGACTAAGCAGAGTCTTGGCATGCATATGCAGAATTTTCCATGCACATCATGCACATCCATAACAAACTATTGCAATCAACTAATGAGACTGCACATGCTTCATATCTTTCAATATGAGCCGTGTATCATGAGACCTGATTTGAGCGTCATCATCATCCAAAGGCTACCTTGCCTGCCTGTATGTTCGATTGGGGGACCACCTAGGCAATTCAACCCATCGGCCTGCGAGTCATAACCCTCCGCCTTCAATAACCTCATCACCGAACTCCCCCATTATCAACTTCGAATACGCCCTGATGCTGTGGCTCTCCATTACCAAGCACTGTTGGACTCACTTGCCGTTGAAAATGTGGTGTCGGATTCCCTCTTCCCGGCCTTGATCACACGATACCAGGTACCTTCGATGGCCTTCGCACTCCATCGAACGAGAGTCCCTCGAGGACTTCACCCTCCTGTTCCGGAAACCCCAGATGAGACTCCGGATGGCGGATACGGTTGGGTCTGTGTTGTGACATGTTTTACCATAAATTGCTTTACGTGGGGAGTCGTCGCAGTGGGTCAAATCAATTTCCTAAGTATCGCTGCCTCTTCCATGCTGGGAGGGTATGTTCTATCTCGTTAGACGGTAGTCCATAAATACTAACATCTGGTTTCTTTGCTATCTAGTCCTACGGAGTCTACCTCAACCATTACCTGTCCAAAGACCTGTATCCTGATGTCAGAGCCATCGATTTTGCATTCATTGGTGGCTTCAACTTCTCAATGGCGATGATTGTTGCCCCATTCGTGACAATATTCGCCCGCAAGCTCGGCACTCAGCTCTGTATAGCATTCGGAGCAGTGCTATTGGCAGCTGGCTTCATCTCTGCTTCTTTCACGTCCCAAGTCTGGCAGCTCTATTTGTCACAGGGAGTCCTTGTTGGCTTCGGCGTAGGGTTCACGTATGTTCCCAGCGTCGCCATACTCTCCCAGTGGTTCCACAAAAAAAGAAGTCTAGCCAACGGTATCGGCGCTGCCGGTTCTGGTGTTGGTGGTCTAATCTTCTCCTTCGCAACGGAAGCTATGATCAGTAATATCTCTCTGGCCTGGTCTCTCCGCATTACAGGCATTGTCTGTGGAATCATGAATTTGACCGCCGCTGTATTTATCCGCAATCGCAATGAAATTATTAACCCTCCACAGCGTGCATTCGATACTAAGCTACTGTTTCGATACGACGTTACCCTGCTCCTGGCCTGGGCTTTCATTAGTATGCTGGGCTATATAACCATACTATTTTCACTTTCGGACTTTGCGCGCTCCATTGGACTCTCGGATACAGAGGCGGCCGCCATCTCTGCCTTTTTGAACCTGGGGACTGCTGTTGGACGTCCTTTTATTGGCATCATCAGCGATCACTATGGACGAATGGAGACGGCAGGAACTCTTACTTTCGCGTGCGGCATTACATGCTTCGCGCTCTGGCTTCCTGCAACGTCCTACGGGATGACTACATTCTTCGCTATCATCAACGGCGCCATCCTTGGTGTCTTCTGGGTCGTGAGTTTCCAGTGTATGCCCCAGCCATTGGAAGGCAATCGTAGCAACCTGTTGACACTTCTTCCAAGACCATCGGACCTATATGTGTCGAGGTTGCCGGCCTTTCTCAAATGCCCTCACTACTTTCGCTCTCCTGGATTTCGATAATCCTTCCAACCACCTGTAAGTATGCCAATCTCGTTGGAAATTCAAACAAGATTGTTCTAATACTATCGTAGTCTCCGAAATCATAGCGCTCAAATTACGCCGTGTGGGTTCAGGACGCGAATATGTGTATCCACAGATATTTGCTGGGTCAGCATACGTCGTAGCGAGCGGTTGCATGTATGAGCTCCGTCGTTTTCACCGCCAGCAGAAGCAGCAAAGCTGCGGCTAGAATCTGCCTCTTTGGAATGAAATGAATAGAGATCGTAGGTTTAGATATCGCTATACATGATGGCGGTTTTCAGAGTATAAACGAGATCAGTCTAGGACAACTAGCGAAATCTAACAAAGTCTTCCCAAAAATCCTATCAGCTCATTTAATAAGCTAGCATCCGCTTTGACTTGGGATTAATTTGATAAACTACTTAAGAGGTCCCTTATACGCTTTATCTATATATATCCAGCTAGCTCTCATAGTACTATCTAACCCTAGATCATTATTAAAATACCTATAAATTATTAAAATTATCCTAATGACATAATATTTAACCTTAATCCATTACTTCACACGAAGCTATAATCTATAAAGGCCTTATACATACCTAACATAAAAATACTACTATCCCTACTAATCCAACCATTGTCCTCTTAGTCTGTAATACCTGCTCCACGTCAGCAAGCTTTGCAGCGCTCAGCTACTAGACAAGAGAAGATGAAAACGGCTTCGAGCATCATCTCCATGGGTTTTCTGATTCGATATCCGTTGGTTGCCATAATACCTTTAAAGGTGATGAATTATACCTACGCCTTATGGATACAGCATGGTATTTACAAAAAATATATCCCTTAGCCCTTCTTATTCGCCTTCTAGGAAGCTTCATATGTTTTCAGCGACAGATCTTGGTACGCGAATGCCATCTGCATTGATAACCTGGCGCTCTTTGGGAGCAGGGATTGATATATACTAGGCTAGAGAGCGTAGTCTTCCTGGCATGTTGTTGAGTTCGGTTCGGGTTCTGTATGGGGAGAGTGCGAAGAAACAAGAGGGACATGCGGAGTTGGTGTGCTGGATCCGGAGGGTTGGTTGTGATGGATTGGTCTAGTCATGATTTGAGTAGATGTAAGGGACGCACCGATTTCATTCCATGGGACGCTGCTATTGTGTATATGTACATCTATTCTACCATGAAGATGGTGACAGACCTTGAATGAGACCCCTTTTTATTTCCGAACGGATGTGTGAAGCAATGTGTTCCGTTCTGATGTGTAAAGACCGTTTCCACTCGGGCGTGGCGCAGTTCTGTTACGCTGTATCAAGTCTTGGATGTTGTATCAGATCGTAAAGTGGTTAATCTTTGGGTGCATCGTTCACCAAATCAAGGGCTAGAGGAAGGCGACACCTCTGCCGCTGGCTATACGGTCCCAGGCAGGTGCCATTTCAGATGATCCTCCGAGTAATGTCTCGGATATTCAGGCGATTCTGGGTTTTCGAGGCTGCCGTAGTCTCCTTTCTCGGGTTGTCCGGCGTAGGTCACAAGGGGCACGGAATCCTCGGGCTTGGGCTCGACGTCGGGCGAGGGTTTTTTCTTTTGTGATACGATATGGTGGTAGAAGTTTGTGGTCGAAGCCACGCCTCATGCCTCCTATGGATAGGTCAGCAGCAAGCAAAGGACAGATCATACAAGAAGACAATGGCTGGATTTCCAGGAAGAGACTCACGTAACTCTAGATGAATGTATTCACACAAAGGTGGCGCCCATACCGTGATTGCAACGATCTGACCAAAGTTCCAAGAAGTACTGTAGGATTGATTGGTGGCAAACCAGCCTAGGAGCCGAGAATAGATGCTAAACCAATATATGTACAGGCACGAGAAAAGTATATAGAGCAAGGCGACAAAACACCGCCGAAACAGCCCAGTATCATTTGCGGTGTGATTGATGCGTATGGCGCGAACCAGAGCGTTGGTCCAATATGTCATACGTTGAGTCACCAGACGCTCCAAGGCGTTGCGGATATACCCCGCAAAGGACGCGACCATTGCAAGGCAGGGCGACAACTTCTGAGAAAGCCACCGCAGCAAGCGTTGGGTCCTGGGCCATTGCAGGACTTTGGCCTTTTCAAAGACGAGGAGCAGCAGGACCACGAGGCAGAAAGCAAGCATCCTGAAAGCTGCGTCCCCAATTTGCGCCGGGTCGATCGCTGAGTCTATCGCGTAGTAGTAATTGTCGAAAGGGACGTAACAGAAGGCGCCGAGCTGGACATTGGCACAACTTTCAGGTCCGCCAGCGGCAAATGATGAGGCCAGATCATTCAGATCAGCTGTGCTGGGTGCGAAGTCGCCAATGTTCACAAGTGTTGCAACTGACAGTGCGACGCTAGAGACTGATAAGGCCAGGAGATACCATGAGACCATGCCGATCATGTGCAACGTGAAGAGAGTAAATGTGATTGGTAGATAGCCACTGATGGCGAGAACCTTGATGAAGACATAAGTATTGTAGATCTGTTGGAGACTGTTCGGCTGCAGGCCACCTTGCCATATCACAACCTGGGCTGCAACGTTTATCGCCACCATGAAGAAGCATTGTGCTTTCTGGAAATCCGTCAAGGCCACCGCTAAGCGTGAAAGATGCTTTTGATTTCCATTCCGGATCCATTGAGCCTTCTTTTGCGCTTTCTCAAACCCATGCTTGATCGTGAGGGCCGCGTGGTATATGTGATATATCCAAGAATTGCACAACATGGTTGCTATGAAACCGAGAAGAGCCATACCAGTTTGAATCCAGTAAGAGACGTAGACCTGTTGAATTCAGTAAGCCTCTTATCTCTAGAATTAGCGTGATTCTGTACCCCTATACCGCCAATGTCTGGATTCACTTGAGACTGAAATCTCAAGGCATCACATATAGCTTCCACGAGGTAGGATCCATCCTCGTCAAAATTCCAATTGCTTATATCCTTGTATGCGCTGGCATTCGAGTTTTCTCCTCCATAGTAGTTGTCATAATAGCCACGACACCCTCTTATGCTCGTGCAGTAGTCGGTGAGACAAGTCTGAATGAGGCCTGTCACCTTTCGATTTGACTCCGAATCATTTTTGCTTGGCACGATGCCAAGCTCCTCCACCAAGGCTCTCGCGTTGCGTGTCAAATTGTTCTCATAGTAGTACGCGGCAACTTTGGGAAAGACCATGCAATTATGTATAGTCTCCAGGTTTGAGAACAATAACAATGGGTCTTTGCAGGAGGTCGTGCAATTGGGCACATTATTGGCCTGCCGGCACGCATCGTCGAAAATATAGGTCCTCGTGTCGTTGTAGAATAATAATTCATACAGTGCTGATTGCAAGGAATCCGGGAAGAGGGCATCTTGGACGCTGAACACTGACTTTTTTATACCGAGGACGGCGAAGGTATCGTTCGCAACTCTTATGATGTCGAGCTGTTGGGATGAGTCCTGAGCGAAGCTAAACGCAACATGTGGCACCAGGTACCACAGCAGCTTCATGGGATGCATGACCGCTTCGGAATCATTTGCAGTAATAGTAAAGCTGTGGGACTTTCAAGAAGAGGTGCTAGCGTGACAGAGAAATGTTCAAGTCAGGTCCGCCAAAGAGACGATGCTGCTGACTATTTCTTCCACGACGCCGTTACCAATATGTGGGATGCATTGGAACTCCAGAACAGGAATTGCAACGAAATAGACGACAGCACAAACAATTAGGGGAGAAATATCACTGACCTTACATTCTCATGACAATTCAGCCTCGGTATTATCGATGACCGTGACCGAAGCAGCAAGTTTCATGCGAAAACGGCACAGCATGTTTCATTGGGTGCATACTCCGTACCAGTATGTGATTGACAGGTAGGGCTGCATGAGATCTGGAGGCTGGGGCTGCCGTGCCGCACACTTGCCCTGCCGGGTAATGCCGACCAAGGACCTGAGCGCAGGATATTTGTCACCATGATGGGAATCTGCGGAGTGTGACAGTCGAGGTGTATACACAGTAGGGGATCATACAAATAGGATGGGATGAAACATTTGATGAAAGTAAGGTGAAGAAGGTGCGAGATGAGGGAGAAAGGAGGAAAGGAGGAAAGGAGGAAAGTTCGTGATCTAGTCCTAGACCTAGAATGGAATAGCGAAAGGCGCTAAACTTAGATCTTGGCAAGCGCCCTTCAGCCTCAGCTGAGTCTACCTACAGTAAAGTACTTCGTAGCCTGCATGATCGTTGAAACGTCTGAGAGCTCTCGCGCAGACAGCGTCAACCAGCAGACCTGCACTGGTTGGGTCGTCTGTATGCGCAGCCCGAGTACCTAGGTACGGTGCAGAGCTTCGAGCATCATGCATTGTTCCTGCGCTGCCTCTTCACATGAGCAGCTTGCGTACCTCCATCACTGTCAAGCATGTTGATGCCTCTGCGTGCATCCTAACGGTCTGAGCCTGGGCACTCGCGAAGCATTGAGTGCTGTTGCCGCTGACTCCGTCTTCGATGCCTGCTGCAGCATCTCTCTCCAACCTGATTGAATCGCAGAGAAATCAAGGCCGCTCTCTAGACTCTCTTGACTCAGAGCCGGCCCTTCCGACCTGAATCTTTACCTGGTGTGACATGAGACCTCCTGCATGAAACCCTGCGCACGCCTGACTTGACGAGAAGGCGTGGAAATTTATAAGGAGATGAACATGATCAGGGCGGGAATGAGAACGGGAAAATCCTATAGGTCGGATGCCTGAGCCGAAGCAGCGTCCCCATTCAGTCCCATGGCTAGCGAGATATCAGACCCGGATGGGTGTTCCCCCCACGGATGGTCGCTACCTGAAGAGCATGGCTGTCAAGTCCATAAACAATGATGGAGGATGAAACAACACACGACGAAGCAACGCGTGAAGCGAATGCGATGGGACAAGCGAAACGTGAGCCGAAGAGAACACCGCTGTGGGCCCACCTTCAAAATATAGGCATACCCGGAAGTCAATGAGAGTCGGTCATTCGATACAGCAACTTCTTCCGGGTCACACCAACCAATATCGAAGAGCTATTGAGCATACCATCAATTGAAGACGCGGCTAGTGATAGAAGGGCATGCCTATATCTTGTGCAGAAAACTGGGTTGTTGCTTGAGACACGTTAGCGCTTTCCGATCGCGACGGTGTTGATATTAGGATCCATTTGCCAAGCTTTTTTCCCATTCTACCAATTGCGAAAGACATCCCAGTCAGCGGACGCGCAACTACAGAGGGAAAGGTGTACAAGAACAGCTATAGAGGGCAAAAAGAGTCTCAGCAGTCGATGTAAGAAGCTAGAGGTTCAGGCCGCGTCATACCAGCATTTTGCATCATTTGGTTATTGTCCTTTATCTAACTAATTAGCTGCAAATATTCCATTGGGTAGCACAGCGCGTAAGGAGCGAAACTGTCACAAAACAGATTTCTAACTAAGGTGGCCGGTGACGTCCGTTCGAACAGCCCTGCTCGACGATTCCACAAGGCATTTTGATGAATCTCATCGACGCACTGTCAAGCCAAAATTCACAATATGCGCTGCAATGAAACTCCAGAGCCAAGTGTTGGCACCTGGCCTCTCATAAACGTTGATGTTAAACGCCCAATCCCAAAAAGGTAGCAGCTCAATGCAGCAAACTTTTTTTTCTTTGGATTTTTGCAGCAATTCAATTCCTATTGTTCCCACCCTACTGTCTTGCTTGGGCTGTCAGCCTTCTGCCATATACAGTCCAGCATGCTCTTCCGGCTCTCTGATATTCTGCTTTTATACTTGCGCGCACCGCCCCCGATACTATGTGTTTTATCGCACCCAAGCGAGAATATCCCGATCAACACATGGTGGGCGTTTTCAAAACCATTCCTTCCATAGCGGCATCTTTGACGCTCCGCCCTGGCTGTTTCATGCTCTTACCTGCATCCTCGTCTTTCAGCACCTAGCCAGGCTGCCGTTCGAGGCGAAGCCATTGAACGTCCATCCCAGGTTTGTTTATTTCCTTGGCTCCAAGCTCATACTGCAAAGCTCACTGTTCCGTACAATTTGTCTTGGTCAGCTACAACACTTACTGAAGTCGCCCATTCACGCCTCAAGACCAGCTCTATATCTTCCCCCTTCACGGCAACAACTCCCACTGAGCAAGATCTGGACGCAAAGATACAGCGTCACTCGTTACCAGTCCTGCATACTGGCCAGAGGAGCGGCCTGACAAAGCCTTGCAGAGCTGCTCTGGCCTCCTCAGGCGCCTACCATCGTCACAATACAAGCCAGCATCGAAGATCCTACCGGGCATATAGTTGGCTCGTACTATGGAGAAGTAGGATATGGAGTATTGCCAGACTGTGCTCGCGGAGTGGGACAAGAGCAGGGTAGTAAACTTGGAAAGCTTGACGGTGTTGCTGACTTATTGCAGACTCAGCGCTGGCCCTCATTCAGTGAACGTGCATCAAGACCTTCGAGATTTATACAATCCGCATGTCCGCAGCGGTACGCTCTTGAGATAGAGAAGAAGAAAAGATTCAATACGTGCCTCAGTTCCGCTAGTCATCCAAGAGGACTTATGGGTGGTGGCACTACTCTCAACGTTGGTGAAGGCGGCTATTGTTACGACTCGAGGTTAGAAAACATCAACAACGATCCAATGGGCGAACGGGGCAACTTAGACAACCCGCCGCCTCATACCAACGGCCCCTCCAACCCGAAACTACCAAACTATGCAGACTGCACTCACCACCATCATCCGCCAGGCACTTGCATACAACGCAGCAAATCCAATCGGCACCGACGTCTCTATGTACAAGGCGCACATCTTTGAATAGCCCAGGGCACACCGGCATTATTCCTTCATCCCAAAATCAACACCCAATCCCGCAACATCCTCAACGAGCAGGCACGCTTTCTCGCATCGCCAAACTCCATCTGTGATCTCAAGTCTCAAGATATGCCAGAGGGTGTGGAATACCTCACCCGTAACGCACCCAGCTCTGCTTCTATTCATCTAGCCACCATTTGTCTCCAGAGCTCATCGTTGGTATTACTCGAACTTAGAACTACTGCGCTCACCAAAATTTTGGATCGAGAAAGCATTTCCTGCCGGCAAGAATTGTTTTTGGGTACTTGGTCCCGCGTATTTGAGGTATCCGATTGCTGTAATTACAAAGGATATGGGCCAAGGATTGGGGATAAAGGTCTCTGCAGACTCTCGATCGTGCTTCACTTGCCTGCACTATGAAGGACTAATGCTTAGTTGGGAATACTTTGGAAACTCCTTGAATATAATGTCACACCATCGAGACTATTCGCCTGAAGTTGGGCTAATTGAGAATTGACGCGAAGAAGTTTCACGTGATTTCGCACCCTTTGGCGATGAGAGCAGACATTTGGATACCATCACAGGCACCTAGTCCAATCGGCCTCTTTGGAGAAAAATAATCTATGTCTCTCCATCTGCGAATCTCCCAGATGGATGAGATGTCGAAATCGTGAGGAGACAACATCGCAGCAATAATCATACCCACATACCACACACTAATCTAATCGAACATACTCTCTGGACGTTGTATTAGACGTGACATTCGTCAACGTGGCTATGATCGAAATTCTATTACCCGCGTTCCTGTTCCCGTTTCCGCACCAAGCGCCCAATTCAAGAACCAAACGGATAGCGGCAGTCGCCAAAGCCCACTCTCAAACAAAACCTACACCGCGAAACATCAGTGCCCTAATTGGACAGGACGACCACTCGCCACCCAACCCTTCTAAAAGCGCGGCCTGCTCTTCTCACTTCCTCCTTCTCTACAACGCATCCCAAAATGCTTTCAATATCCCCTTTCATCCCCAAACTCATCGCCCTCCTTTCTCTAACAGCCCAGCTAACCACCGCCTACGATCCCTGCGGTCCCCTAATCCCCGTCGAAAACGTCACAGTCTCCACCTGCACCGCACCCCTAACCCAAGTCCCCCTCCCCGCAATCTATGGCGTCCAATGCTTCGGCAACTTCAACCCACCCTTCCTCCCCCCCAACGGCACCGACTGCAAAGACTTGATCCCGCAAATCTGCGCCGTCATGTCCGAGTACGTCATCTCTCTCCCAAACCTTCCCAATGCCAAGCATATCCCAACCCCCAAAACACACTCCTCTGCCATAAATACCACAACCCACTAACCCCCCACCCCCAGCGCAAAACTCATCTACGAAATCTGGCACTGGACCTCCAACCCCACAGACACATGCACCCAAGGCTTCTACA
>JAABUL010002512.1_pt1 | contig 30105 bp, 35 predicted proteins | sample 5559151 | NCBI WGS metagenome assembly JAABUL01 (sample SAMN10711876, study PRJNA513368) | rock metagenome | isolation source: Antarctica rocks | place: Antarctica: Victoria Land, Pudding Butte sud
AGGACGAGGAAGAGGTGTTGGGGGTGCATCATGATGCGGAGAAGGGGAAGAGCTCGGGTGTTGAGTAGAGGAGGTAAGTGCTCGGTATGCAATGTCAATGGTTGAAGGAAATAGATGGAAGAGCGCTAGTGCAGGACGGGAAGGGGTTAGGTATGGTGAACGCAGCGTTACGAGAGCATTCTTCGTTTTAGAATACCCACATTATGTATCACGAGCCAACTGAGAATGCTAGAGAAGTTATACCTTTAAATACAAGTATCTCTTTGATCTTTCATGGCTCATCGATGGTGACTGTGGAATGGTCGGAGATGGAGATTCGGCTATTAGCGTATGCAGAAAGCTATGGATTCCTTGGCATCGCAATTGTCGCGCCCCCCCCCCAAATTTACTATTGAATCCAGACATTCTTGACATTCTCAAACCTTCAACGCTCTATTGGAAAATCAATAGAAAAATCAAACCGGTAAATTTGAAGCTGTTCAACCCTTTCACAGTGCTGACATCCTTTTAGCCCCCCCGACCCCCGAAGCCATCATGCCGTCGTCACGCCGAAGTCAGAAACTACCTCTAGAGGATTCACTCATCCTCTCAAGCACCTCATCAACGAAGAAACCTTCTGGCAAAGCCAAAGCAGACGCTGCTCGCAAAGCCAAAGCAGACGCCGCTGCTAGGACCATTGTAGAGGCTGCTGCCAAAGCAAACACTGCAGGCGCTGCTGCCAAAGCCAATTGCCCCCGCAATTCCAAGGGACAGATCATTGGTAGTTTCAAAGCAGCGAAGAAAGCCTCGCCGTTGAACCAGCCTTCACGAATACCGGTACAGGGTAGATAGTCATCGATTGTATACGCCGGAAGAACGCTCCAGGAATGCTCTCTCTTTCTAGAGGCTTGATAGCGAGCTGGCTCACCAACTGGTGCATAGGCTTGATGACGCCACCCCGTAGTCTCGTTGAACAGAGTCTCATCGACGAAGACAAGCTGTTCAGCCGTCAGCTGCAACAGGTCGGCAACCCAGTTTAATCGCAGCTCATCGTTCTGTCTGATGCTCACACGCTGTCCCTTCTTATTGCTCCAGTGTCTCTTCTTCAGAATCCTCGATATCGTGAACTGATGAACATGTATACCTCACTCTTCCCATAGGAACCACACCATCTCTTTCTGCATGGCCCATGGCTGTTGCTCCAGGTATGTAATTAGAGAGTCTTCAGCTGCTGGAAAGACCTTTCGGGGGGCGCCCTTCGGACGAAACTGAGGTCTAAAGGGAGAGTCATACATGAAGAGGTTCTCTTGCATAGTATAAACGGTGTTACGGTGACAGTGAACCTCTTCGGCGATGACGGGGGGGGGTTCAATGTAAAAGCAGGAGGCGTAGTATCTTCGAGCGAAGGGCCGAAGCCAGTGGACCTGTCATAGCTAAAAGGATGTCAGCTGTGAAAGGTTTGAACAGCTTCAAATTTACCGGTTTGATTTTTCTATTGATTTTCCAATAGAGCGTTGAAGGTTTGAGAATGTCAAGAATGTCTGGATTCAATAGTAAATTTGGGGGGGGGCGCGACAATTGCGATGCCAAGGAATCCATAGCTTTCTGCATACGCTAATAAGCTCCACTTGCCTTAGCTCTTCCTTACGGGTAATGACGTGCATTTGCTCCCCAATTTCATCATCGACGAAATCATCCCAATGATCCATGCAAAATCCACCTAAACGCCTACCACTCATTATTAGATCAACAAATCATATCCCATCATGTCAGGGCCACCCAGGCCGCAACAGTAAGTCTCCCTCTGGCCCCCCAGTTCTTGTCTAATCTTCGTTCCTACCAGACAAATCCACCCCCATCACGAAATCCTCCCCGAGCAATTCCAAACCACCGACAAGGGCCGCGAAGCCGCAAGACAAGCAGAAGCTCAGAAACAAAACAACCCTTCAAACATGTCCGCCAAACTCGCCATAACAGACCTCCTTCCGCTCCCCAATTCCTCCCTCAAAATCCCCCGCCTCGGCTTCGGAATCTACCAATCCCACTCCCAAACCGCCGTCAAATCCTGCCTGCACGCCCTCCGCACCGGCTACCGCCACATCGACTCTGCGCAATTCTATGGCAACGAGGTTGAAATGGGCGGGGCTCTTCGCCAATCCGGCCTCAAACGGTCCGAAGTCTTTCTTACCACTAAGATAATGTCTGCGGGAGGTTCTCCGGGGGCGACGTACAAGAAGTGCACCGAGAGTGTTGAGAAAGTTGAAGGGGGAAGGGAGGGTGGGTATGTGGATCTGTTCCTGATACACACGCCGAGTGGAGGTGCGCAGGCGATAAAGGAGATGTGGCAGGCGTTGGAGAAATTGGTGGACGAGGGGAAGGCGAAGAGTATTGGGGTTAGCAATTTTGGGGTGTCGCATATTGAGGAAATGCGGAGTTATGCGAAGATTTGGCCGCCGCAGGTGAATCAGATTGAGGTATGCCTCCACTCTCTCCCCCAGTTCCACATTCGTTCCCATCTCCGGGTCCGCAGGGCTTGAAGCTGGTGCTGATTATCGTGCAACGTAGCTCCACCCCTGGTGCCAACAACGTACAATAGTCGACTACTGCCACAAACACAAAATCATCGTCGAAGCCTACTCCCCCCTCGTGCGTAACCAAAAAGCCCACGACGAAACCCTTGTCTCCATGTCGAAGAAACACGGCAAGACCACCGCCCAAATGCTTGTCCGCTACTGCTTGCAAAAAGGATGGGTGCCGCTACCGAAAAGCGATACACCTAGTCGAATCGAGGAGAATGCGGATGTGTACGATTTCGAGCTGGGAGCGGGAGACATGGAGACGTTGGACGGCTTGGATCAAGGGAGTAGGGGAGCGATTGTGCAGGCTGTGAAGAATTGATGGAGGGGTTGTGGGTTATTATGGCGACGAAGAGATATGATTAACAGTACTCCGTAGACAGCGCATAATCAATTAGAACCCAGAGACGAGGTACAGCCGAGAATGTGAATCTGCGCCGCAGCATCACTATAAACCATTAGTACCCCTACAAACAACGACCAAGACCTCATACTCGCAGGCTTAGCATTTGTTCAAGAACTCGCTCCTTATTTTCTAGCGAGTCCTAGCGAATCCTAGCGAGTACGCGCTGAGTACGCGAGTCCTGGCGAGTCCTAGCGAGTCCTAAATGCAGTCTCAACAAGCTGTTGCTGAGGTCTGTCTGAGCTCGCTGGGGTATGGTTGAGAAATATCAATTGCTTGAAGAAGAGGTTAACGGCCCTGAGGTTTTCTTTTCGGCCTTCTTCTATGCTTACTTTTGGTTTCTCTCCTTCTTTGTTGTCTGAGTATATTTCCTTCGTCATTCTACCAATAACGGTTACATTTCAAAACGATCTCGGTCGCTTCTGGCTATTCGCTACCACTATAGCACATCCCTGGGCGAAAGCATAGTTCTGCAAATGAAGTCGATCGGTTGATCGTCTTGAAGCCACGCTTCCAGGGCTAGTCGGTAACCCGGTCGGTGGGATCATGACTATGGCTTTCCTGGATTCGAGCAGTGAGCTTGGGAAACGTGTCAGCCAGGGAGGGCATGAGTGATCAGATAGCAGAGGATGAAATTCAACGATAGACAAGGTTTTCGAATCATCAATGAGTGTTTAGTTACTTGTTGAACTACTCGTTAAGAATGCTGGCTTTCAAAAACATAAGTTTCCAACTATCTGAGTCATTGATAACCTATCTAAATTGACGACGACATCGAAATCCTTTCTCCAGCGCTGTTTCCAGTCACACCCGCGACGTGACATGCTTGAATTGACCATGTCCCCGCTATTTAGTATGGAAATTTGCCTAATAAACGTCAGCAGCGCGGAGAAGGCGAAAAAAAGTGATAGTCCCCGCGTTAGGGAGTGAGTGACTGTCTCCGTACACTTGCGATATAATGCCAAGTCTCTGTGGTGCCTGTGGCGACGAGAGTTACAGTGGGACAGTCGACGGAAACCCTATTGACTCAAGAGGCCACGTTCCAATTCTTGAAGTCCGTGATGTTCATGTCCAAGATTTTTCAAATCCAGAAGTCAGAAAGTATGATGCCGGCAAATTAGGGAGATACTCCGGTTCGACTTTCAAAGCCGAAATTTGCCTACATGTACCTGCTGTGCATTGGGTAGCTTGAAAAAAGCTTCATTTTAAGAATATTCGGCGGGATTTGAACTGTCTTGGGGTTGTGCTTTAATGGGCTGGAAATTTGATACAAGGAGTTGAGTGACTTGATCCATATGTGAGTACTGCCTGGTGGCTTTATAGATAGGACTTACTCTATCTCCACCACTGACCAGCATTTTGTAGCAGAGCGTAAGCCCTCCGTCCAATTCTCTAGGGACGGTGAGTGGTAATCGTGCTTGTCGAAGCATCAGGTGCGCGAATTTTTTGTCTTTGGATAAGATGATTTTTGGCACGGGCTTGACATCGTATTTGGCCACACCATTGGGCTGGTCTTTGACCAAATCCTTGGAAGGGAGCTTAGGTCTGCTTTGATGTCGGGCTTCTTGGCGGTCTTGGTGTCGTCCCGATTGGAAACTCGCAATGTTTATGTTGACTCGAGGACGGCGAGGAGATTTAGAGGTAGGGGAGGTAGATGTGAAATGTACGAAGACGCTTTTTTCGCTAGGACTGATGAAAGAGGATTCGATTGAGAAAGTTCTAAACTTAAGCAAAGTTCTCCTTCCGCTGTCGTATACTTGGCTGGTTTTTCCGAGAACTTTTGCCAATGACTGATTCGCTTAGTGTGGTTAGGGGAGGGAATGTCTCTATTTGGCGGGTCACTTGATTCTACCATAGAGCAACTTGAAGGTTTTGCCGTACTTTGCAGTACATTAACAGAGTAATTGAGAAGATAAATTGATTAGAAGAGTGTTTAGCTACACTATGAAAACCACACCAAGCCTCATATTTTGTTCCGCTGATAAATCCTACTACCTTCAGCGAGCTGGTAAACATAAAAGCTTCACGACCACATGAATGCACAGGTTCGAACGCTGCTTTGGGAAAGTATTCCTCATGCAAAAACGAGGACATAGGGTCGACTTGTGTGACAGACCCACAATGATCGTCCACAAACAGCGAGAATGCGGACAGGAAATTCCCCTTGGAAGTAGTGAGAGACTGGGATGAACTGTATGCCGAGTACAACGAGCAGGAAGATGAGCAGGGAAGGGCTTGTACAGGGTCAACAACTGCAATAGAATCTCAAAGAGTACGATGAAGGAAGAGAACAAAGAGAAGTACGAGAGGCAGGCATTCATTGAGTTATGATATGTTCCTTGAAGCGTTTCCTTTCAGAGAAATTCATTCCTGTGGCCGAGCAGTAAGAAGCATCACCCCAGTACTAGGTCACACTTGCGAGCCTCTTCAAAGATTGTTCACACCTTCCTTATCCCGCGTTAGATATAACCGCGAGTCTGAATTCTTGGGTATAATTTATCGCTGCGAGCGTGACTGTGAGAAGATAGGTTGAAGTGTTTTAGAATAGAATCATGTAGGATTTGCCAGTGTTATAGAGCGGTAAGAAGCATCACTCACCCTAGACTTGAGTCACATTATTGAATATGCGAGTACACGCTGAAGTTGAAGAGTGATTGCGACCATATGTGAGTACTACTAGATGAGGTTGTAGAAGTCAGATAGTCTTTTGTGACAGAGTGATTAAGTCCTTCGCCCCGTTTCTGCTGAGTACGCGAGTTCTAGCGAGTTCTAGCGAATACGCGCTGAGTACGCGAGTCCTAGCGAATCCTAGCGAATCCTAGCGAGTCCTAGCGAGTCCTAGCGAGCGAGTGAGTACGCAAGCGAATTCCTAGAGAGAGTGTCAAGTCTCTTAGAAGAGCATCAGAATCAACCTCTCCAAAGCAAAAAGCTTCAACACTCACCCTCAAACCTTTCGCCCCTAAGCATCGCACATCTCATCCTTCGAGCCATTCTAATCACTGACACCCTCACTGAACGAGAATCCACAGTGCGCCCCCTTAGCTAGGGAGATCATCAGTACTATCACTGGGAACTCGACTGAAGATGTAGCAGCTGGCTGCCGTATACTGAGCTGGGTTGGAGGGGCAGGATATGGTTTGACACAGCAGAGGCGAGAAGGCGGGGGATGAAAGATGGGTAGTGGGGCTATAGGTCATGGGGACAATTTAGGAGGATTCTGGATGATGGGCGTATACACTCTATATCAGCTCTGCGACCCATCTGGTTGATACCCAGCATGCTTGAGGTCTTCCCCTGGCCACGCCGTGCGCGCCAATCTTTGCCGCCACGGGAAAAACCAATCGATTTTCCGGCATAGAGGAGTGGAGTCTTGACCATCTCGTATACTCGCGGAACAATGGCAGCAACGCTCGCTACCTCCTCAAGCTTCTCTAAGGCGGAGGCTGGGTTGATAAAGATATCGGCATAGAGTGATCTTAGGGGTTTTGAGGGAGGGTGGAGAGGGAGATGGTGGTGTTTCTGAGGGACGGCGTGTGTGAGGGGAGCGAGAGGGTGCAGGAAACGGCTGAGGGGGAAGTGGCCGAGGCGGAGTTTAAGGAGGGCTAAGGGCGTGTGGATGGGGTGTTTGAGATGGAGTGGACGACGTTGGGCTGCGAGAGAGTGGGGTTTGAGGACTGAGGGTACTGAGAACGGAGCAGTAAGGAAGGGTTGCGGAAGGATGACCAGTTGCCTAGTAATCATCTGGTAATTCATTATTCCTTCGCTCTCCCTTCCCTCCTTCATTCAATCCATCATATCCCTCATCTCTACTCCGCTATTCCCACTCTTTTAAACCCTCTCCCTCTTCCTCTCCCCCTATGCCCTTCGTTTTGTTCGCCTACGTTTCTTCCCACCCTCCTTACCCTACCATTCCTCACTCCACCCTTCACCCTCTTGCCCTCCATCATCCTACCCCTTCTTCTACCATTTCCTAACCCGAGCTTCAAGTTGACCAAATTCATCACCCTCTCTCACTTCTCATCTTCTCCCCTCCTTTTTACCCTAATTCCCATATCTTCACATACCCTCCGACCTCATCCCTTTCCGCCTATACCCTGTCCTCATATCACAGTGAATAGTCGATAGTGAATCCGAGGGTTTTGTCAAGGACACTGAAGAGGGAAGTGGAGGATGAGATGTTAGAGGGGAATGGAGAGGCTCGCAACACTGATCCCGCGGCCTCAGATTGCGGCAGCAGCATGTTCGCACAATATGACGATCAGCTAGATGCCGAGGATAACGGTACCGACTAGGAGACCCTCTCGTTGGGAGCCGTTGAGCGTGAAGGTCAGGCTATCGCTTTCAGCAGCTGGAAGACGCGCATTATCGATGAAGTCCTTTGCACTAACACCTTCAAATGAGATCGGCTCGTCTTCCCTCTACCTGGAAAAGTCGCGTTATTAAGAACACCCGCTGCGTTGATGCCAGCTTTCGCTTCGTTCGTCGTGGTGGCGAGGTGAGGCAAGGCAAGATGATTGAGGGGTGCAGAATGGGTTGAGAATTAGGGGGTGGATGAAGGGAGATGTTGAGAAGGAAGATGGCGGTTGGGGAGGAAAGGGGACGATTGAGTGGGGATTGAGAGTTGTGGGGGGTGATGATGCTTGTATTGATATACACGAGGAAAGGAAAGAATGTAGAATCCGGAGTGAAAGATAAGACGAGGAAGAGAGAAGAATGGAAAGAGAATAGAAGAGGGTTAAGGAAGAAAGAAGAGACAGTAAGACGAGAAAGAAGAGAAAGTAGAAGGAAGAGGAAGAGAAAGTAGAAAGGAGAGGAAGAGAAGAAGAGAGGAGAGGAAGAGAAGAAGGTTGTAAATGTAGAAGAAATGAAGCGCAAATCTGATGCTCTTTCAACAACTTAGTCTATGTAAAGATTAACCCATCGCGAATGCATTAACTGCAATCTTTCTCGTTCAGAGGCTACACAAGCTCAAGCAACCGAATACCCCATACCCCATGTACCACCCCGCCTGGAAACTTCAAGAACACAACAGAATCTTCACTCTGCCTTGGTCTAAACCCTAGGTCCTAACATGTCGCGATCGAGACCAAGAAGGCTAGAGTGGGAATGCCGCTATTGACTCCTCAAAAACATCAAGTACTTCTAAACAACAAAAACCTTCAATAGTCGTCAACTAACCTCATGAACAAAGCTTCTACCGTTATTCGCTATGACTATCTTAGTAAGGGCTAGCTTTGACTGAAGGCTATCGACAGGTGAAGTGAGAGGTATGAAAAGGCATAGAAAGTAGCAATTGCCATCTCGTTACCACCGATTACCAATAGCCTCAGCAACAACAAGGTGAAGAACATGAGGATAGATAGGCAGTTCATCCCGATTCATGTTTTCCCTTCATCCCTTCGGATTCAGACAAAAACGCGCTTTTGCCTCACCCACTCCATAGAGTCAGTCGCTTGATAGAGGAAGTGCTTGGCACCTCTGAGCGGCTTCCGGGCCAATATTTGACCCTGAGGACTGTCGATGGGTGCCGAGTCTGCCCAAACAATGTACTACTGTACGTAGTATACATGTTTATCGTTTCAACGAAGTCGATGCTCGATAGGAATATGATCATGAGATCAGATTCGAGAGATGTGACTTTTCCCAAGCCTTATCTAGATCTTGTCATGTATGGCTGCTAGCATTGCTGGCGCTGATAAGAGCCGTTCCACAGATGGGAGCGAGCGTACTCGCTGAGAAGCTAAAGATGAGTACGCGAGTCCTGGCGAGTCCTGGCGAGTCCTAGCGAGTCCTAGCGAGTCCTAGCGAGTCCACGCTGAGTACGCGAGTTTTGGCGAGTCCTAGCGAATCCTAGCGAGTACACGCTGAGTACGCGAGTTTTGGCGAGTCCTAGCGAATCCTAGCGAGTACGCGCTGAGTACGCGAGTCCTAGCGAACTCAAGCGAGTCTCTAGTCACTAGGTCATTTGAGACAGTCACTCTCAACTCTACTGGTATTTGAGGAAACAGTTGTTAATGCGATCTTCAAATATAGAGAATTTGATTGACGAGCACATCGAAAACAAACTCTGACTGTGGCTTCAGTACTAACGACTGATATCTCAAGTACCACAGTAAAACCCAAAGCCTCATCTCGAGCTTCAAACCTTAAAGCAGCATTCTGTTTCATCAAAAGAGAGGACGAAGAGTTCATCATCGCTTCGCTATCAAAGGCTGGTCAATGATGAGATTAGAGTACGTTCTCTCTATAAACTCATCAGGTAGTACTCAAAGAATCAGCTTGACTGAATGCTATCAGCAAGCGAAGAGAGGGGCATGGAAAGTGGTAGAAGGGGTTACCACCCCGTTGCAACCTCGTTTCCACCGATTACCAATAGACCTCGGCAGCTAGGCGGGGAACAGAGGGATAAATAGGCAGTCCCCCCTCCTGTTTCTGCCCTTCATCCCTTGAGTTTCAGCCAGAAACTCGCTTTTGCCTCACACACCCACTTCATAGACTCAGTCGCTTAGATAGAGGGAGTGCTTGACACCTCAGGGCGGCTTCCGGGGCAAAAGTTTGGCCCTAGAAACCGCCAGGGGCTGTCGGGTTTACCCAAACAAATATAATATATATTTATAGTTCAAACGGAGTCGATACCCGATAGCATGTAAATAACACCAACATACTCTTCTTCCCTCGCCTTCCTTTAGCCAGTTAGCTTCTGTTGAATTAAGGAAGAAGAGAGATGAAGGGATAGTATGTGAGTCGCTACTGGAAGTGGGAGGGAGGGGGCTGAGAAGATGAGCAAGAGAAGTGAGAGAGTGTTGATTGTGCTGAAAGATAATCATGGAGAGAGAAGGAAGAAGGGCGGGGAAGGTATGAGAGGGGGGCTAACGATAGGGAAATCATGGCAGGTTATGGGAATGAGAGAATGGGGAGGCGATAGTCATCAATGATGAAAATCAAAATTTCACATCACTCTCACAAACCTTCCCACCTTCCCACCTTCTTCCCTTCCCTTTCTCTAGTTATCTTCTCTTTCTTCTTCCTTCTTTGAGTTCTAGCGACATTTTACCAGCGAACACTGTTGTAGAGCAGAACTACGGTTTCTAGCGATGACTTTTTGCCAGAGTACCGCGTGAGCGAGTGATAAGAAGCCATCACTCTAGTTCATGAGCAACATTTGAGAAACTCAATCGAGATGTTCACATCTTTCTTGTCTTGAGTTCAAACCCGACCGCAGATCTTTGGGTTCTTGTGTTCAGGGTACCGCTGCGAGTTGTCGCTGTGAGAAGATAGAAGGAAATTGTTGTAGGGCAGAACTACGGTTTCTAGCGATGACTTTTTGCCAGAGTATCGTATGCGCGAGTGATAAGAAGAATCATGAACGGCAACACTACAAGGTTCTGCCTGCGCGACGTACTTGCGTACTCATCGTATACTACTCGCTAGGACTCGCCAGAATACGCTAGGACTCGCTAGAACTCGCTAGGACTCGTCAGGATTCGCTAGAACTCGCTAGGACTCGCGTACTCAGCGTGTATTCGCTAGGATTCGCTAGGACTCGCTAGGACTCGCGTACTCGGCGTGTATTCGCTAGGACTCGCGTACTCGCTAGGACTCGCTAGGACTCGCGTACTCGCCAGGAAATGAATGTCACTAGAGACATGATTTGAAGGAATGACGGAAGGGGGATGGAGAAGTGAGAAGATGAGGCGAGAAACGATCATTTAAATAGCTCTTGAAGGTGGTTTGAACTTCGACGGGGTTCTGACGGAGTGGGGTGGGGTGGGGTGGGGTGGTTGGAAAGCGTGATTTGAATAGATGTGATTGCGTGAATTGGGGCCGTTTGAGGCAGAGCTTGAATGATTAGAGGTCGGAAATATTTGCGTTTTTATGCTGCCGTTGGGCTTATGCTTCTCTATATATTCAACTCCCCGACCAATTCCCGCGCTTGTAAATCATTAAAAGTACATACCTTTATACTCCGCCCAACCCTCAGCGGCTACCTATCTACACCTTCTCCCCTGCACTCCCCATTTCCCTTCTCTGCCTCCTTGCCTTCGGACTTACCGCCCCCCAAACCCTCTTTCCACCACCCAAATACAGCCACGAGCACAAAAACACCACCGCGAAATTAAACCCACAATACGCCCAAAACACGCCATAATCCTCCCACTTGTTCTTATAAAACACGTTAAACCCCGCCGCGAATTCGTCCCCATTGGCATACTGGCAGAATTCGCAAAGGCCGTTGGTTCCGTTTTGGACATAGCCGCCGGCTTGGCGGATGAACTGCTGGGTGTAGGATTGGCAGGTTTGGCCCGGGGGTGGGGGGAAGCGGGCGAACTCGTTAGGGGCACATATGACTGGACGGTCGTGTACGGCAACACCGAGGAAGCCTTCGAGGAGGTAGCGGAAGGGGGAGAGGTAGTACATCCAGGATTGCCAGAACTGTGGGTGATCATTAGCGTGTAAATAATCTGTGACGGGGATTGTGCAGGACTTACGTGTGGAAGCGCAGCAAATGGAACCACGACACCGCAGAAGGCTACGACGAAAAGAAAGAAGATTGGGACAAGTAAACTGGCTAATAGCTCATTGGGAGAAAAGGAGGCTATCATCTGGCCAAAACCGACGTAGAAAAGCTCAAACAACATGAGCAGCATCCAGGTGTATGCCGAATCGAACTTGCCACGGCCACGGCCTACAGCGCCCCACCACCAACAGTTGAAGTAAATCGTTCCGGCGACAATAGAGTAAGGAATTTCGACAAGGATAGCGCCAGCGACGAACGCAACCCAGGAATAAATCTTGGAGTTCGCTTCACGGGACTGGTAGATGGCGCGGAATTGGAGGAACTTGGGCTGCAGTTGTTGAATCAGAGGTGGAGCGATAGTGAGGGTCATGAAGATTGAAAAGAGACGAGATTGCATGTCAATCTGCGAGTTGCCGACGTGGTAGAATGTAAATGTATTAAAGAGACCAGTGACAATGTGGAGCATGAATTTTCCAATCATATAATCTGGAGTGCGCCAGTAGGAAACGAAAGAGCGCTTTACGACAGTAGAGATTTGGGTACTGAGCGGCATGGCGTACTCGCGGTCATCGTCGGTATTGGCGTTGGTCGAGGCGTTGCGACGGTCGCTGATCATTTGTTGGATCTCTTTTCCACGTTCTTCGCGCTCGGTGGATGAGGCCCAGACGTCGCCCCAATCTTTGCCTTTGTAATTAGGATCACCGGCGCCAATGGCTTCGAGCATATACTCGGCTGGGTTGGCGCTGGGCGGGCATTTCTTTGCTCCGTTTCCTTCAAAATAGTCGATCAAGCTTCGAGAGTCCTTTCCGAGAGACCCGTGGTATACAACCCTCCCTCCGGACTTGAGCAGCAGGAGTTCGTCAAAATACTCAAAGAGGACAGACGATGGTTGATGAATTGTAACGAGCAAAGCCTGACCATTGTCGGCTAGCTTGCGGAGGAATCGAATGATGTTGAACGCTGCTCCAGAATCGAGGCCTGAAGTCGGCTCGTCCAAGAACATAAGGAGTTCTGGCTTACTAGCCAGCTCGACGCCAATCGTCACTCTTTTGCGCTGTTCCTGATTCAGACCCTCGCCAATTTTCCCTAGGGTAGCACCCGCAATCGGTCTCATCTCAAGGAGATCAATGATCCTCTCACAGTACTCGTACTTTTCGTCAGTCGGCACCTCTTTCGGTTGCCGAAGGAGAGCAGAAAACCGTAGAGCCTCCCGTACTGTGGCAGTCGGTTCATGTACATCCATCTGCTCAGCAAAGCCAGTTGCTCTTTGGAATGATTTTGGTAGGGGTCTTCCATCGACTAGGAAGTCGCCAGTGATCACCCCGAAATTAATTCTTTGGGCTAATGTATTCAGGAGCGTGGTCTTTCCGGCGCCAGAAGCACCCATCAGTGCCGTCAGCCTCCCTGGTCTGACGTAGCCTTGGACGTCGCTCAGTAGTTTCCTCTCCCCTTTCTCGTACGGAATTGTATAATTTACGTTCTGCCAAGTAAAGACAGACTCGTTCCTTGCAACGCCTTTGACAGCTTCGCCAGATTCCGAGCCGCTGGATTCACCTTGACCGAGTTTCTCGCCCCCGCGTTGCCAGCTTTTTCTTCATCTTCAGGAATACTGCCCTTCTCCATTGCCTTCTTGACAGACTTTGGAGCTTGACCCCGTTTGAAAATAGTAACAGCTCCTCCACCCGCGTTTGGTTTTTGTATCTCCATCCCAATCATAGTGAGGACGACGAAGAAGGCAAAGAAGGCGGCAATAATCCCAATGTTCCGCCACAGATGTGATCGGGAGTAGGTGAAAGCGGTTTGTATGTAGTCTGCTCCATTGACGGTGGTTTGCCCCGGTTGACTTCCTTGGATAGCGCAAGACTGATATTGAGGAGCAGCTCCAGGACCCTGCGGGACTAAATACGGAGGCACGCACTGGATTACCAGATTGTAGAACTCATTAGCCATCAACGCTTCAAATCCATATTGCACTGGATTGATCCAAATAAGCCACTTGAACCACGGATGCATTTTCTGTGGAGGAATGAGATAACCGGTATACACCACAAGTGCTTGGATCGCGACACCTGTAATACGTGTTGCCACATCGAGTGACTTCACCAACGATCCAATGGCCCGGAAGAAAGCGTACATGGTCATTGTCAGGATCCATAGGATGAGCAAGCTGATGAAGAATTGTGATGGCGTCCTCGCAAGATCTGACATGAAATAGACCACAAGATCAAAGATTGCGACTTGGACAAAAACAAGAGGAATGTCGACTACGGTTTGTGCAATAGCGTATGCTGCAGGACGATAGAAAGAGCTATCATACAGTCAGCAAAGTACTTTTCAGGATCATAGGAACTCTTACAAGGACTTGTGCTTCAACAAGATTGGTCGGCTTGCAAAGGCGGAGGTTAATTCAGCAAGTGCAAGCAGTGCGTTGAATAGAAGCATAAAGAACATCACACCACCACGAGTGAAGACTCCAGCGGATGTTTTTGGCATATTGTAGAAGAGCGAGCCAACAATCAGAGCCTGGAAGAAGATTCCTCCCCATTTTCCACCTAGAGTGAGCGGATCACCAAACATGACCAGAAACTGACGGTGAGTGCAGGCAACAACCTGCTGAGGGAATGAAAGGGTGTAGTTCTTCTCTTTAGTCGCCTTTGTTCTTGCTGCCAAACGTTGTTGCCGCTGTTCTTCATTGTGCAGTTCCAAGTCTCCGATATCCTTCAAGTTCTTCTGATACATGTCGCTCTGCCGGTAAGCTGCTTCAAATTGGTCCGCAGATCTCGGGATTCGATCTTCGTAACCCTCTCTTATATTCCGCTCATGCTCATCGGTGACAGATGTAAGGAAGTCGGCGGTGGTCCAACGAGGCGGTCGAGCGAATCCAAGTCCTTCAAAGTAGGCTGCAGCGTCCTCTGTTGACCCGTAGTAAAGACATTTTCCTTCGTCGATAAGTACAACCTTGTCGAACAAATCGTACAAACTCTCTCCAGCTTGGTACAATGCAACTGATGTGGATATATGGGCCATGTTGGTAAGTGACCGTAAGGACTGTACATATTCGAGAGCTGTGCTAGCATCCAGACCTCGTGTGGAGTTATCCCAACACTGAATGCTTGCTCTGGTGATCATAGCCTCCGCAATACTGACACGCTTCTTCTCTCCTCCAGATACACCACGTACGAACTCATTGCCCACTTTCGTGTTCATGGTATGCTCGATCCAAAAGAGTTTAGAGACAACACGGAGGAATTCGTTGATATAGTCCTGGCGGCTTTCTCCTTCGTTTCGCGACTCTTTGCCGGGTGTCCTTGTTTTCAGAGCGAACTGAAGGGTGTTTTTGACGGTCAACGTAGCGTAGTGCAGATCGTCTTCTGGGTTGTAGACTACTTCTCCACGATAATGTTTGCCCATAGTCTTCGCATCCGTACCACCGTACGTGACGTCGCCCTCGACACTCTCGAAGCCAAACCTTTGGTTGGCCAAAACTTTCAAGAACGTAGAACATCCAGATCCAGGCCGACCCAGGACCAATAGCATTTCTCCAGGTCGGACACAGCCTGAAAATCGATTGATTATGGTCCTTATCGGAGGTTTACCAGCTGCTCGTTTCGGTCCGCTCGTGAAAAGACTCTTCAAAAATCGAGGAAGAGCCAAGAAAGGATCGCTCAGAGTTGGTTGCAGCGCGGCACCCAAGCCCATCCCTTTCACGGTAAGATCTTTAAACACCAAACCCACATGTCTTGTCTTTTCTTCCTCCGATTGGCCTTGTCGGCCCTTCCCGAACATGCGTGACATCAATCTTTCAATCTCGGCCTGCTCATCGTCCTCCTCAACGCTAGTGGCATAAGAGCCTTGACGGCCGCTTTGGTTTGTTCGCTTCCGGCTGAGAACCCTGAATACTTCATCCTCTGTCAATTGCCTTGACGAATTTTTCCTCATACCAGGTCGTTCGGCGGCATCCTTGGTTTGTGTTGTTTTTATAGGCTCATATCCAGCTACTTCGTCGGCTTCTTCGTCCTCGTTGATTTCATCAGATGGCCTAGCCGCATATTTCGAGTTACCGACTAATGGCCCTGCAACAGCCGCTGACTCTGACTCTGCGGGTGATGGTACAGCTGTGTATTCGCTGGATGACCGGCTAGGCCCTTCCGTCCCTCCATTCGCGACTTGGGGGCCGTTGGTGTTTGCATGTGCAGGGCTCTCGATTGCAGGCGATACTCTACTGATGGCGGCCGAATCCTGATGTGGTGGATGCGTTTCCGAGCCGGCAGGAGCTAAGTATTGCTGTCTGAAACTATTGGCAGATGTTGACGGCCATATGTCAGGCAATGCCTCCATATTAGGACGTTGAGGCGGATCAGGAGCCATGATGATGGCTAGGATACTTCCAAAACGGACAGAATGAGTCCAGTTCAGCAGACGCGAAGCCGGAGAATCCTCAGCACATGGTCAAAGAAAGGGAATAAAATACTCCATGGCCGAGGGAGATGATGGCCAACAAACACGGCGGTCGCGGGTCGGCTTGGAAATAATCACCTCATATCGAGAGCCAATGAGGGGTCACCTTCTGTGAGAAAAGCCAGGCCCATGGAATATCAACAGATCCGATGCTCCCGGATGGAAAGAATGCTGTAATGCGGTAATGAAACGTCTAATCATCATATCTAGAGCTTAAAATGCCGTGAATGCCTCTAACCGAGATGTTCCCGCAACCTAAATTCAACTCACCGGGGTGTTGCGGACTTAAGACCAAAACCCGAAGCCCGAAGCCCGCGAGCGAGAAAGAATGATGACGCGGAGAGCGCACTGGAAGTCTGGAAGGCGATCTTTATGAATAGCTTCATGTTAGCATAGCATTTTAGCATTGATATTGCGAGCGGACAAAGGAGTGCCTGAGCGACTACACACCGCCTGCTGGCAATTGTAAGATCGGGTAGCGACTTCTCGCTACGTTGGTTCGGAGAGCGCAGTTGCAGTCATGATGTCAAGTGCCTCCAAACGCAGTTTTTCTGGTTGCGATACTCTAATTCGTAGAATTGAAGTCATGATCTCTCTTCCACCTAACCATGGCCCATGTCTCGCAGTCAACACAAGAGCCCGAGCTCAACTATTTCGTCTGTACCTTGGGCCAAGCAGCGAGAATCAATGCTCAGAGCCCTCATGTGTTCAAGGCTGTCAACGACTTCATTGACTTTCAAGCTCGAACAATCCCACAGGCTCCTGCTGTTGGCTTCCCGATACCTCCAGACTCAAAGAATGATGGCCCGGAATGGCAGCAAAAAATTCTCAGTATGCTCGTATCTAGTAGGCTGCGAACCAGAGATCTAATCTGTGCCTTAGCGTTTGAAGATCTACGGCAAGGATCAATCGCGATAGGGCAAGTTTTGTCCAAGTCACTGCGGGCGAATACTTCACCTACCAAGACTGTGGCACTACTATGCCCAAGCTCCATCGACTTTCTTTTTGCATGGCTAGGGCTGATGAGGTTGGGGCATTCGGTCCTTCTCATTGCGTACGTACCACCCTGACTGGCTGTGCTGAGTAAAGTCAAAGCTGAACCCAAGATGGTAGGCCTCAATGTCAGCCTTCAGCGATTGCACTTTTGTGCACGTCGTGCAACGTGACTGAACTGTTCTATGATGACACGTATGAGAGACTTGCAAGGGCATCCGGAGGAGCATCAAGCTCGGCCTCGTCACTCCGCCCAATCCGCTTGCCAGGGGCTAAGCAAAGGGAAGAGCTATTGGGCGATATCACCCTGACTGGAGATTTCATGCTATTACGCACATCGTTGCTTGAAGTGAAGGAAACTGATGTTGCCTACCTACACCATACGTCCGGGACCTCCACCGGCCTCCCGAAGCCAATTCCTCAAAGCCACCGAGCTGCGGTAGGTGTTCTTCCTTGCCTGGAGAACGGCCATGACAGAGCAACATTCACCACAACGCCGCTCTATCATGGAGGTATAGCAGACTGCTTTCGTGCCTGGACAAGCAACGCCATGATCTGGCTGTTCCCAGGGAAAGAAGTGCCAATCACTGCACAGAATGTACTGAAATCATTAGAATGCGCTCAGAGATCCACCAAAAGTTGTCAGACTCCTCTGGTGACTTATTTCTCTTCTGTGCCCTACGTTCTGCAAATGGTAGCCGCAGACAATAATGGCTTGCAAATACTGAAAAGCATGGAGATTGCCGGTGTTGGAGGTGCTGCACTTCCCCAAGAAGTAGGAGATGATCTGGTAGAAAAAGGAGTACATCTGGTTTCCAGATTTGGCAGCGCTGAGTGTGGTTTTATTGTGTCCTCCCATCGAGATTATGCATCGGACAAGGAATGGCAATTCCTGCGAAGTAACAGATCGATGCCTCTAAGCTTCGAACCTCGAGATGATGGGCTGTCCGAGCTGATCATTCTATCTCAATGGCCGCACATGGCGAAGCGTAATCGAGATGATGGTTCGTTTGCAACCGCAGATTTGTTTGCAGCGCATCCAAAAATCTTAAATGCCTGGAAATACCATTCACGTGCCGATTCTCAATTGACTCTAATTACTGGCAAGAAATTTGATCCTGCGCCTCTCGAAGCTGCGATAGCTACCTCTTCATTATTGAGTGATGTCTTGATCTTTGGCAATGGCCAGCAATACCCTGGAGCTCTGCTGTTTCGGTCATTATATTTTCAGGAGATGTCGGATGAACAGGTTCTGGGGAGTGTTTGGCCATCAATTGACAAACTTAACGCTGAAAGCCAAGGTCATGCTCGGCTATCAAGGTCAATGTTGGTAGTGATGACTAGAGGCGCACCTGCGGTGGAAAAAAGTAGTAAAGGCACCATTTTGAGGGGTGTAGCTGAAAAAACCTTCTATGCAGAGATTAACAAAGCCTATGAGGGTGCATTTGGAGTTGATGCTAATGGGCGGAGAGAAGAAGTGGGAGCGTCTGTTTTGGACCATGACGTACCAATTGTTGTGCTGGAGATTATCACGAGCGTCCTCAATACCAAAATCCCAATACCGGAGGATACGGACCTCTTCTCTTTTGGTATTGACTCTGTCGCATGCATGCAGACCAGAGCATTACTCCAGACTGTGAGTAGCCTTCCCGGCCATTAAATTCATAGAAGTAATGTATTGACTCTGCGGTCAGAGGATACTATCTCCCGAAATGCCTAAGCTTCCACTCAACGTTGTCTATGATTGTGGGACTATCAAAAGGTACTATTACGCAATTCCAAAGCCGCAATGATACCACGTTAACCAACTCCTCAGACTTTCCAAATACCTCCTCAACATCCGCAAAGGCCAAACAACTGAAAAAGAAGACGAAATCCGACTCATGCTCGATCTCGTCCAAGAACATGGCTCCTTCTCCCCCAACCTCATAGAAACGTCCACCAACCCCTCAAGCACGCCCGCAAAGCCAATCATTGCAAGTCCATCATCCTCCATCCAAAGTAAACCCATCTAATCCTCATAGATCCTCACCGGCGCGACAGGCTCCCTAGGCGCGCATATCCTTTCCCTCCTTCTTTCGCATCCCTCCTCCCCGCAGGTCACTTGCCTCGTCCGTGCCGCCACTCCCGCTGCTGCCTACGCCCGAGTCTCCAAATCCCTCCTCGCACGCCAACTACCTCCCCTCACCCAGGACACAAAGCTCAGTTGCCTTCCGGTCAAACTTACAGAGGGGAATCTAGGACTTTCTATCGAGGACCATGCCAACCTAGCGGAGAACGCAGTAATTGTTATCCATGCAGCATGGGCCGTCAACTTCCGCGCCTCTCTCCGCTCCTTTGTCAAAGACCACATCCTCGGTCTCCGTAACCTCATCACCCTCGCCCTCTCCTCCTCTCACCCCCAGCCGCCAAAATTTCTCTTCTGCTCCTCCACTGCTAGCGTCGCATCCTCCCCTTCCCCTATCGAGGAATCAATCTCACACTCTCCCCACACGGCATCACCGTTAGGCTATTCCCGCAGCAAATGGGTCGCCGAAGCCATTTGCGCAAAAGCTCATGCCGAAACGAGGATGCGGGGGCGCATTGCGGTGCTGAGGGTGGGGCAGCTGTGTGGAGATTCAAAACGAGGGGTCTGGAACATGAGTGAGGCGTGGCCGTTGATGATCAGCAGCGTCAAAGCTACCGGTAGTCTACCTGACCTGCAGGACGAAGCGCTAGACTGGCTTCCTGTTGACGTCGCTGCCGAAGCGACCCTGCAAGTTGGCGGCATCGATGCTCCTAATCCTACCACTAAATTAGCAGAGCACGACACAGAGATCCCAGTCTATCACATCCTCAACCCCCACCCCACCCCAACATGGTCCGACCTCCTCCACTGGCTCCGCATCCTCCACCCAAACTTCCAAGTCCTCCCTCCAACCCAATGGGTCCAGCAGCTCGAAACCCTAACCGGAGACCAAGCCAACCACCCCGCCACCAAACTCATCGGCTTGTGGCGAGACGCATACTGCGGAGACGAAGAAGAAGGACGGAATAAAGGGAATCTAGTCTTCGAGACCCAAAAAACGAGCAAATCGGTCCCTGCGATGAGAAACGTCCAGCCGATCGACAAAGCGCTGTTTGCGAAGATCTGGGCGTGGATCGAGGGGGAGATGGCGAGGCAGGGGCGATAGAAGGGCGATATTGACGGAGAGATGGAAAGGGCCAACGGAGTGGTTAGAGGGTATAGTTCGCCATAGCGGTAATAGAGGCATCAACACGAAGGATAAAAGGCACGAGACGAGAAAACGAATGTCGTGAATTCGATAAAGGGATTAGAGAGATGATTCGTTAAGTCTATCTAGAACCCTCCCTACCTGCAGTACTCTCCAAAACGGCCCACCTTTCCACCCACCGCTTTCTCTCTTCTCTTTCTGCTCTGAATCCTCGCCCCATCCCCGCTTAACCCCCCCAGCAGATCATTAGTTAAATTTCCACCAAAGCAGGGATAAATAATTTTTCGGAAAACAGCTAATCGTGGCCACCATAGAGGAATAATATATTATAGAAACATTTTCAAATTCGTGAGATTTAGTTTCGATATTTTTGAAGCTACGGTATTTGGAGTTGGCGATTGAATTGAATTGAATTAATGGGTTGCAGAAAAAAAAAAAAGAAAAGAAAGAAAGAAAGAAAGAAAGACACCGAGGCGAGGTCGTCGTTGAGCCAGCCGATGGCTACTAGGTAGGGGGTCCTGCGTCGCATAGGTACGTAGTGGTGGTCACGGTTGGGACATTTCTTTTTTCTTCCTTTTTTTTTTTTGGGTGTCGGGGCTGCTTGGGAAGGCGCAGAAGAATATACAGAAGGAATATATATAAAAGCTGGCGATATGTAGAGGGAGAGAGCTATAACGCTATAAAGGTATAAAGGTATAAAAGTCCCAAACAGAGATCAGACAACAAACCCCACAAAAGCAAAAAAAGCCACCACACACATCCGCTCCCCTCACATTGTCCCATCATTAATAATATCATCCGGCGCCAAACTTTTATACGTCTTCCTGGGCACAAACCCTGGCTGCTCTAGCATCATGACCGCATCCCTCTGTCTCTTCCTCCGGAGCCGCTCCTTGAGAGACTCATACTCGTCGTCTGTCTCAGGGAAGAACGACTCCATTGCGCTATCGATTGAAGGGCTACGACCTTCACTGTCGCCATTGTGCTGATGCCAGGAATTCTGATTAGTGGACCAGTGGAGTGCGGGTTTGCGATGCTCGGGCGCGACTTCGGGGCCGGACCAGGAGATTTGCGCTTTGTGCACGACGTTACCGTTAGAGGCGGTGGCGATTCCCGGCCCTGGGGGCTCGTCGTCGTCATCGTCTTCGGATTCCTCGGGGATGGGGGAGGTCATTCCATTTGGAAGTCTGGAAGGAGGGTTTTGCTGCTTCGGTCTTCGTGGGCTATCTGGATTATACTCCTCCAGAATGACCATCCACGCTCCCACCTGGTCTTTACTTCCAAATAGCGGAGTAAAGTGGATCCACTTATTAGTTCCTTCTTCGTTTTGGTGAGGGATCCAGAGGGCTTTGGCAGTGACTTCGCGGCCTTCGAAAAGGGCCTGGGAAAGTTCATCACGGATACGAGCATTGACACGGAATTTGTCCATGATAAGGCCGTGCACGATTCCAGGGCCGGAGAGGGCGGGGGAGGCGAACAGTATGCGGAGGGAAGGGTAGGGGCGGACAAGGAGGAACTGATGGGTTAGCTGATTGCTTGAGAGCGACATACGATCGGCTTACGTAGTTGTAGAGACTGTCCAACGTCCCATTGTAGTCTTTGACAGCGTCATACGACGGATCGCGTATATGCGCTCGATGCCATTGTGTTGTGTCCGAGTCTGTTAGTCCTTCTGGTACTTCTTGGAGCATTCGACCTTGCCATGTTCGGGCAGCCATTAACTCTTGCATATCAAGCGTTTCGACCAACTCTTGGAACTCGCCCTTTTTCTCTGCTACTTCGGTGGCGCTATTGACCTCTTGTGGGTTCTTTTCGCGGTCCATTTGAGCAATCACTATTTGCAGAGACTCCAGTTCGGGGCTGACATCGGTTACGCTACTGACATCGATCTGAGCCCCCATAAAGTACCTGACTTTGCCAGTCCCATCCCGTAACGGTGCGTGCATAAGCAGATTCAGAAAGGGTGATCCGTCTCGGCGGCTACATGTGGGTTAGTTTCAGTCCAGTGCACTGGGAGTGGTACATACTAATTCAAAATAACCTCACAATGCTCCCGCCCCGCTTGTACTGCGTCTCGTATTCGGTCAATGCTTGTACGATTCGTCTTCGGTCCTTGCAAAAAACGACAATTCCGACCCACGATATAGTTCATATTGTATTGAGTCATGCTATGAAAAGCTACGCATCCATTGTCAGCTGAATCCAACCAAACCCCTCACCTGTTCGCAGCATACCTTTTGAAGCAAAAACAATAGGATTATCCTCCCTGGAAGGGTCCGTTAAACAAAACACCTCCGCAAACCCTTCAGAAGTTTCCTGTACATCTGGTTGTCCCGCCATTGTCGACGGATTTATGTTCGACTTCGCTACTTGTATGTACAGAAGCGTGACATAGGCCGGCAAATCTTCCTGTACCAGCAGGTTGAATGCCCTCCCTGCCCTTTGTTCCAATTCGAAGTTCCTCGTGTTTTCCTGTATCGGTGTCAAGCCTTGCTTTTGTAATGGCTCCAAAGCTTTTGCGACTGCATTGGCATAGTGTATGGCCTTCAATGCTTTGCTGGCGTCGAGATAGTACATTAAAGTTGGGACGGATTGTGGCCGGTGTGCCCTTAGGAATGACATGAATTTGAGTAAAAAGGACGGATCGGCAAAGATTGTCTCCATATGTGCTCCAGAGAAAAGCAAATCCGAGGTTTGCTCGAGTGACTCGAGTTTGCCGCCATCCTCGACCGGTGCTGCCAGATCAAAGTCTTCCAAACGGTCTTCAAGTATCCGCCCATGACTGTCATCTCTCGTTTGTAAATGAGTCTGTCGTGTGGGATTTGAGGATGGTGGATTGCTCTTGTGAGCTCCATCTGTGGGGGTCAGAGAGCCGTTCTTGGTAGGGATGTAATCGGCGGCGCCATTGGTGCGCGTGGGTGGTTCCCAGGCATCTTGTTTGCTGCTTCAGAGATTTTCAGTCGTGTTCAAAGAACGGTTTGGTTCCACCTACCTTGTACGGGAAGGGAAAAATGAGGACTGAGAGTTGGGACGTTGTGGGGAGTCGAATGCTGGGACCTGAGGTTCTCCCGGCTTTCGTGGGTGTTCTTCGAATCTGGGTGATATTGGAGGCACAGGAGGGATTGATGGGTTTTGCGTCAACGGATTGGTGAATGGCACGCTCGGACGCACACGTTGTGGAACCGCTGGGATGCCAGCATCCGATGTTGCTGTAGAGCCGCGTAGGTTTGAGGTACCGTTGTACGTAGGTACATGCCGTCCGTCAACGACGAAACTTTGACGAGTGGCAGCAGCAGCAGTCATTGATACGGTCGTTTAGGTATTATCTACTACTACTGAAGAGAAAGCAAACTTCATCCCAAGGCCAACTTGTAAGGTAAGGTGGATTGGTGTCACTTTGGCATTGTTATTTTTCATCCAAAGTTCAATGTAACATACATAACACGTAGGGCTGTCGCGACTGCCACTCTGCACTTGCACTACCTTAGTTCTAAGTACCTTACCATGCATGTTAGTACGGTATCTTAAGGTCGTCAGGTACGGAATACTCGCATTGCTGGCTGGCAACGGCTGATTGCCAATCTGCAACCATGTTGCCCAAATAGTACAGGGATTTTGCGCCATCGACTGTAATTTGACAGCAGCGAGCTTTCCCGAGTTCAGGGTAGCCACGTTGATCATGGTCGCGTGGGATACCAGATGTCGAGTTCTCCTGAATGGGATCTTCTGCCCTTCTTCTGGAAATTCACGAAAAGAAAGAATCCAGACCAGGCCCTGGCTGAAAAGAGACTCATAATATCGTTGCTGTGCCCACGGCTGCGTGCCGAAAACAAAAGGTGACTCTAAAGATCTGATCTCGATCCGGGTATTCTATCGCTAGCGCAGATACTCGTCAGATTTCGAATTCCAGATTCCAGGGTCCAGATTGTTCGTCCCCCAACCCCCCGTTGCGACCCGTGGCGATACGTTGGAATTTTGACAGCTGTTGCCCTTGATGTAGTAAGCAGACTACTAACGCTCGCGATTCCCACCCACCATGTAGTAAAAAGGTCTGTTCAGGGAAGCCAAAGAAATCACAAAAAGCGATCTATGAGAGAGTCCGATTACCGAGGGTGCTACTGTAGTACGGAATACGGCCCATGGATGATGGAGGTTTGTCCTCCGATGCATGTACGAGGATCAAGGGTCAGGCTGCATCATGATCAACCCTACGGTCTACCTTGCTCACCCCCATTGTTTCAATACCTTAAAGTACTTTACCCAAGCACGCCAGTACAGTAGCTGTAATCTGTACTGTGGCACGATACAGATCGTCGATCTTAGCGGCAATGCATCACCACATGGTCGGCATCTCTAGCTCACGTCCAAAGTCGGTAGAGACGCGGGAGGAAGCAAGCATCTGCAGTCTCGAGACAAGACAATATCAGAACCCTATCTCTGCTCGCTAAATATTCCATCGGAGGTGCTCGGTGATCGCTCCGACATTCTGAAACCCAGTGCATTGTGCATGCATGATGCGTACCATATCAAGATGTCGAAATCGGTCTTCAGCATTGGCATGACTTCCGCCGATATCTTCCTCGCATATCACCCTCGCGTCCATCGAACGGGCCAAGCTCATGGATACGCGTCGCCCCATTATACCCCCAGCTATATAGTTTCACCCAATTGAAAAATAAGTACGACGATGACATACCTCAACTTATACACCCCTTACCTGGTTTTCTCAAACCCAAAGAGTATCTATCACCAGTCTTGATTGACTGGAGCAAACAGCACGACGACGCACCGCACAGCTGCATGCTCGTCCTTCAGCGGTGTCCAGTGGGTCGCGAACTTCTCGCTGCCTCGGTTCACCACCGAGCGCCGCGTCGCGAGGCTGATGTCGGCAGATACTGCTCGTCCCGCTCTTAATGCACCCTTGACTCTGTTCTTGAATTCTCGAGGCATGTTCGGCGAATATTGAGCCAGGACCTTGAAGATGCTGTTGCCAACGAATGTGGTGTCATTCTTGGGGTCAATCAGAAGCATATCAACCACATCTGGTGAGTAAAACTCGATTGACATGCTATCGTAGCCAAGCACCAGGTACTATGAGTCGAACAAAATTGTGTTAGTGCAAATTCTGAGAATCCAAGTAGTCCCTACCTTTGAATAAGCGGTGTAAAACATCTTCATCTGTTGCTTAAAGTCGACTTTCTCGATTTTTTGGATTAGCTGTGCCTCCATACCGGCTTCCCGGTCATCGCCCTTGCTGCTGCTACTGCGCATCCTTAGGCTCCTAAAGAACCCTCTTTTCGCAGCACCGTCCTTTTGATGGATGGATGCCCCCGAATTGAATTCAGTGCTGTCGTCCGCAACCTCGTCAGATAATGAGAGCGCCCTTAGAATGTCGGAGCGATTATGTATGGTTGTTGAACAGTTAATTTGCCCTCCGAGGAAGAAAGCCACTTTGCCCTCCGAGTTGAACAAAGGTGCTGTGATTTTTCGTCAGCTTCCCAGGAAGAGGCGCTTCTATGAGAACATTTGGCGTGGATATCTTACCAACATATAATAAGTTCCAGAATGGTTCTCCATTCTTCTTGTAGTTTAGTAGAAGCTCGACAGACTCCAAATTTGCGTTGACTGCTTCCTTTATGCGCTTTGCTGAAGACTGGTCTGTGTATTTGCCTTGAAGAAATCGGCAATTTCGTGGTATAATATCGGACCGAGAGTACCCCGTCACCTTGACAAAACCGTCGGATGCGTATACAATGGGATTGTCTGCCTTACTGTGAAATTCATTAGACCCAATTTAGCGGCTCTTGGAAGCCACAGATCTAAAGATTCTTACGAGGGACTTGTCAAGCAGAAGCAGTCTCCCAGGCCTCCGAATTTGGCCCGACCGGAAGCTAACGCTTTCTCGGCGGTAACTGTCATTTGGTGTTTGACAAAGCGCGGGTATATGTCAGTCGCTAGAACATTCTCTATACACTGTTGGGCGTCGGAGAATATCAGTTCCATCGCCGGAAGCGTTGTTAAAGTTGTCTCTTTGATGTCCATATTCATCGTCTTCATTATGCCTTGGGAGAGATTCAGTTGTCGGGGAGCTTCGACGGAGGTAAAAGAGCGGTAGATTTCCGACATGATCTTGGTCAACTCGTCGAGAAGGGTATTATAACGGTCAACCTGTCCACAATCAAACCATGTCAGCAATGTCTTCAGGGTTGCGCGCCATAGCGCAGGGAAGCCTTACCTTGTCCAAGAACTCCATATTTTCTCCACAAAACCGCGATTGGCTGAACTTGAGAAGCTGATGCGATGTTGTCGGGTTGTGGAGGACAATCTGGAAGATTTCCGGACTGAAAAAGTCGGCGACGCCATTTGTGAGCATGCCATTACTGCCGGGACTGTGTTTTTGGGTCGTAATCGACGGCGCATAGGTGCTTGACGACGGCTGGCTCACTGTGGTAACCTCTTGCCAGTCCTTCAGCCTGGGAGCCGTCTCACTGACAGGTGAGCGAGCATAATTCTCCGTCCTGGCCGAGGGGCCATCGGGATTGCCAGAGTCGTTCTGCATGGTGCAATGGATTGCAAAAAGCAAAAGTGCAGCTTCAAAGCAATTTTACATGTGATTCCAGCTCGAGCAGGTGCGACTGACTCATGAGCAATGAAAAGAGCTCTTGGCTGTCGGTGTCAATCCAAGAGGCCGTTGGAACGGAAGCGAGCACAGTTTTGGTAGTTTTGAGTCTGACATTATTATCGGATCCACTTGACTAGGTAGAGATGGTCGTGTGGTGATCCATGTCCACTTGTGAGTTGATTACAGGTACATCTGGACCGGATCTCTATTTTTCCCCCATGCCGAGCCGGGCCTTGCGTCCTAGGCGACGAATCAAAGCTAGGCCAGCTGAGGCATGGAAAGCATCCGGTAGGGAAGTAGAAAGTGCCTGTCAGTAAGGTAATTAAGGCGAGATTTGATCCTTTGGTCCTCATGCATCTCATCGAGTCTGGAACACTTTTGACGTCTTGAGTAATAAAGGGAATGTGGGTCATTCAAACGGTTACACCTGCTTGTCATCTTTATGAGCAGACAGACCCATGGCATCCCACAGCTGAAAAACCCTGGAGATCAACTTTAGCCTTGTCGATACTAGACTGCTGCAATATACAAGGGTACGAGTAGTTCATCGCGGATTCTTATTTGAGATTTGAGATTGGGGGTCGATGGCCCCAGAGTACGGCTAGCGGTATTGTACGGTACATTTACTGCGGACACCAGGAAGATCGATATGGCCACCTCTTGTAGCACAGCCGAAGTGCTAGCGACACTTTCGTCACCACGCTGGGCTGCCACTTTGCCAGTTCATGGGTCAAGGTCTGCACTGGCCATAGGCATTCAAGCCACAATCTAAAGAAATTCTGTTTGGACGAGATGCATGGACTACTGTAAGAAAGACTATGTACAGTACAAGCTCTGGGCTCATGGTTCGTGGCACAAGCAAGCCTCGTTTTGTGATACACGACCAGTGCATAATTGGAATGGCAAGCCTTAGATCTAATGTAGATGTAGAACGGCCTTCCCTTGCTCTTCCACACGCTTATGGTTAAATAATCTGTCTAAATCTAAGTCTTGGCGGTTCCCCCAGTACGCTTCCAGAGCGTTGGCTCGCTGTCATCGCTTTACTTTTCCTGCTGTATACTGTTGTTCCGAATCTCGACGTCTTCGCGACTAGGGTCTTATCCAATGGCTATCGAGGTGCGAGCGCTGTCTTGTCATCAGAACAAAGCAAGAGGATTCGTCGCGTTTGCAGGAAGTTCCTCTATAACATCCCAATGCTCCACCACACAACTCTCCTCGAATCTCACGATATCCACGATTGCGGTGGGCCTTGTCACCCCAGGAAGCCCAACATCTCTATAGTGAATCCACCCAAAGTCGCTATCCAGTGCCGTGTGTAGAATCGTCAAGTTTTGACTTTTCCAGATAGGCCCAAGAAACGCAAGAGTAGCCGCAGGGCCATTGGCGACGAAGGGATTGTGCTGGATATACTGTGAGGAGACATAGTGCTGGAAGGTTTTGGTGAGATTCTTTTCAATGAAGAAGGCGTGAACGTAGCCGTCGAATATCTCGCGGCGTTCGTGCGCGGAGACGGCATGAGGATTACAGCTGCTTGGGGGGGTTGGATGAGGGGTTGCTGTCGCGAGTGAGAGAGTTGAGAAAATGGTAGCCGAGACGAGAATCGAGCGGAGTGTGCTGAGCCAGAGCATTTTGAAGGATAGTTCGAGAGAACGCAGCGAGAACACGAGAGCGAGGATACACCCGATTGATGATTTCTAGGAAGTTGTGTGGGACCGGCAGTAAATATGAGTTAGTCCAATGGAACTGAATTTCTGTTCCATGAAATATCTAGAGAAGAATAACCGCCCAAGAAGCTGTCGATCGAACCGTCTCAAGAGTTTGTATCGCGAGGTATTTGTTCCCAAACAAGCATAGCTCGAGAACCAACAACTGCTTTGTAAGGGTGAGGTGGTTGGAAAGCGGATATGTAATTATACCCTTCATCATGACAACTGTTCGTAAGCATGAACGAATTTGTAAGATGGAAGGTACAAAGTTGCAAACGGAAAGACCGAGATAGACAGACATAGTCGTGATTCATAATTGGATTAACCCAGGGTGGTTCATTCTCGTCTGCTACCTAGAAATTTGTAACCCAGGAGTAGACTTGTTTGAAAGCATAGACCAAGAGTATAATTCTGGAACGTCTGTTGTCTATTGGGGGCTATTCAAACGCATGCTAGCTCTAGGGTGTTTAACTCTTACATCAATGTTCCAACAAGATGATCCGTCGCTGTTCGACTATTTGGATATCTAGATTTGTATTTGTATGTCGCCAGAGAGTTGACACATAATAAGATGTCGAAGTTTTGGGGTATCAATTGATTGTAGCAGGGAGACATTTATTGCTACGTATCCAGTTGGAGTTCTGATGAATCGTGAGAGCATCGCTTTTTGATAAGGCGGTTTTGACGGGCAGACATTCTGCTCCAGCGGTCCCTGCCTGCATCAACTCTAAGACTTGTCACATGTCTGCTGCTAGACTGATTTGACACACCTGATTACCTCCTCGAAATGAGATCGCCCAGGGCAAGCTGAACCAATAGCCGCGAAGTAACACAAAGGAACAGCTGCTCTACTATGTTCATGATTAGCTCATCAAGCTACACCAGCCTGACCTTCCCGGCCTTTAATTGCTATAGCATTCATAGTGTGCCCCTGATCATCCGGTCACTACAGTAGTAGTTGATATAGCGAACAACAAGTGTCTCATAACGTGCTGTAGAAGGGTCTCCTATGAGTCATTACCTTGCAAGGTTTGGTGGTCTAAGCGCTGACATTCATAACGATCTCTGACTCTGGCAAGCCGAACAAACTATTTCATGTGGGCCGCTGCATTAGGAAAGAATTTATTGCTTGCAGAGTCGAACGCGACGGGTTGGCGTCTGGTTTTGCAGTCGTGATCCAGGCAAGGCGACGGCGAATAAAGGCTTTATCAATCGGAGATTCGTTACGTGTAAGAGCGGGTACAAAGTTGTCTAAGAGTTTAATTAGGCATATTCGGTAGTCTAGGTATCGTTACCACATGGCGAGCCGTAGAAATCGAAGCTTACAATCGTCATCGAAGTAGAGACAAATCAATGCCAGAGCTACACCGACGGAAAGGTCATTGCCAGTAGAACAGGTAATCAGGATCCTGGGAGAGTCGAAGCAGGCGGCAAGTGAAGAGACGAAAGGAGGCACGAGAGGCATTTCTGCTCGAAGAGCACGACTACCTAACTTCCCGGTACCACAACGTAGATGAAGCACACGCCCTGGTTTTTCGAAAACTTCGCAATTTGGTCTAATATCTTGGTCATTACAGATGATGGTACCGTCAAATCCTTCTGATGGCCCCACGTCCAGTCTGCCGATATAAATGG
>JAABUL010002513.1_pt1 | contig 30099 bp, 30 predicted proteins | sample 5559151 | NCBI WGS metagenome assembly JAABUL01 (sample SAMN10711876, study PRJNA513368) | rock metagenome | isolation source: Antarctica rocks | place: Antarctica: Victoria Land, Pudding Butte sud
ACCCTTCCAAAACCCCTCCAACACCCTCCCCCTACCAAAAAACCACCCCAAACTAACCCCCTTCATACGAAAAAACCCTTCTAGTACAACACATCAGATCGAGAAACCCCCCTCGTCGAGTCCCAAATATCCCACCGCGATAAAGATGAGGGAAGGGATAAGGGTAGGGAAGGAAAGGGGGAAGGGAAGGGAAGGAATGGTCATAGCGTGAATGATGATTGCTGATAATTTTTTCGCTGCTGGGGTGGTAGAGGGGTGATGGTGTATGCTACTAGTGTGACATCTGTAGATAGGAAACCGGTGCCAAGGTAGCAAGGGCGAATATGAGGACTTGTGGTTTGATGGTGACGGATTGTGAGATAAGCTAGGAGAGTGGCGGTGGAAGAAGGGAGAGGGCTCGAGGGCTTGAGTGGATCATATTGTATTGAAAGAAAATGAGTGGAAACATACGATATCTTGACTCTGTCACTGTTACCAGAAGAAGCATAGAAACCAGTCAGAGATAAACAAGCGCAGCTCAAGAGAGGTAGAAAAAATGATTGTTCGATTGAGCGCAACAAGTGCTATACACACAAGCGACCGAGCCACCATATCTAACGCGAGCTTTTTCCAGCATGAATCCCACAGTGCATGCAGCAATCCAAGGGTATTCCCAGCAAGCTATGCTACAATGATACATCGATATCATCATTCAAGATCGCGTCGTGTGTTGCCGTCTTCGTTCGTCGATGGTCATGGCCACGAGCTCATCGGCAAATGATGCGCGCTCAATGTCGCCCACGCTGATCTCGCTGGAAACCCTCAGATCCCTCATCTCAACATCCGGGCTATAACTGCCGCGTCGGTTCTCGCTAACATTGACGTTGATCTCATTGCTGACGTGGATCCCCCCATAAGGTCGTATCAAGCCAAGGTCGACGAGGTTCTTTTCCGAGTCATTCCCAGCATCGAAGCGCTTGAAGTGAACTCGAGCCGGCCATGATTTCTTCTTGAGCGGTGACGCAGACCTACTGCGGGGAGACCCAAAGCTTCCATCCCAAGAACGATCACGAGAACGATCTGGACTATTGACTGATCCACGACGATTGTAATCATGTGACAGCTTTGCGATCGCTGCAAACTCACGATAGATCCTTCGGGCGAAGATATGATTGTCCGGGCATCCCTTGTATGCATGCTGCTGACAGAGGAAGAACTTTAACGGGGTGAACCCGTATCGTTGATTCAGCGAGGTATGCTGGTGGGCGTCCGCAATGACGCGAAAGTTTATCAAGAACACCTCGTTCAGTGCTTGATCTTGTTGCCGAGTAGCACATGGCGCCCTTAGCGGTCTTGCAACCAGACGTGCTTCCATAAAGAATGGATTGTTGATTGCTTCTGAGAGCTGTATAATACCTTCGAGCAATTCACCAGTAAACTTGTGCTTACGCTCGTCCATTAGCATTGCTCTTGCGCGGAGCAGCTCGCAACAAGTGGCGACTGTCAGATCGTTCATCCCCTCGAGCATGTCGAGTTGCCATTGTTCAAGCTTGGAACCTGTAAGGAACGTTGTTGGAAGCATGTTGCTGGCATCCTTGCGGACGAGAACATCGAACCCTCGATGAAACATGGGGCGAAGGGCGAAGCATGCTAGGTGGACACCAGGGTCCAAGAAGTGTTCGTCTGTACATTCCGCACGCATGTTCACGAGCCAGGGAAGAATCTCCTCGCGAGTTACCTCCATACTCCGAGCAAGAGTATCAATGACGTTCGGAATTGTTGCGAAGCGATGGCCGCCAGCCTGTAATTGGGAAGATTCCAATCTGTCGGCCTGACGTACAACGAAGAGAAGTTGGCCGCGGCGCAATGAGATCGGCGATTCTCCCCTTTCCGCAGCGTCAAGTGCATTATCCCTCAACCGTAAGCCGCGAATCTTTAATTTAGCTGTGTGGCTGAGAGTTCCGGTGTTCATGATACCTCCATATAAGACACCCATGTCTTCTAACGGTTTCTGTATCTGATCTGCAAGGTCTTTAGCCGCGACGCAGAAGAGCTCTCTAAACAAAGTAGAATAATCGGCTGTGCTGACACTACTCGAGACCCTTGACTCTGTGGTATCCGATTGCCGGCGTGAGTTGGTTGGTATCGTTCTCCGTAGGTGGGTCTGCATTCCTGGTATGAGATCGGCCACACACCGCCAGCTTCGAGAGGCTCTGAAAATCCAACCGAACACAGGGTGATCGACGTCGAAGACATCTTCAAAAGACTATATGATGCTAAGTTAGCCGCGATACTTAATATTTCGAAGAGGCACCTACCCTTTCGCTGTAAGAGTCTGTGATTTTCCGGCACGGCAGCAGGCCTTCAGGTGTGACCATGAGCTTTCCTTCCGGGTCAAACGTGACGCACGCGAGCACCACCTGTTGCGCTCTGTCTGCTGAACGTTGTCGAGAGCGCTGTCCGATGAGAGCAAAGGAGACGAGGATCATACAGCAGCCGATCGCCTTGTAACAATTAGCAGAGTCAACGGAAGTGAGATCGGTCATAAGCATTACCAGACAAATGACCACTACTACAGTAGCCTCCCTTGACAAACCAACCGTTGTCTCAACGACATGTGGCTTGATGCTGTATTTCGTGCCCACGGTAGCTACCCAGTGCATACCAGACACAGCTACAGCCAGTAGAGATGCGCAGAATGCTCTCTTCCACCAGCTATTAGTCCACATGGAGTTGAAGTAGAAGAAGACTCCAAGTGCAACGGTGGTTGCCACCACAGCGATTATAGCGGACCCAAGGACGTACGGCCACAGATAAGATGGTGTATAATTTGCAATGCCTCCCTGGCCCATGTAGTGCATCCCACACACAGCGAAGCCAGTGAGTAATCCTCCCATCAATGTCCACACTATGCTTACGTGCTCTGACGTGCTGAAGAAGTAAAATGCGATGCAGACGACGACGATTGGCAGAAAGAAAGAACCTGCAGTAAAGCCCGGGCTGTATTGAATTTGGGCGTCTGCCTGGCCTCTAGCCATTGCAATTGCTCTATTGCCGATGAAATGCATCGACCAAATCGCTACGGCACCCATTGTCGAGGCTGCCGCGAGCAGAAGATACCTGCAGATGGTGTCAGCGATACGCGATCAATCAGTTCATGCTGATCAGAGGATCATCTATACCAATTATAGTATCCTCGAGCACCCGTCCTTCTGTGTAGGAGTTCCAGCGCAGACCAGCATCCTGCCAGGCTCACGATGTAGGATAAGACAACGAAGCCTGCATCGTACGTGTGTGGTACTAAGCCATCAGGCCCAGAGATAGACGCCATGAGGAGGCAACAGAGATTGTCTTGGTGTAGTGATATCGTTTGCCGCACGTAGAGAGCTGCGGTCACAGGCCATTCGATGGATTTCAGGCGGACAGCTCATCGAGGTGCAGCATAGGAAGTGGATCGCATGAATACGGGCTTGAAGGGAATGTTTCTAAGACTATGGAGGTCAAATGAATGCCATGCAGATATGGTCAAACCTGCATGCGGAGGCGTAGGTGTTGAAGAAGATAGTGGAGAGAGGATAGTGGATGGAACTACAGGAGGAAGTTGTGGACTAGAAGCGCGCTTGAGCTGCTTCACTTTACTCTCACCTTGCGAGTAGCCTTTTCCACCAACGCAAAAGCATACGATCAGACACATCGCGAGGATCGTCCGATATGCAGACCCAAAACGAGATCTGACAGCGGTTACGGGATTCAGCTTGTGGTGGATGTGGAGGTGTAGATTTACTTTTCCGGCAACTTCAGGAGGTAGGCACATCATGCAGTATGTAATATGTGATATGACCGAGCGTTTGTGTAGCCCAACAGATCTGGATCGATTGAGACACCCGTTTCACACATACTGTCCGAGTTTGGTTCGGCTGAGACTTGGGTATCATGCAATCATCTGAAAAGGTCAAATATGTGATCCGTCGCCCTACCATATGACATTTCTGGACAAAATTACCCGGACTAGATCAAGCCGCGAAGGATCCACCTCCATGGTTCCAGACTCCTACCGGATATAAGTGTCCGATATGGGATAAAGATTGCAAGCCGACCGAATTGATTATCACCCAGTCTAGCATATTCGCCCGTTGAGAACGCCGACTTGACTCGCCTCGTCGTCGCGTAGAGCAAGAGGCGGATGAAATATATGTTTGATGGATGTCAAGGTGACCGGCAGAAGGTGGAGTCTGAGAATTGAGGAGGATGAAAGGAGCAGTCAAAGCAGCGCTAGAACATGCTTTTGCAGGTCTCCAATTGGCTGGTTGTGGCGCGCGCAAACGCGTAACTTCTCCCCCTTGGCTTGGAGCCTTTCAGATCTACTTGCCATTTGATCCATGGATTCATCTACGCAATGACCTCAGGTAAATCTCTTGAGGCTGCTTTCGCCCATCGGCCTGACCTTCGGCAACGAACAGTGCAGGCCATCGGTACGTCTCCCCGGTCCTTTGCTGCATCTCAGGCCACAAAGCTAACGGGCATGCCCCTTAAGCGGAAACCCCAGATCTTGAGGGGCTGTTCAGAGACATTGCGCACTACATTACTAATATTCAGCAGACTGGGGTCAAAGGTCCGGCAAGCTCTCAAGATGAACCCTCCTCTAAGAAGCGAAAATTGGAACATCGACCCCTCGAGTCAGCTGAGTGGGACAAGACTACTGGTTGCTCCGTGGCCGATGTGTCCTTTTCGATACCACAGCGGAAAAAGTATAATCTGCAAGTGGGTCAAGCGACCGGAGTATGGGCATCCAGCTCCTCTGCTAGTGAACCCTCCGTCGAGTTTGGCGTAAAGTGGGACCATGTTCAGGATATCTTTTGTCTCCCAGTCCCCGAAAAGGCTCAGGCCCAATACAATTTCTGCATATTCTCAACTGCTGAAGGAAAAGGCGCATGCGATCAACTACTTTGGACAGTTCCAAGCACCATTCCAAAATCCGGAACAATCACGGGTGAAATTGCTGTCCAACCTGACGACACCTACAGATCATTTCTGGTCTCCGCAATCAACAAAGCGTTGAAGTCCCGCAAAAAGAACGTTGTGGAGCCTACTGGGGCCGAATTCGCAAGCCAAATAGCCCAGGCTCACCGAAAGGGGGAAACCGCATTTCACGTGAAAGCATTTCGGGGTTCCAAAGATGGCTTCTTATTCCTGCTATCCACTGGCATTCTCTGGGGTTTCAAGAAGCCATTGGAATTCTTTGCCTTTGATACCATCGAATCCGTCTCATACACTTCAATTTTGCAGCGAACGTTCAACATGAACATTGCCTTTCGTTCATCGGGCCAGGTTGACATACAAGAATTCGAGTTTTCCATGATCGATCAGGCCGACTTTGGTGGGATTGATGGCTACGTGAAGCGACATGGGCTTCAAGATGCTAGTATGGCTGAACAGCGACGAGCCCGAAAGCTGAATTTGAATGGAGTGAAGGGCAATGAAGCATCTCAAGGGGTTGAGGAGCATGAAGAAGGAGAGCTAGTGAAAGCCAGGCGAGAAGCAGAGGATCTTGACGATGAGGAAGAAGACGACGAGAACTTCGATCCAGGCAGCGAAGGGGAGAGTGAGGGTAGTGGATCCGACAGCGAGGAAGATGATGAAGAGCAAGGCGCTGGGGCAGAGGGCAACATGGTTGACGAGGAGCTGGGCAGTGAGGCAGAAAGTGCTGAAGACTGATCGTCCAGTTGTATCACCGTCGGAGAAATGAACAGGGGACCTACATATCAGGAGGGAGTAGCAAGATGGAAGATGCAAGTGGACGATACTCAGGTTCCAAAGCCAAAAGGAATGAAGTGCAGAGGAGAAGTAGACAGCAGGGGTGGAGGACCGCCACTTGAGGGATTGAAAGCTGCTGAAGGACACGCTATATCCATCAATGATAAGAGTTGGTGATGTGCGGAGGGCAAATGCGGCTCTAGCGGTGCAAACATCAGATGTTTCAATGGAGGCACAATTTCCAATATATCAGCGGACTGCAGTCCTCGGTCATACTCGATCACCTTCAAACATCCAGCCTTCGAGTTTCTCAAGGCCATGCTCATTGGGATCACGATCCAGATTTCTCACTCCACCAAATTTTGGCGACCATGCTGTCAACGTGGCCAACCTTCAGGCTCGACGAAGGCTCCCCAGGCGCTGCGACCTCCTGCACAACATCGACAAACAAAAGCAGTAGCTATGCATACCCACGAAGAAGATGGGTGGCCGAGTTGAGCTCCGAACCTGATTCGACTCAGACCACATACGAGACGTCCGGAGAGATGCTCAGGATGTGACCTGGTCATGACCAGATAAGGTAAAGTACAGCTAAAGATTTAACCAAGCAAATGTCCACTGCGGGACAAGAGGCAAGTGAGGCGGAATAATTTGCATTTAGATGCTCAATTCACTACGCCGTTCTGAATATTTCTTCACTTATCCTAACCAAGTCTTCCCAAGACCAGCGTCAAATTCGCGAGTTCACGCCCAATACTTCCTCATCGAGCTTCCTACTCTACTTCCCTCTCCTATCTTCATCCTACTGCTTTCTTTCAACAAAGATCGACGGAGCCCATGGGTAGAGCATATAAACTCTTCCCACCTTCCATCCCTCTTCCTTCCCCGTCCCTGGCTATTCAGCTCGTGCCCATCTATATATATATACATTGACCCTACCCTATGGGCTAGAAGTGGCTGGCATATTCGTTGCTACCCAAATGTTCTGTTCACCAAGACTTCCTCCCATCCAGATCTAAGCCAGTGAACCAGCTTTGTTCCACTTTCGACGCCGTCTCACGAGAAAATTCCCTGTTTGGTGCGGAGATTCGATTCGTGAACAGACCGATGACAATTCAGATGAGTATTCAATGGTTCTGGCTCTAACATCACATTATCAATATATCTCAAACACATATGTATAGCAGACACATCTCTCCTCCAAATCTCCACAATCTATCTCAAAATTTGAATCCAAGCAAGATGCCATATCAAAACCCAGTCCCACCACGAAGTCCAGGCCAAACCCCACTTTGTTACAAATATTTCACCGATGCTGGCGAGACGAAGAAAGGTTGCTAGAGTTTTCAATTCTCAGGGTGAGGGAGGATCTAAAGCGAAAGATATCGCTCTACACGGACATACTGTGAGTACGCCAACAAATATATAAAACTATTGCGGAAGAAGTCAAGGCATGACTTCACGAACGACAAAATGTTCAATACGCCTGTAAAGAAGATTGGCAAGCGAGCAAGAAGATCATTATCTACGCTGACAACTCAAGCGTAAAATCTCGACGAGAGGATCTTCAAGACCGATGTCGAAAAGCGACATACCACGCAAAACGACGAAGGCAAAGGCCAGAAACTGCAACTCAGTACTCTACATCTCTCGCGAAACTTCCCAGAAGAAGTCAAAGCATAACATCGCTCACGAAAAAGGGCAGTACGCCTATAGAGAAGATTGGCAAGCGAGCGACACGGCAATTACGCTAGCAGAACAGGAATAGATCTTCAAGATGGACGAAAAAGTCTCCACAGTCGAAGTCGGTCCAAGTCGAAGTCGAAGTCGAAGTCGAAGAGCGGGATACCACGCATCTCTCGTGAGACTTTCGAGAAGAAAGACGCTCACAACATTTCATACAACTCCACACCTCACTCAAGCCGAAAACACCCTCGATACAAACGGGCAGCAACTAGACACCCACAACAGGTCTTCCCAAGATCCAATCCGACTTCCAACGAAAGCTTTCGGCAAACAGCATCACAAACCCTTCCAACCATCCTCAAGACTCAGTGTCCTGTTCTCACCAGATGGGTCCATCGTGATGTGGATACACTTCGCGCTGCCCACATAGTCATTCCCTAGGATCAAGATGATGTCGCCATGGATAAAAATTCCGGCAGCTCAAACTTCAATCAGCCCAAGTTACAGAAGACTGATAATAGATGAATGATATCCACATACGCGGAAACGATAATTTCATTCGTGATAGTACCGGACGTACCAGAGCAAATACCAAGTGTAGAGAGGGAGTTTATGCATACTGACATGGCCGAAGTTATGACATTCTGTTTAGAATGGTAGGATGGCGATATCAACCCATGTGCGCCCCACATCCCCCTAGGACTAAAGATAACGTCGTCATGGACAAAATCTTCGAAGCGGCTTGGACCTCCGCTCAACGCAAGCTAAATGAGATTAATAATGGATTAATATCCACATGCGCGGAAACAACGATTTCAATCGTAAAGTGGCCGGATATGGTATACTAAAGCAGAAACACAGTGCAGAGAGGCATTGATGGATGCATTTACAGCGAGAGGGATGAGATGCGGGTTCTAAAAGACAGCTCACAGGACACGCACGCAACAGGAATCTTTTGCAGTATTTGAGATTGCAATTGGCACTGATGTGGTGGTAGTATGGGGGTTTGAATACGTATGTGTTTATGATATGGGAGGGTGGTGCACCGCAGCCTGATATGAATGGGGGGAGTGGGTTTTCTGCTCTAAATATCGGGGTATTGGTATCGATACTGACACTACTGCTGGTATACATCAAGACGCTCATGGCACATAAATAAGTAGCAAGGGCCAGGAGGCGGAGTTGTGTGAGAGGATTTCGGGGCATTTGTAGCTTGTACATGTCTCGGGCGGAGTGCGCGCGTTCGGGGTAGAGATGGAATTCTGGCTGAATTGTGCGCCTTGAGCGACGGGGACCGTGGTGTGGGTGACATGGCGTAGCAATCTGGTGTAAACTGGGGGGGGTTTGAGGGAGAATGCGATGGGAGAGTAGCGAAGAGGTCGTATTTTGAGGCAATCGCGGCACACAATTAGGTAGCAAGGGCCTGGGGGCGGAGTTACGTGAGAGGATCTTTGGGGCATTTGTGGCTCTTACTTGTGGAGTGGAGCATGTGGAGGTGATGGTATTCGGGGCAACTCGTGTGCTTTCAGCGACGGGTGCCATGGTGTGGGCGACAAGGGGTAGGGGACTGGCGAGACTGGGGGGATTTGAATGGAGGAGGGTAGCGAAGATGGGAAGGAGACTAGTCCTTCCTCTGCTAGGGATGTGATCAGAGACGAGTGTTTTAGTGATGTTGAAAATGGGCTTGACGGCAAATGAAGGGGCTGGGAAGCATGCATAGTATGGATGGGAACATTGCTGCTAGATCACCAAACCTAGATATTTAGCAAACAACACAATTTTGCTCAAGACGTCGATAGTACCATCACGCCAGTCCCAAAAGTGCCGCATTATCCCCTGCCAAAAATTCCTGAGCATTCGCAATCTGCTCCTCCGCTTCACCCAATACGTCATCAATATTGGCGCTCGGCATCCCGTCAGCGTTATTCGTTATACCTTCCATAAAGCCGTCGCTAGCACCTAAGGCACCAGCTTTGGGTGCCGTCAAAGCTTCCACACGCCGGTACAGTCGTACGATGGTGCTGGCTCGAGCGGGATCTGTTCGCGATAGGTCTTCGACGTCTGAGAACTGGGCGTGCAGGACGTCACGCAGGGAGAGTTGACGTTTGACTGACGATGGCTGCGAGGAGGTGAGAATCATGATCACGATGATGTCAAGGGTGCTATCGGAGCTCGTCTGGTCGTTTGCTTCGTCGATAAGGAGGTTGAGAACTGTTTGAGCGCCGAGCAGGCGGAGGGTTGAGAGTAATTGCTGGTGGGTGTATGATGGCGGCGACATATCGACTGAAGAGCTCGAGGTGGCGGTCCAGATGATGAGAGATTGGATAGTTTGGCGTAATGCGCTGAGGAGGCCGCCGTTTGGGGTGGTGGACCATGCGGCTAGCTCGTTGAGGGCGTTCGTGCCTCGTCGATCTTGCGAGTATGGGTTTAGGACTCCTAGAAGGGGAGCAATGTCCGGTCGTGAGGCATGTAATTTCTGGACGTGGCTCAGGGATTCGCTCAATGGTTTTGCGACGATTGAGAGGACAGCGGCGTGTATGGTTGAAGAGTCATGGGACATGGATGGCGGTGTGAAAAGGGTCTCCAGCGCTGGCAGGACGGTATCGATGTTCTTGGATTCATCGTTGGTCTCCCATAAACAATGAGCGAACCAGGTTAGACCGGCGGTCAGGGATGGAAGCAGAAATGGTTCGAGCAGGTACTCGAAGCCGCCTCGTAGAGTATCGAGGGTTAGTACACCGGCTTGACAAGCCTTGAGGCTCTGGTCGAAAAGCGTAGCTACAAGCAGGTGAAACTCTTTTGGCTTGCAGGTAGACATCAGCTCGTCGCTGATACCTTCCGTTTCGAACAGACCACGAATCCAGCTGCCCAGAAGCTGACTCTCGTGCTCCGACAGGTCATCAACAGGTCGGCTCACAGAACCAAATCTAAAGTAACTAAGCAGGAAGGACTCAGGATTATGGATGCCGACCTCATCAGGTTGCAATTTGAATCGGTGCTGAACCGCAACGACGAAGAGGAGAATACTGCCGAATTCATCATACACAGGTTGGTATTCCCCTTGATCCTCATGGTCCTGCCAATTATCCAGCGTATCGGATAGAGGCTGCAGCAGGACGTTCGGACGCGTAAACATCATAATGACATCCAGAGTTGCAAGCCTGCGGCATAGACTGTTGCACACAGTCTTCAGTGTCATGGTATCATTATTGGCGCAAAGGGTGTGCAGGATCTCTGTAATGGCAGCCGCGATTTCTCCAGCGTTGCCTTCCATGTTCTCCAACTCGGAGATGTACTCATCGATCTTTGCAGGATTCAATGTACACTGTTGTACCAAACCATCCTTCATGTATCTTCCCCCAGCAGGTAGACTTTGCATCGGAACATCCTCCAAGATTTCTTCAATGCTCCGCTCAGGTATCAATTCATGCAACGCACATGCAAACAGAAACTCCTGTCGTGCCTCGGAAAGCAAGCTATTTCGCCCCAAAGGATCGAACATTTGGGAGACAGATGGGAAAGCAGCGGGGTCTACGCGCACGAGAGCCTGCCGTATGCAATGCTCGACAGTCAGAGGCTCAAAGATCATGGCAGCGTAATTGTTTTGAATGAAGACAGGTAACTTGTTGACTAAGAAAGAGCGGAGGATGTTAATTGTTCTTGGGAGCTCGTTCCGGTACATTGCATTTGCCAATACATCGAATGAAGCCAATATCAGGTCGCCTACGAGGCCGCTTATATCTTGCTTGTACCGAAAGTTCAAGAACTCAGTAACAGCCGCGTCCTCGAAAGCAGGTCTGTCATGAATTATTGAATTGAGGTAGACATAGAAGCCAGCTCTCGTAGGGACAGGAGGGTTGTCGAGAACATTGTCTTGGAACGACAGACTTGCGAGACCAACGTCGTCCAGTAATCCAGGGTACTGGCTCCATTCTTGCATTGATACCTGTGGATCCATTGGAGAATGAGGTGGACCTCATCGTCGCGTCGGAAAGAGGTCGAGGCGCAATTGAAAGCCCAGTTGACGGTTGATAATGGCACGTGACTAGTTCAGCCCTACGACCGATGGTTTATCAAAATCCGAAGACGAGATTTCCTTTACATTACAATATTCTAAGGAGCTAGACGTTTGAGTACGGTATGATACTAACATCTAGCCACTGACATATCTTGGACCTTCGAGAGGATCCGAGAATCCTGCCATTTGCCTATTGCACAAATGCGTCCCTAGAGCATGCCATCATGGAGAAGCCTAGTCGAAGCCTCAAAATACCAAATCTACATCTCCCGCAGCCTCGATCCATACCTGAATCTCTCAATCGAGCATTTCCTACTCCAAAAATCCCCGCCACACTCAACAATCCTCTTCCTCTACGTAAACAAACCATGTGTAGTCATCGGCAGGAACCAGAATCCATGGCTGGAGGTCAACCTCAAATCACTACGCCAACGTCATTCAGCAGACGGAGTTTCCAAAACAGCTCAGAGGGCACTATCTACCACTGGGTCAAGCGCCATAGAGCTAGTCCGAAGACGATCGGGAGGCGGCACAGTCTTCCACGACGAAGGCAACGTAAATTACAGCGTCATATGCCCCCCAGCAACCTTCACACGCGACAAGCATGCGACAATGGTCACCAAAGCGATCAGAGCCATCAACTCTCGAGCCCGCGTCAACGAACGCCATGACATCGTCCTCGATCAAGGCTCTCTATTACCAGAACAAAACTGGCCTCATCCACTAGACATGCATCGCACTCGCTTCCACCCCAGTAGCAAAGACAGTCCACCGCTGAAGGTGTCTGGATCAGCGTATAAGATGACCAGACAGCGATCGCTACACCACGGTACATGTCTGCTCGCGTCTGCCGACCTCCCAGGGGTATCTAAGCTATTGCGCTCTCCTGCCAGACCATTTATAAAAGCCAAGGGTGTGGAGAGTGTGCGTTCGCCGATTGGCAATGTGCACGGCGAGGCTGAGATATCGCATCAGAACTTCAACGATATATTTCAGAAAGGAGTGATGAAGGCTTTCTGCGAAATGTACAAGATTGACACAGAAGTGTTGAAGGGGATTTCGGGAGGTCAAAGCCAGTATAGTACTGATGGCAGCAGTGAATGCACAACAGCCCTGGTTGGTGAAGATTTGACCAACATTGAGGACATACGAGCCGGCATCGAAGAGTTGAAGGTAATTCAATTGCAATCGATTTGGGGCTCTACTAAATCTACACCTGACATAGTCGCCGAAGTGGATTTATGGACAAACGCCGCAATTCACATTATCCAGTCATGCAATAGAGGAAGATGATAGAGAACGGCCCACGTTGCCGCAACATTTCCCAGCATCAGTACGTTTAAATTAGCCGAGAACTAGACCCATCATCATCTCTATAACATAGTCGATGCACTGACAGTGTTACCGCAGGCTCGTGTATATCTGAAAATCAAATCGGGCCATATCATCTCCAGTACCATTTCACTCTCATCCGACAGCCTTATCCCCAAGAGAGAGATCGAGAGATTCGATTCGGCATTGAAAGACAGGAGTATCGAAGATATCCGCGACATCGGAGATATCCTGAGTGGAGCCAACGCAGGTCCGTCGATCGAGATCCATGGCATCTCAAGATGGCTCAACGAAATGTTCGGAAAGACAGCCGAGAGTCGTCATACCGCTTGAAGTGCTGAAGGCGGCTGAGTCGCCAACGCACTCAGCTTCGAATCTGAGGAAGATCGAAAGCGCCCAAGTAGGTGGCGATGCCCACCTTCTTCATAGAAGGTATCGAAACTAGTGTACCTCGGTCGCCATAGCCTTAGCCTCTCGTGCCCACTTGAGCTCATATTTTGCCATACACTCATCCACCGAAATCAACAACGCCCTGGCCCTCCCCTCCTCAGACCGCAAATCCGCTTTGACTTGCGCGCAGCTCCGCCCACTCATGCCCAGACCCTGGACAACGTCCGGCGTCCACATATGGGAAAACCCATTCTCGAGAACCCAGCGGATAAGCTTGCGTTGCAGGTTTCGGGCCACAACATAGGAGGCTATGTGATCGTTTCGACAGTACTCGTATTCACGCATCTGAGCCATGCCGTAAATATGTTCCTTCACAGATGCCCAGCACTCTTTACCGGCCCGAGACCAGTGACAGATCGTTTTGAATGCGCCCCCACCCGCACTGTCGACTTGAGGCATCGATTCCCGGATATATTCTTTAACGAACTGCAAGTCGAACAGGTCTTGACGAAGTGCCTTTGGCAGGCCTTGTTGGTTCAAAGAGGTTGTGATGCCATAATGTTCCAAAGATTCGGGCAATGGTGGAGGCTTAGAGCTCTCGGTGCTGATGGACGCATTGAATGCCTGGATCATCGCGATGCCCTCTTTGAGATTCGTCTGGTATTTTTTGAGAGCGACCATCGCCTTGTCGTGTTGGGCATTTGCTTTGGCAAACAATTCGTTAAGCGGCGTTGTATGAAGTGACTGTTCTTTGAGCTCTTCCACATTTTCCTTGCCTTCCCTGTTGAACCTCTGCTTTTCAGACGGCTTTGCTGAGGCCTTCCTTTTGGGCATATTCTTTTTCTTGGAAATCTTCTCTTCGGGCATCTTCCCTTGGAACTTCCTCTCGTGCGACAATCTCTCGTTGGCTAGCTTGTCTAACATCTTATTGCTAGCCTGTAAACGTGTTACGAGGCACTTAGGAGGGCTGAGAATCTCTCGGTAGAATAGTGGGGGCGCTGGTGGCGGTGGAGTCTGGCCATCTGCCGGTAGTTCGTGATTCATGACCTTGAAAGTCTCATCCACGAACGCCCACCTCTTCTCAACAAGGAAAAGGTGGATTAAACGTAAAATGTCAGAGAGGAACGTCGTATTCATCGCGTGGAAGCTCCAGATGAGCTTATCAACGCCCGCTATAGTCGACAAGAAGGCTGTATGGTTGAGCATTGATGCCAGGGTAGGTCGACCCAGAGCGGTCATTGTGGAAGTCATTATGCTCGTTTGGAGATAGGGATCAATCTGGCTCATCATTATTTTACCCCTCTCCGTACAGCGAGCCAGCTCATTCTCGTATTGCACCATGACGTAGTCCAACCCACTTATATCGAACGTGGTAATTTTCTTGAATGCTCCGGCCAAGAACTTGGGATCATCTTTGCAGACGGTGAAGGCAGCAAGCGCGTTGACCACGTCATGGAACTGTTTATTAGCTGTGAGGGAAGGACCGCCGTCGGCCTGCAATGGTCCCATATCAGTGTCTTCTTGTCAACACATGAAGGGATTTAAGACGCGTATGGAAGGAAAAGTGGCCTCTGGAACATATCTTACTGCTGGTGCGTGTTGACAAAAGACGATCAAATAGAGAGATTTTCACATACCATGTAAACCATGAAGCGCTCGGCCTCCTGAGGAGTGAGAGCCTTTAGCATAGTCTCCAACTTTGTGAAATTGATATGATCTGCTGTAGAAGTCGCATGAGCAAGCATTCCATTGCCCGCAGTGTGCGTGCAGTGTTCCGAGCATGTGCAATGTGATGGCTCATCGAAGAACTTCTGGGTGACATGTGCTTGGCGCAAGGCTTCGCCACCGGCACCCCGAAAGCGTGGCATAATGTGAGGTCTGTAGCGTATTTTGCAGTTTCTATGTGCCGATGTGAGTGGGGTAGAAGCGTTGAAATGTTTCGAGATCTATACTGGCCATCAGTTGTCAAGTTGATTGATGTTGATGCTGGTGTTATGTGATCGATGTCGAGATTCGAAGTGACAAGTAATTGGAGTGATCCTGGATTTAAGAGCAAAGCCGAATTTCGTGACGTGACAATCATAGTAGCGCGTTTGGTCGTGTTCGCTCGCATATCCACAATCCGATGTTGACAAGAGGAGACAAGAGCAGATGCGGCAAGAACTACCCATGACAGTCAAAAGAATTGAGCATCTGCACCCAGCCCATCTCGTCCCACTTGCCTCGCGTTCAACACGGTGACCTGCATGACAGAGGTTCTGGTTCCTCTTATGCCTCAACATCTGTATGTTCATCTTATCTCTTCTTTGATCAAGGACCCTGATTAGATCGAATCTTGGACGCCCCGTCATGTACATTTCGCCTTATATACAATGTCCTCATACACATAACCCCAAAACGGACCAGACTTCTCACTTCTTAGCCCTCGATCCGACAGGGTCAACTCCCACCCCAACCCACTCTGACCCCAGCTCCTCCCAATTGGACAGCTTCAATCTCCTCTTCCGTCCACGCCATCCTCCCGAATCTTTTCGGCAACTCACTTCGGTCCCAAACCTGCCCCTGAGCTGGTTTAACCCCACCCAATTCATGTCCCGAATGCCCGCCGATGCTGCCGTACGCATGTGAGGAAGCAGCTGAGGGCGAAGGTGACCGTGATGTTGAATTTCTGTGTCCAGCGAGTGGACCATGCTGCTGAGCTTTACTGCGGTAGGACATGAAGCTATCTGGGAGGGAGTCTGTGGGTGATGCGGGATGGACATGGGGTTCCGCTGGTGCGGCGGCAGGGGATATGTTTTCTATGTCGTCAGCATCCTCTGAGATGTGGAAAGAGGGACCCAAACATACTTGGTGGAGTGCGTTTGCCTAGGAACTTGATAAGAGGTGTACGATGGTAGGCTTCCCGGAGAAGAAGGCGTGTTGGGTGCATGGCTGCTGATTGGGCTTGAGGAGCAAGGAAGGTATGGGAGCACTAAGCGGGATAGAGGAGCTGAATGATCAGAAGGTCGGCAAATTGTAACAACTATCGCAAAAGCCTAAGGCAGCAAACGTTGCTCAGGGAGAGAATGAGATGGAGGTCGAGCTTGAGCTCGACTGCCAAGGAATCCCACCCTCCTCCGAGCTCTCCGACGCTATTCTAGAAGCGGCAGCACGGAAAGATTCCGCGGTTGACCGATGCTCTGACGCTCTCTAGCTCTCAGCTTCCAGCTGCTTGCATAATTATAGTAAGGCAGTACTATCTCAATATACATAGCTATGAGAGATAGATAGCGTCATATTGTGGATTCGCCTGGGATTTGCGCGATTTCCATCCAAAAGAATATACAATGATCCTCCACATGGCCTGCTCCAAAGATCAATACCGAGCTGCCTGATCCATGATATTTTCCACAAGCTTCACTTCAAATAGGTCTACACTGTCATACAGCTCATCGAACAGCCCCAGCGACCGCTCCCAAAGCACGCAATGCACGAGCTCCTCCTCTTCGGCCAAGTCCCCGCCGCACGCCATAACCAAGTCCTCAACGTCCTCGCCGGCATCGCCGCCATGCAACCCCAGCCCATCCTCGAAAAGCATCTCGTCTTCAAGCCGAACCGAAAACCCGGTTCCGGAACGCAGAAGCAAGTAGGCGGCGCGCAGGACATACAAAAAGCACGGGCGCAGGAAAGCCAAGCGCAGGAATTGTTTTACATGCAACTCGTTGCTGATATCCACGAGGAAGCGAAAACCGAGGAGGATGAAGAGATGGGAGACATCGTTTTAAACGGCGATGGCGGGATCGAGTTCGGCGTTGCAGAACCAAGCGGACACGTGCCTCTATCAACAGACTACGAACTCGCATCCCTACACCCCAACGACCCCAACAAAGAAGCCCCATCACCATCCCCCACCGCAAACAAAGAAAACTGGACGCTCCAATTCCGCGACCTCCCCGAAGTAGCTCGCCAGCGCGCCGTCACCTCCCGCCTCATGACCGACACACCCATAACCTCCGGCGACCCCCTGACCTTCATGACAGCCCTCGACTACACGTAAAACACCTTCCCCCACCCCCCCACAACAAACCCACCTTTACTAACACCCTCCCAGCCACACAAAAACCTACCTCCTAGCCGGCCACCGCTACACCCACCTCTCCACCTCCCTCCTCCTCTACCGCCTCCTAATCCCCACAACACCCACCACCTCCGCAAGCATCTCCCCCTCCGCGCCTACACGCCTGCTAGACGCCTCAGGAACATACATCCTCCAAGCCGCCGTGCGCGTGCAGGACGGATCGAAAGTGGAGACCATGACGAAAGCTGCCGGTGAGCTGCTGGGCCTGAAGGAGACGCTGAGGGGGTGTGTGGAGATGGAGATGGGGGATCGGTTGGCGTTAGATACGCGGGTGCGGTGAGGGGGTTCGGTATGGGAAAGCGACAACACCGGGACGGGCACATGCATGCTTCGACTTATGGCAGACTGGGCGAGCCCTCGCAGTTTTTGGCACGGGCTCAAGCATTCTTGGGCAAAAGGTGTGTAAGTCCAATGGACACGATTTTACACTTGATGAATAGGCAAAAGCAGCCATCACTCCTGCCAAAACCGGCTCCTACGTCACTGGAACAGTATTTATATCGTGACGAGCAGATGCCAAAAAGAATCACTCTCCAGCTGCCTTACTCTCCCACTACGATCCACTACATTACAGCAAGCTCGTACTGCCTTGAAGTCAATCACGTCCATCGAAAACGAGTAATCAAAGGGAACACTCAGTGCACAGGGAATCAATGTCATCAGAGCAGCGACTGTCCTGTGACGAGCAGATGCGTAAAACCTCTCACCAGCTGCCTGACTTTGCCACTACGATCAACTGCATCACAGCAAGCTCGTACTGCCTTGAAGTCAATCACATCCATCGAAAACAATGTATCAAAGGAAACGCTTAGAGCACAGGGAATCAACGCCTCAGACTCCCCTCGAGAAGCACCATCGCTATACAGCAAGGCCCGAAAGAAACCTTTCCGTTCGCTATGGATTACGGTACACAACTAGATCATACCCTCAGGCTCAGCCACATCTACCGACAAAATTCCTGGCAGAGGGTTCGCTACCTCGGACTCATACTGATATTGTACCATCCAAGCAGCAAAGCTGCGTCCGCTCCTGATGCCGATCTGGAGTGTATGGATCAGGTACGATTCAGCTTGAAGTGCAAAGGTCAAATCTACAATACTATAGCGCGATTAGCAAGCTAGGGCATATTCAATCGTAAGCTCATGCATGCATAAGAACCAGGGAGTCTATATCGTCGTAGTACGCGTGGGTCGCGGCCGATCCAACTCACCATAATCCTCAATGGGCGAGGGCTCAAGGCAAAGACATGAGAACAGGTGCTGCTTGCTGTTGCTAAGCTGCTTGATGTGGACGCCCCTACTCAGCACACGTCATGCGGTACTCAAAGTCGCCCAGCCACGCTCTTTCGTCGATGAAAGAGGGTGCGACCTGAACAGGATTGATTGATGGATTTGGGACAGGCACATCGTCGAGGATGAATGTCCAGATTGGTAAACCTGCTCTTGCGATTGTGGCGTCCTCCTCTTTGAGAGGATGCTCGATGAAGGAAGAGTAGAGGGGGGGGATCGGGGTCCTTGTGGAGATATCTGGGCGACTTGCACAGTACCATATCCTAGCGATGACAAGGCCACTTGATCGAACTGGTTAAAACCCTTAATCCAGGTTGATTCCTTGAAAATACACATCTGTCGAAGTTGCTAGTCGGGCCTCAAAGTGAAGCATAGGCAGGGATTTGGTTCCCTCGTCGATTCCGCAGAACATCGCTTTCGCTTGATCGGTATCCAGCATTCGTACCAGGCACAATGCAGGGCGTTCCTAGATGCGATGCAGTATGTTGTCGCCACTCACACCACCAATCAGCACGTAGGAATGTTCGTACAGAATCTGACGACTGACGGAAGTAGGAGTTCATGCAGTATCGATACGAGCCGTGCTCTGGACCTCGGGTACCACCTGCCCTCTGGAGACCTTGCAAACTAGCCATCTGGATGACATCTAGAACAATCAAGCGCCTATCATCACCTCCATCCAGAGACGCTCGTACACCCAGAAAGTCGTTGCTGCAGCTGAAGCCACATCCAAGGGTGGGTGGCGCCTTTGTACGGGTATAGTACTCGAAGCCTAGTCGTTGGCTGGGCTGGATGACACCCTTCTGACAATTGGTCGCGTTTATGCCTTCCTGTTCGTCAGTTCGAATTTTCTTGGCTTCTTTACCTCCTTCCTATCGTGCTCTAGCTTGAGTAGAAGGCCACTTCCGCCAAGCTGAAAGTGATGGAGACACACATTTTTGGCCGCCGTCGCTGTGAAAACGGCTCTTCCACTTTCGTCTTTCAAGGCCAATAGCTGCCACTTACGATGACGAAATGCTGTGAATACTATGAAGTCAAATGTTTCTGATTCGGACCGTTTCCATTTGTTGATCAGAAAGAAAATCAGGGTCCGCTGAATTGAGTTCGGCCCTGTAGCTAGTCGCGAGGCTTCCGTCCCAATCGGGATACCAAGCAACAAAGGAGATGGGCTAATGGTCGGAATAGGCAACGTCCCTGTGTATCCTTGAGATGATCTGATAGATGTAAAGTTGCTTTTGGGTTTGCGAATCTGGCCTTTCAGGTCTTCTTTGGTCGGAGAAGCGGAGTCAAGGTTCCCATGCAGCTGCAAAGTCTGTCACAGAACGTGGAAACGCTTGACGAAAAGATGGTTGACCTTAGTCTCGAGATTCTGAAGGCTTCACTTGGTTACTCGAAGACAGCGAGTGAGCAATTCGAAACTTGTTCGTATTGGCAACGCTCGAGTTTGGTGAGTTCCCCTTTTGTCGAATCTTCGAGATCGCCTAGCGGTCCGTAGACCGTCACCCGCGTGCAACACCATCTTTTTCGAATGAAGGGACTTCTGTAAGACGATTGGCCGTCGCTGGGCAGCAAGTGGTGGAGGCTTGAGGATCGTCCCATGCGGGACGGGAGGGACAGGATGAGCTGAAATGCAGGCTTATGGCTGGTCTTGAAGAGCGGTCGCAACGGGGATGACTTGGTAGTATCAAATAGTAAGGGAAAAATTGAAGAGAGTCAACGATGATGAGCGCTTGCTCTCCTGTCACCATCAAAATCGAGATGAAATCCCATCGCGGAGAAGACGAAGAAGAACAGAAAAGACTGGTGGCAACGAAAGGGCAGATGAGGACGCTATCAAGAGCCTTTCACTTTGACACTGACAAAGTTGGGATCTAGTAGCACTGCAACCCTTCAGCGTCGGCACCTGTAGATCTGAATGTCTATCTGGAGGTTGCGCATCGTGCGATTACGTTTGGAAAGAGTCAAATTTGTCCAGCGACCGATCGTTTCCGGCATTTTGGAGGGTCACCCACTGTTGCTTTTTCTTCGTGGTAGAAGATTAAGATCAATTGCCAATGGTGGGCGTCCCAGTAAGTGGTGGTGGATAGTGATATGCTACGATGGGTGGCCAAGCACCTCCAGCAGTTGGCGGGTGAACGTGTTTGGTTATCTTGGTCTGTGACCAGATGTGCACTATCACGATAATCTCAGTGAATGAGTGGTACAGATCCGAAGCAGGGGTATGAAGAGTGGGTGAGTGGGTAGCCGGGATATGATGAATTCGAAAGGACTTTAGACTTCCGGGGAAGCGGCAGAATAGAGTTGGGACGCTTCCTTCCTCCATTCTCACTTTTCTCCTGTTCGAGGCCTGAGGCCAAAGGAGGCTCGACGACGCATAGTTGCGTCTACGGTGCTTGATCTGGCGTCTGAATTGGAATGTTCTCGTAGAAGAAAGTTTGTATGGTGACAGCACAGCGCTTGCAGGAAGTTGGAAGCTAAGGTGCTGCCCGAGCTGGAGCGAATGCGGATGAAGTTCATGCACGCACGGCATCATGCAGCTGTCAGAAGCACGTTGGGGGCTTGAACAGGCAATGACGAATGGCGTGGTAGGAGAAGCAGAATAGTCACGAATTCTCCAATTCTAATCAATTAGATCTGACATTTTCCATTATCACCGGCAATTAATTACCAATGACGGGCCTTGCGCAGGGGTTGGGGAAGAGTTGGAACCCGTTTTCCGCCAAGGCTTAACGGTGGGCGAATAAGATTTCTTGTCTTTCGGCCTGGTGCAGACCTCTGGGCGAACCAGCGGAACTGTCACTTTTCCCATCACATTGCAGACTAATACTAACTGTTCACCTGCCTGCCCATATTGCAACGATCAGGGCAGAAGTCGGTGAATACGAGCATCGAGCCCGTTCGTGGAGGGGCAGTATCAATTTGGTTCTCGCTGCGAGTGTAGGGCGAGTGGACGGGTGCTGGATACAAGAGAAGTTGTTGTAGTGGAGTAGAACTACCCCTGGATATGGATTGATCATGAATCTCTCCATCGCCGTCGCCCAAGTGAAACAGCGACAGTCAAGCCCAGTCATGGGGAAGGCTCCTTCCCCCGCCAGAGCAATTCCCACAGTTTGCATATAGTGAACGGCAGCTAGAGGGTAGTGCGAGCGGACTGTTTATGCCAAAGTATGGAGGAAATCCCGATCAGCATCACCCCTGCCCATCACGAAGAGACTAGCTGAACTACCGCTAGCCTCAGAAGTCAGAACTTTCTGATTGAGGACGACGACCTCGGACGACCCTCGCTCAAAGCAAAAGAGCTCCTGCCTTGCCTCATCTTTATTCAACCTCCCCTCACCCACCAATCCTTCCTCCTTGCTCGACGCATCGCTCATCCTTGTTCACTCACCTCGCAGGCACGGCCCTTGCATCCAGTCTCTACTACTGCACCTTCTTGACAGCTTTCATTCAGTCCAAGCATTGCAGCCCAAGTCCATACAGCGACCCATTCAACCATACCCGGACCTCTGCTCATTCGCCTTTCACTTCACGCCCCATCTTTTCTTCTGTGCGAGCACGCTGCCATTGACCTGACTGACCAATACTCAACTTATCCCCTGACCCATACACTCCCTGGAAGAACCGTGTCGTGCTGGAGGAACAATTGGTGCTACCATAGTTACGGACGTGACCAAGCGCGATTGGTTCGAGGGGTATGCATGCGTCTAGCATTCCCCACACTATTTTCATTCCTTCCCCCACAACAGGGATCGGGACTCTCTTCAAAACGCTGGCTGACTCGGCTTTTGTTTCAGTTTTCATGCTGAAGAAACGTACTCGGAGTGTTGGAGAACTATACTCCCTCTTTGTCAGAAACGGCATCTCGTAAGACTATCACCTGTGGAAGTGGAGACCAACAAGCAGCTGCTGCTCCCAGCTACGAGCAGCATCTTTGCCTAATAAAAAGAGTGACATGGGAGGTTAACACGATGGACTGGCCTACCCATTCGAACATGACTGTTGCACCACTCAAAATTTCAAAACCCATGTCATCAACGGCAAGCAGCATGTTGGAGAGACCGCAGACTGCATCCAGCACTGCCGATAGTGCATGGGGCACTCAACAAGCTGGACAATTGACTCCACCCCTGACGCCGCATGACTCCGAGGCCAGTTTTGAAAGGCATCATGACTTCCAGACATACCTACGGGCCTTCTACCCGTACCACCCAAATTGTGACGACAAATCTTCGACGGTCACGCTACCCCTAAACGGCGGGGACGTCATTCTGGTCCACTCTGTCCACACCAACGGCTGGGCAGATGGAACGTTACTGACCTCCGGGGCCCGAGGATGGCTTCCAACCAACTACTGCGAAGGTTATGACAGTGAACCCATACGCCCTTTGATGAAGGCATTGACGGTATTCTGGGATCTAGTCAAGGGGAGCAACATTCGAGGACTCGCTGTTTTCCGTAACCCTGACTATGTCAAAGGTCTTGTTGGAGGTGTTCGCTTGATGCTGGTGCGTATTCCTGTCCAGATCTTTCCAGCGCGCGAACATTCAATAGACTGACCAAAGCGGCAGATCAATACCAATTGTCTCAACAGAGAATCCGGTCTCGTTCAATCCCACATTGCATTGCGCAAACATCGCAAAGCGCTCCTGTCTGATCTATCCTCGTTTGTGAAGATTACCAAAGGCATTGAGAGCCTCATCAACAACTCGTGTGGAAATCTGGACGTTGAGCTTGACTTGGATGAGATGGTGATGAAGGCTTTTAAGATGGTGACGCGTGCAGTCAAATTCCTCGATGCTTGGGAGGATCTCATGCAGAGCATTGACCCTCCTGTCGGGAATACTAAATATATGCACGTCCCGCCTACGCCTCCTGCAGAACACACCGAATTCGGAAATGTAGTGGACAGTCGCGAAATTGCTTCGGCTACTAACAGCCCAGAAGCAATCGGCCAAGAAGGCGGGGATTGTGCCGAGCAAACGAGGCCGCGCTACAGTCGTGCTTCGAACACCTACGTGCGCCCTGGAAGTTCCAATTCGTGCAGGCAATCTTACAGACCGCCTTCCAAGCAGGCAATTAGAGAATCCATCGCTCACCGTGCCTCGTGCACCATCCATCCGGGGTCGCGCAATCTCGCCTCAGAGAGGCTGGGCGACCTGCACAACACATTCCTGACATGTCTGGGGTCTTTTATTGGCCTCCACATCCAATCGAGGTCATCATCTGAGATTCTTCTGACCACCAAGCGCGCTGTCGTCTCATGCCGGGACATGCTCGAGCTCGTTGGCGATATTTGGGAACGTGATTGGAGACGCTCCGAGCATCTCCAAGAAGCGCGAGACGACATGTATAGGAAAATCGTCGATCTCGCCGAGGCTGCCAAGGACGTCTTCAAGCCCATGCGATTAGGAGACGATGATGAGATGCTTCTGGCTACCGAAAGTAGACCTATCGTGGGAGCTGCAACGGCATGCGTTCGGGCTGCTGGAGAATGTATAGCTGAATCTCAACTCGTCATCGACAGAATCGGAGACTTCGAATTCGAGCCATTCGGACTTGGGATCGCGGATTTTGAAAGTACGACACTGACGCCTCCTAAGACGCTCGATGAAGGGGAGGAAGGACAGCGCAATACTTTCTCTGAAGGTTATGATACGCCACCAGAGCCAAACATCGAACCACCACCTCCACCCGCCCACGAAGTATCAGACGACCATCCCCCAATCGTGGCTTCAATCTCGACCATTCTAATCTCTGCCGAGCCTTCGTCAGTCACTGCCAATGTCGCCACAACACAAACCTCCTCCAACAATCAATTATTACCACCATTACCTCCATTCTCCGGTTCATTGCTGGTCCACAGCGAAGATTGCCCATCGCCGCAATTCTCCACATTCAGTGCTAGCGAGAATCACTGCGCAGGAACCGGGCATGCGCGGACAGATAGCCTTGGCGTCTCTACCACCGGAGACGGCAGCATGGGCGACTCGGAAGTGAGCTCTGGCTCGACACGTGCTACCTCTCCGGATGCCACTTACCTTACCACCGTAGGCGTTTCCTCCTGCACAGGTCTGAGTGGCAGTCAATCTACACTCTATGGAGAAGATGAAGAGGACGAGGCAAATATACACGAGAAAACATTCGCTCATGAGCTTATCTACAACAAGGAAGGCCACATAACCGGGGGTACATTACCTGCTCTCATTGAGCGCCTAACCACCCATGACTCGACACCAGACGCTACCTTTGTATCGACCTTTTACCTGACGTTCCGCCTCTTCGCCACCCCTGCTGCTTTCGCCCAAGCATTAATCAGTCGGTTCCAGTATGTAGGCGAGAGTCCACGCATCGCCGGCCCCGTCCGACTGCGAGTGTACAACGTGTTCAAAGGCTGGCTGGAGTCACATTGGCGGAACGATTGCGATAGCCCAGCGCTCGAGCTGATCCAGCCGTTTGCTCAGAGGCAACTCCAAATCGTGCTGCCCACTGCTGGCAAGCGACTCGCTACCCTGGCATCGAAGGTGACTGCTGCTAGTGGACCCTTGGTACCAAGGTTGATATCTTCCATGGGAAAGACCAATACCTCAATCGCAACGTACATTTCCCCAGATACACCCTTGCCTGCGCCAATCATGACCAAGAGTCAAACGGCAGCACTAAAAGCCTGGAAACAAGGTAATGCCGAGATCAGCATCCTCGACTTTGACCCGCTCGAGCTCGCTCGCCAATTCACCATCAAAAAGTCGCAGATTTTCTGTTCCATCTTGCCAGAGGAACTACTTGCAACGGAGTGGATGAAGAAGTCAGGGTCCATGGCGGTGAATGTTCGAGCAATGTCGAGGCTGTCAACCGACCTCACCAATCTCGTTGCAGACTGTGTCTTACAGCTAGAAGACCCCAAAAAGCGGGCTGTCATCATTAAGCAGTGGGTCAAGATTGCGAAGCAGCTCTTGGAACTAGCCAACTACGACTCGCTGATGGCCATCATTTGCGCCCTCGATTCGTCGACAATACTACGTCTGAAACGAACGTGGGAGCTTGTGTCATCGAAGACTAAGGCCACTTTGGAACACCTCAAGAGTGTGGTTGATATTTCCAAGAACTACACCATCCTTCGTCGGCGGCTCCAAAATCAAGTACCACCATGCTTGCCGTTCGTTGGCACTTATCTCACCGACCTGACATTCGTGGATGTGGGTAACCACACGACTCGCCAACTCCCTGGCGAGGGTGTGGAAGAGAGCAAATCGGTCGTCAATTTCGATAAACATATGAAAACGGCAAAAATAATTAGCGAGCTTCAACGCTTCCAGATACCCTATCGCTTCGCAGAGATTCCGGAACTCCAGACTTGGATGCAAGATCAGCTCGTCAGAGTGCGGACATCAGACGAATGCAACATGGCCAATCACTACCGACGCTCACTAATACTTGAGCCGCGAGAGCAGATGCAATGCAAGTCATCGCCTGTTGAATCTCAGGCACCGGCGGCGTCTGGCAAGGACAAGTTTGAGCTCTTCGGCATTGGCTGGTCCCATCATTCTCGAGAGAAGCTCGCAGGTGCAACATCATAACGACTATGCAACATCACGAATCTTTTTCCAGCGATATCCATTGTCTTGTTGTATTCTAGCGCAGGCGTACGCGACGACGGTCACCCGAAAAAGATACCCCGTACACAGGTGGCGGCCAAACGCATTGCATCGTCAGGTGTTGTTGTATCGATTGTATATTTACACGTGTGCATAGGTGTTATGTATGTTCAATTACGTTGTGTATCATAGACCACAGATATCCTTGGCTTCTCCCTCTCGCGAGGCTGGGCAAAAGGCAGGGCCAGGGAAAAAGAGCGGACGTGGAAAAGCCGGCGTTTTCTCTCCGCGACTGATGTCAGAATGCGGCGTCCTTGTCCTGGCCGTGCATTGTTATGTGCATCGAGCATGGGGCTTAAGGAGCGTACCTCGTTTATAGTATTTGAAATACCAGAATTTCTTTACAGATTCTATAGTCTTCATCCTCAATTCTCTTTTTGATATGTGAACGCTAGATGTGTTCTCTTCTCCTTCGTGTACTTTTGTATGAAGAGCCCTCAACGTTCGTTTCCTTTGGGGAGTATCCTCATCAATCGAGTCGAGATTTGAAGTATCGTGGTATGATTTCCCTATTGACTTTTTCTTCTTTAGCTTCGTCTTCGTCTTCGTCTTCGTCTTCGGCTTCTACTGCTACCTCTACTACTTCTGCTTCTGCTTCTTCTCCTTTCTACTTCTGCACCTGTTTACGGTCGTCAGTGGTGTTTTTGGCATACTGTTGTATGACTGCGTGAGCACTGGGATGGTCAACTGGGATGGTCAAAGCTGCTTTGTGCTGCTATGCGCTATGTGCTCAGTGGGATGTGATCTGCTTTCCTGACAAGACCTTCTCGGGTTTGGTGGGACGGTAGATGTATTGATTATAGTAGCGTTTATATCAGGTTAGGAGATGTGCGGTGCGGTGAGGGATGGTGGGATGGTGACGATATGGATGTGCATTTTAGAAAGCAGAACACTCGTTTCAGTGAGTTTCAGACGAGTGCCCAAGTTGCTAGGATAGTGGATATGAAAAGCGAACGTCGGTCTTGGGATGTAGGAGTTTGGATGTTTAGATTGTACTGTATTATACTATACTGTAGGAAGAATATGATAACGAGGGGGGCGAGCGTTGTGTGGAAGACTTTTATCTCTTTGCCTACCGCCCGTTGATTCTTCTCTGATCTATGGCTTCCTCGATAGCCAACTTATCGATTGCGGATGGGTCCATCGCATCATCCCTATCAGTGACAATCTCCGCCTTCCTTTTCACTACTTCCCTCTTGTCACTTTCCACCTCCGCCCCAGCACCTATCGCCGCCTCCTTCACCAAATTACTCTCCATCTCCTTCTGCCTCGCCGGCGTAAGTTCAATCCCCTTCCCCGCCATAACCTCCCCAATCTTCTCCAAAATCTCCGCCTTGAGCGTCGGTTTCGGCAACGCCGCCCTCTCATCCCTCGCCTTCGCAGCCGCCTCCCTGGCAGGACTGCTGAGCATGGTTCCCCCACTCGCAGCCCAAGCTTTCCACTCCGCTTTCCTGCGCTCTCGGTTGTCGAGCGCGAGCTGGTACCGCGGCTCGTGTCGCGTGCGGTGCTTGGAGTATTTGTTCCTCAGCTCATCGATGACGCCGCCGGGCATGGGCGCGCGGAGGAGCGTGGGCGTCCAGGTTGCCTCTTCGACTTCGAATCGGAGCGTGTCTGCATCAAAGGCTTTCTTTGCCTTTGGTGCTTTTGGCTCCTTTGGCGTTTTCTTGGTGCGTTGCCTTTCGGGTACCTGCTGCCATTCGCCTGTGGCTCGGTTGGAGTTGGCGATGTAGCGGCCTGGTTTATTGGGCAGTCTGACCATTTTGTCGATGATGGTGTCGCATGTGATGCCGTCTGGGTGGGTCATTTCGCAGACGACGCGGACGGCGGAGAGGGGAAGGGGGAGGGTCATGGTGCGGAAGGATGGGGCGTTGGGATCTATGGCGGCGTATGAGGGAGGGACTGCAATGTCGGCCTAGGTTTTAGCAGTGTGTTAGCATTGTAAGTAGAGAGGAAGAAGTAGGGATGTGCTTGGAGATGCAGGTCTCGCAGCTCAGTTTCCCACTCAGCGAACCGCCTCCCCACAACCAGCAGCGATAGCAATCCAACCAAAATCCCTTCAAGATATATGACACGGTATAAAACAACTCACCAGATTCAAGTCCTCAACCACACACTCCCCCTGCCCCATCCGAACAGTCTTCACCTCCCCAATCTTCCCACGCTCCCTACTCGCCGGCCCATCCTTCGCCACAACAACGACCCTATCCCCAACCTCGACCAGGCTCTCCCTGTACGGCACCTCCGGCGCCATATACGGACTCCGTCCCTGCCTCGTCCTCTGCAGCCCCTTGACCCCTTCCAACTCCCTCGCACTCACACATCCATAAACAGGGTCTGCCGCAGCTCTATCGGGCGCCAGCGGACCAAGCAGCCAGTCTTCGCGGCGGCCTCGGCGGGCGGAGTGTACGCGCTCGCGGAGCATGGCAGAGCGCTCGGCCAGGTCGCGCGCCGTGGATTTGAGGGTGAGGAGGTGTTTGGCGGTTTTGGTGGCGGTTTTGGTGGTGGCGTGGCGGCATTGGGTGCAGAGGTAGCCGATAGAGGGAGATCGCTTAGGGGCTCGTCTCAGAGTCTGCATCGTGATTGATGATACACTTGGACGATATTGGGACTTGGAGGGAGAGGATTGGGAGTGGTGAGATCTCAGCCCTACGAGATTCATACTGTGTATGCTTGGCGGTCTGGCTCTCCACAGCCCGGGGGGCCTAAGGTTTTCAGCTTATCTACGTCCTGCTAGGGTGCGGTTTCCGGGGTCGAGATTGGTGCACCTCCCGTTAGCGCCAACTCAACACTCTTGATATCATCCTCCGTACAGAGAAGTTCTCGTGTAAGTGACGGATTAGGCAAACGCCCAGAGCACTCCCACTCCCTACACTAACTAGGCACGTGTATTATCATCGAGTGACAGGCCTTCCTATGGCGTATTCGCGATCAATTACTAAGATACGTATCCAGTCATTCGGTGCATAAATGATTTTTGTAAATTTCGGGTGTCTACAGTACACTTCATGCTCTCCTCTACTTCTCAAACTCAGAAGGGTGCCTACATGAAATATGAAACACGTTCGATAAGTGTTTATTAAACGCATGTCTCATGATCTGATAGGGATATGGAATGGCGACGAGTTTGGAAGTGAGCGTTCACAATCGAAGGCTCCTCCTGTATCCTACAACATGGTAGTCAAATCAGAGTATCAAATCAAATGGAATTCAGATCATCCCCGCTTGCCACAACCATAATCTGAAACCGATTGAAGTAAGCGGGTATCTGACGACGAATACACTCCTGCGCGCCAGTAGACACAATCGAAGTAATCAGATTGAAAAGCGATGCAGGACACTCATCCCTTCATTGATAGCACTAAAAACCACACTGATAGTAGCCACATATATCCTATAACTCCCTACCAGCTAGTATTAACAATACCAATGACCGTCTACTTACCAAAACTTATAGCGAATCTTAAGGAGAGACCACCCCCTAAAACACCCACCCTACACGCGTCTCAAAAACCCATCCCCTAGCCACACCCACATTAATACCCACACCCATATCCGCATACCTAATTACACATCCACACCACACCACCTCCCCAAAATGCAATCCCCCTTCCCAAATCTCAACCCTCTATTCCATGCCCACATCCACACCACTTTACACCCGCACCCACATACCTATCCGCACCAAGTATCCCGAACCTACCCCAAAACGTTAAAACCAGAACTAGGCGATCTATCATGCATGATGGAGGGGTAATTCTCTTAGTGCTGACAGGCGGTATATATGGGCCTGATTACCCCATTTGTATTGCTTCTTTGGCAACCCCTACATAGCATAACGATACCAGACGAATGGATTTGCGAACAAGTCTTCTCCACCTTTTC